>OFRC01000097.1_pt1 | contig 29206 bp, 38 predicted proteins | sample 1543051 | NCBI WGS metagenome assembly OFRC01 (sample SAMN07774231, study PRJEB24372) | wastewater metagenome
TTTCAAATGCAGATTGATTGTTCTACAAGTATTTTTCAAATGCAGATTGATTGTTCTACAAGTATTTTTCAAATGCAGATTGATTGTTCTACAAGTATTTTTCAAAAAGTAAGGATCGCGTACGACAAAGTAAGTGTAAAAGTAAGGCGTAGAACCGCATAAACATTGGGAAGTAGCAAAGTAATGGAAAAAGTACGCTATTTTTGGAAAAAAATTACAGGATGGCAACCGATTGAAAGTAAAAAGTTTTTTAAGTATATATATATAAATTTTAAATGGAAAGTAGTAAAGTAAGGTTATTTTTTTGAATACCCCCCTAGAGAAATGATTTAGAGCCTAAATAAATCAAGTAAGGCGCTCGCTCCCCGTGCCGCCAACCTCTCTTAACCTATAAAATCCGTTACTTTATTACGAAGCCCTGCCCATGCGGGTCTTGACCTTACTTTTACCTTTACTTTATCGTACGCGACCCTTACTTTAGGCGCTTTTTTTGATTTACCCTGCTAAAACAATCAAAGACTGTTTGATTTACCACGCTAAAAAATCAAAGAAAAACCTGCTAAAACAATCAAAGACTGTTTGATTTACCCTGCTAAACAATCAGACAGTCTTTTGATTCTTTGTGCGGGTTTTTCTTTGTGTTTTGATTGTTTCGCGTATACTGTCGCCTGGCGCTGGATGTCCCGGTGCTATTTTCTCGGAGGTTATATGTCAAAATCAAATTCCACTCGCGGCGGGTATCGCCCTGGCGCTGGTCGCAAAGTCGTCGCGCCTCAGTTGCGCAAACTCACAGTAAATATATGCTTGTCTAAATGGGTGCTAGCCACACTCGACCTACACGTCATGTATTCTGACTCCACGCGTTCCAAGCTAATTGAGCGCGCACTCATCGCACAGCTTGGCCTAACCCCGCCTGACGCCTCGGATGCGCCCGCAGCTCCGGTAAGCCAGGAAGCCCGGGACAAGATCGCAGCAGATTGGGGGGGCTGGGAGGACGACTGACACCGCTCTTTAGGGGGAGGGGGGCCTGCCCTGTTTTTCGGCGGGTTTCCTTAGCTCGCCGTGTGGGGAGGAAGTTCGGTTCGCTGGTGCTTGGTTGGTGAGATTGTTTGGTTGGCTTCGCTTGTGCAGCGCGCTGGCAGGTGTGTATGTGTCGCTGGAATAAGATATGTGTTGCAGGTCTGGACAACTCAAGGAAAGCGAAAACCTTTATTAGACGGGGTTCCCCCGTGTAAAATCAAAACCTACGAATAAAAACAACCCCCCACCCCCTAGAATCGACCCCTTCTCTACGGAATACCCTTATCCCTGTTCCACTCATAATAATTCCAATTTTGAGCTTAGTTGACACTGCGGCTAAGTTTGCAGTAGGTTCTGTTTTTTGCGGCTAAGTTTGCAGGGCGTTCTATTTTTGGGGCTATCTCGTGACCCAATACCCCCTCCCCATGCTTGTTTTCGCGCGGATTCATGGTAATATAGCCCACAGGAAACACCCCCGGCATCGCTTCCGGGTCCCATACACCCAATGCCCATACCCAAACATATGGCTATACCTGTTACTCCAGAGCATAGCGCTAAAATGCCGTATACGCTCGCCGACGACAAACCGGACTCCTTCGCGGACGCGCTTAATATAGCTGCATCGACTGCGGAGCGACTGGAGACTCTGAATAAAGGATCGGTGCTGCCCCCTGAGGTTGACCCTCTCGGTGCGGTAGAAGCGCTTAAAACAGCGCTGAACAAGCAAGACCCGTCCCAATTAAAAACCCCCGCAGTGGCCTTAGCTGCCAGAGACTTCATTCGCGCGTATTCAACTCAGCTAGCCCTTGACGCGGTAGAGGTGCGAGCCGCCCTTACTAATAAGTTATTGGAGATTGCAAACTGCGGAGAGACTAAATACGAGCTGAAAGCTATAGAGTTATTGGGCAAGCATTCGGACATAGCCTTATTTACAGAGCGCAGTACGGTTACGGTCAACTATAAATCTTCTTCCGAGCTTGAGGGCGCCATCCGCGAGCGAATACAACGCCTGATCGCTTCCGATCCCCCACCGGTGCCTATGACTCTGAAAGCCTTGGACGAAGAACTAGGCGCGATTGACGCGGAGATTATAGAGAATGAATGACGCGGTCTTGGCCGACCTGCTTAAACTATTGCCTTCCTTGTCAGAGGTCGACCAGGTGCGGTTGTTGCATGAGCTTGAAGCGCTGGAGAAACTGAAAGGCAAAGAAGAAGCGCAGACACGCTTTCTGCCTTTTGTGAAACGAATGTGGCCGGAGTTTATCGCAGGCAGGCATCATAAAATAATGTCTGATGCGTTCGAGAGAGTGGCGAACGGCACGTGCAAGCGCTTGATAATCTGCCTTCCACCGAGGCACGCAATAAAACTCGGCACGCCGATACCGACCCCTGATGGGTTCAAGAATATAGAGGATTTGCAAGCCGGTGATTATGTATTCGGGCCGGATGGGAAGCCCACCGAGGTGCTAGGCGGTTCAGAGGTGTTTAAGGATCGACCGTTATACCGCGTCTCGACGGATGACGGGGCGCATATAGATGTGGACGGGGGACATTTATGGACAGTGCGGTTAGACCGTAAACACGGGAAAGTCAGCACGTTTACTACCGAGCAGTTATGGGCTCGACAAAACGGATGGTTCCTTCGAATGCGAAAAGACGGGCGCTTGGAAATGCGCGATGTGGGGGTAAAAAACCCCCGCGCACCGCGGTTGCCGTGCGTGCAAGCTGCGCTTTACCATAACAAAGCCCTGCCAATAGATCCGTATGTGCTGGGGGTGTGGTTGGGAGACGGGCATAACGCGCAAGCTACTATAGCTAGTGCAGATGCGGATGCTTATCACGTGCGTAAAGAGTTCGAGCGTCGCGGATACCCCACTACAGACCGCACTACTAAGTGCTCCTTTGGCGTGTTAAATCTATTGGTGCCGCTACGCAATTTAGGCGTATTGAAAAATAAACACATCCCGGAAATGTATTTACAGGCGAGCGAAACGCAGCGTAGAGACCTATTACGCGGGCTACTGGATACAGATGGTAGCGTATCTAAAAAAGGGCAATGCTATTTCGCACAGAGCCAGTGGGCGCTTATCGAGCAAGTGCGCGAGTTGCTTTGGAGTTTAGGAATAAAGAACTCTGTTTCAGAAACAATAGCTAAGATAGGGGATAAAGAGTACGGCACGGCGTGGAAAATAACTTTCTACGCTAGCGATGTATTCCTGCTCCCAAGAAAAGAAGCGAGAACCCTAAAAAATGAGCGCACGTTTGGGCGATACATAAGCATAACCCCCTTACATACCACGGGGGGCACACGCTGTATAAAAGTAGCTCGGGAAGATGGGCTTTTTTTGGCAGGTAAAGGGTATATAGTAACCCACAACACAAAATCCGAGTTCGCCTCGTACCTGCTCCCCGCTTGGTTCTTGGGGAGGTTTCCGCAGAAGAAAATCATACAGGCTTCACACACAGCGGAGCTTGCGGTTGGGTTTGGGCGGAAGGTGCGAAACTTACTCGACACGGATGAATATAAAACGGTGTTCCCCGGCGTAGGGTTGCAAGCGGACTCAAAGGCAGCGGGCAGATGGGGTACTAACCATGGCGGCACTTATTTTGCTATCGGCGCCTCCGGTTCGGTATCTGGAAAAGGGGCAGACCTCTGCCTGGATAGAAACGCAATGGTGCAAACCCGCAGGGGAGGAGTGGAGCAGAAAAAACGACTTGGTACGGTGCGCTTAGGGGAGGAGATTAAAACATTCTATGGTTGGGAAAGGATCACAAAAAAGAAATCGACGATGCACGAGAAGTTTGTTGTAATAAATAGCCATTTAAGAGCGTCTGAGGCGCACCCCTTCTTGACGCTGGAGGGGTGGAAAACGGCGGCGGAACTTAAAGTGGGGGATAAAATATTAACTAACAGTGTATGGGGCCAGTTATGGATAAAACTAGAGACGCTGTGGCGGCGGCTGCGACAAATATAAAACAGGGGACAATCGCTAAATGTCTGTCAGGCGGCAACGCCAGCGCGGGGGGGTTTATATGGCGCTACGAAGATTAGCAGAGGGGTTGCTAGGGTACAAGACGGTTACGCACTTGGAAACAGTAAGCGCGCCATTGGACACCATAGATATAACCGTTGAACCATCTCACGAGTTCCTGGTCGAGTGCGACGGGGCGTGGCTAAGGACGCATAACTGTATACTTGACGATGTCCACTCTGAACAGGAAGCTATTGTTGCGGAGTCTAACCCCGCAGTGTTTGATCGGGTGTACGAGTGGTTCATGACCGGCCCTCGGCAACGGTTGCAACCGAATGGGGCTTTGGTGATCGTTAATACCAGATGGTCCAAAAGAGACTTAACAGGACGGCTGCTAAAAGACTCGGTGCAGCGTGGCGGGGATGAGTGGGAGGTTATTGAGTTCCCTGCGTTGTTTCCTAACGACAAGCCCCTATGGCCGGAGTTCTGGAAGCAGGAGGAGTTGTTCGCGCTGCGGGCATCCTTGCCTATATCACGTTGGTCGGCACAGTATCTTCAAAACCCGGTATCGGAGACCGCCGCTATTGTTAAGCGCGAGTGGTGGCAGAGGTGGGAGAACGATACGCCCCCCAAGTGCGAGTACCTCATTCAGTCGTGGGATACGGCCTTCCTTAAAACAGAGCGTGCGGACTATTCCGCTTGTACTACATGGGGGGTGTTTTACCGTGACGACGAGAAAACCGGCCTTAGTCGCCCGAATATCATCCTCTTAGATGCGATAAAAGATAGGTGGGAGTTCCCAGAGCTGAAACAAAAAGCGTATCAGATGTATAAAGAATGGGAGCCGGATACGGTTATCGTTGAGGCGAAAGCTGCGGGCAGCCCGCTGATCTTCGAGCTGCGAAGGCTAGGTGTGCCGGTGCAGGAGTTTACCCCTTCGAGAGGTGGAGATAAGATCGCAAGGCTTAACGCAGTGGCGGATTTATTTGCGAGCGGTAGCGTGTGGGCGCCAAACCGCCATTGGGCGGAGATGGTCATAGAGGAGGTGGCCAGCTTCCCGAGCGGTGAGCATGACGACGTGACCGATACTTGTTCGCAAGCCCTTCTTTTTTATAGAAAAGGCGGGTTAATCAGTTTAAAAACCGATGAGCAAGACTATGAACCAAGATACAAAAAGAAAGTTTCCTATTACTAACGCCTAGAGGGCTAAAAAATGATCGATAAAGGGTTGTATGCCATTCCGCAGGGGGTAACGGCGCCAGGCGAAACGCCGGAGGACGAGCAGGGCATAGAGATTGTTGTCGACAACCCTGATAGCGTGTCGATAGAGGACGGGGAAGGCGGGGTTATCATCGAGTTTGAGAAAGCGCCGCCTTCCGATCAGGACTTTGACGCTAATTTAGCTGAGTACATGGACGACTCGGAGCTTGGGCGGCTGGCAAGTGAGCTTCTGAGCGATTTTGACAACGACTCTATGTCTCGACAAGAGTGGGTGCAGACCTATATAGACGGGTTAGAGCTGCTAGGGATGAAGCTAGAGGACAGAACAGAGCCGTGGGAGGGGGCGTGCGGCGTTTATCACCCCTTATTATCCGAAGCTTTGGTCAAATTCCAAGCAGAAACGGTTACGGAGACCCTTCCTGCTTCCGGCCCAGTGCGAACGCAGATAGTCGGACGGGAAACACCGGAGAAAAAGGACGCTGCGAGCCGTGTACAGGACGATATGAACTACCGCATCACGTCGGTAATGTCCGAGTATCGCGCGGAACACGAACGGATGATCTGGGGGTTGGGACTAAGCGGCAATGCGTTCAAAAAGGTGTATTTTGACCCTAATTTAGGGCGCGAAGCGTCTATTTTTGTGCCTGCGGAGGACGTTGTGGTGCCTTATGGGGCCAGTAACCTCGACACGTCGCCGCGTGTAACGCACGTGATGCGCAAAACAGAGAACGAATTACGTCGGTTGCAGGTTGCGGGGTTCTATAGGGACGTTGACCTGGGTGCGCCCAGTGCTGATTTGGACGAAGTAGAGAAGAAAATCGCGGAGCAAATGGGGTTCCGAGCCATTCATGATAATCGCTACCGCCTGCTGGAGATGCAGGTTGAGCTGGACTTGCCTGGTTACGAGGATAAGGATGACGACGGGGAGCTAACCGGAGTCGCGCTGCCTTATATAGTTACTTTGGAGAAAGGCTCAGGTACGGTTCTGTCCATTCGCAGAAATTGGCGGGCTTCTGACCCTATAAAACGACGCAGGGCGCATTTTGTCCACTACGGCTATGTGCCAGGCTTTGGGTTCTATTGCTTCGGGCTTATTCACCTTGTAGGGGCGTTCGCCAAGTCAAGCACATCCATTGTTCGGCAATTGGTGGATGCAGGCACGTTGAGCAATCTGCCTGGCGGGCTAAAGACCCGTGGCTTGAGAATTAAAGGCGACGACACCCCCGTCGCCCCAGGTGAGTTCCGGGACGTGGACATTGCCAGCGGCACACTGCGCGATAACGTGATGCCGCTACCCTATAAAGAGCCTAGCCAGGTGCTGATGGCGCTGTTGACTATGATCGTGGAGGAGGGACGCAGGTTCGCAAGCGCAGCAGACTTAAAGATAAGCGACATGAGCGCTCAAGCGCCGGTCGGCACAACGTTGGCGATTCTCGAACGGACGCTCAAAGTGATGAGCGCGGTGCAGGCGCGGATACATTATTCCCTACGGCTAGAGCTGCAACTGCTTAAAGAGATTATCAGGGACTACACCCCTGAGGACTACGCCTATGACCCCGATGTAGGCGACCGCAGGGCTAAACAGTCCGACTATGACATGTGCGAGGTGCTGCCGGTATCCGACCCTAACGCGGCCACCATGTCTCAGAAAGTGGTGCAATATCAAGCGGCGTTGCAGTTGGCGGCGCAAGCCCCGCAGTTATACAACCTACCGCTGCTCCACCGGCAAATGCTTGGGGTGTTGGGCATTAAGGATGCTGACAAGCTTGTCAAACTGCCGGAGGATGCCAAACCACAAGACCCGGTAACGGAGAACCAGAATCTCGTTACGATGAAGCCGGTCAAGGCGTTTTTATACCAAGACCACAAGGCGCATATAACAGTGCATATGGCGGCGATACAAGACCCTATGTTGCAGCAGATGTTGCAGCAGAACCCCGCAGCGCAGCAAATACTCGGTGCGGCTATGGCACATGTCACAGAACACTTGGCGTTGGACTACCGCAGGGAGATGGAAGCGGCTATGGGGCTATCGCTGCCTGACCCGGATAGCGCAGACCTTGACGAAGGCGATCAAATGACTCCTGAGATGGAGTCTCAGGTTGCGCGAATGGCGGCGCAAGCGGCGCAGCAGGTGCTTCAAGGACACACGCAGCAAGCCCAACAACAGGCGCAGCAAGCGCAGCAGCAACAAGCCCAACAGCAGGCGCAAGACCCGCTTATACAGTTGCAGGTGCAGGAGCTACAGTTGAAGGCCAAAGACCAAGAGCTTAAAAAACAAAAAATGGTGCTGGACTCCGCAGCCAAAGCCGATCAGTTGCGCATAGAGAAAGAGCGCATCGCGGCGCAGGAGCGCATCGCGGGTATGCAGGTCGGGGCTAAGGTTGCTAAGGACAAGCAGGACATGCAGCAGAAGCAACAAGCCGCAGGTATGAAGATGGGTATAGATATAGGCAAGGCGAAGATGAAGGAGGATGCGGATAAGCGCAAGCAACGCACCGAGGTCATAAAGAGCGTTACAGGTAGGGATAATAAGAGGGGCGACAAATGACGGAGCTACAGTTGATCGGGCTAGAGCTGCGCGGCAAGCTTGAGCAGTTACGGGCGTTTTTAAGTAGTGGGAAGTGCAAGAACTTTGAGGACTACAAGCTTGTGAGCGGGCAGATATTGGGGCTTGAGTACGCGCAGGACGTAGTTAATGGCATAAAACAAAGACAGGAGGAAGCACAGGATGAGTGAGCAAGAAGAGCCTAAGAAAGAAGAACCTAAGATGGCGTCACAGATGCCAACCCCTTCGGGGTATAGGATGCTATGCGCTATACCGGAGATAGAGGATAAGTACGACAGCGGGCTTATAAAGGCGGATGTGACGCGGCAGACTGAAGAGGTGCTTACCACCGTGTTGTTTGTGCTGAAACAAGGCCCGGACTGCTACAAGGATAAGGAGAAGTTCCCGACAGGCCCATGGTGCAAAGAGGGTGAATTTGTGCTTGTTCGCCCGCACGCGGGTTCCCGCTTGGTTATTCATGGCGTGGAGATGCGCATTATAAATGATGATTCAGTCGAAGCTGTGGTACAAGACCCACGTGGCATACGACGCAAATAAGGAGGAGTTAAAATGGCATTAGAAAAACACGACTATGCAAACCCGGATGACGATGAAGAAGGCGTAGAGATCGTCATAGAAGATGATACCCCGGAGGAGGATAGAGGGCGCGAACCGATGCCTGAGGAGATTGTCCAGGCGCTTGAGGACGACGATTTCAGTAAGTACGAAGGCGAAGTTAAAAACCGCATGTCTCAGCTCAAGAAAGTGTGGCACGATGAGCGTAGGCAGAAGGAAGCGGCTTTCCGCGAGCAACAGGAAGCGATCAATGCAACCAAAGCGTTGCTTGAAGAAAACCGCCGGTTAAAAAGCACTTTGACCGAAGGCGAGCGCGAGTACATACAGACGGTGCAGGTAGCGTCAAAATTGGCGATGGACGCGGCGAAACGCAACCTTCTCGAAGCGCATGACTCGGGGGATGCAGAGCGTATCATCGAGGCGCAACAGACCTTCAATGAAGCGACTATAAAAAATGAGCGGGCAGCAAACTTTAAGCCCGCTTTACAACAGGATGAAAATAGTGTAGAACAGCAGCATATTAAGCCCAAGCTTGACCCCAAAACTCAAACTTGGATGACAAAAAATGCTTGGTTCGGTCAAAGCGAACGCATGACCCATACAGCGATGCGGTATCACCAAGACTTAGAGTCGCGGTTCGGTGCTTCATACATTGGTTCAGATGAGTATTTTAACGATATAGACCACAAGATGCGGCAGGAGTTCCCCGACTACTTCGGAGACACTGGGCGCAAATCAAACGGAACCCAAACCGTCCGAAAACCGGCAGCCGTGGTTGCACCCGCCACGAGATCAACCTCGCCGAAGCGCGTATATTTAAAAGAATCGCAACTCAGATTAGCTAAAAAGATGGGGCTGACCCCGGAACAGTACGCTATGGAGCTGCAACTGACAGGAGATAACTAACATGGCAGATAACGTTTTTGTGGATGAATTGGAAGATTCATGCGAGCCTGTACCGGCTAAAACCGCTAAGGGCGGCACTCGCGTATCCCGCGAGGGCGCAGAGCGAGCTATGCAAACTAGACCTACTTCGTGGGTGCCTCCTGAGCTACTCCCTGAGATTACTTGGGAAGCGGGATATGCTTACCGGTGGATACGCGCGGAAACGAATGGGCATGATGATGCCAAGAACATGTCGGCCAAAGCCCGTGAAGGGTGGGAGCCGGTAGCGGCGGAAGAACAGCAGCGAGCGGCTAAGTACTTTGGCGGCAATAAAAAACGTGGTATGGACACAATCGAGTTCGGGGGATTAGTGCTATGCAAACGGCCTAAAGAGTTCAACGAGCAGCGATACACATACTACCGGACAAAAACAGCCGATCAAACCCGCGCCGTAGATCAAAATTTAATGAAACAGAATGATTCCCGGATGCCTTTGTTCCGCGATAATCGAACTTCCGTTTCAGTTGGAATAAACTAAATTAACTAGGAGCTTTTAAAATGGCTTACCCGACAGTCGCAGCACCTTATGGGCTAATCCCCATTCAATTGATTGGAGGTCAGGTATATGCAGGTTCAACCCGCATGATTCCTATCGCCTCCGGCTACTCTACCGACTTGCTATATGGGGATGTAGTTAAACTTACTACCGACGGTACATTGGTTAAAGACACAGGCACTTCGACAGCAACACCGGTCGGCGTGTTTTTGGGGTGCCAATACACCAATCCTACAACTAAACAATGGTTGCAGACGCAATATTGGCCTGCAAGCACCGTGGCTTCCGATGCTATGGCAGTCGTAGCCGATGATCCTAAATTGCTGTTCCGCGCTGCTATCGTGTCCGGTACAACCGTGATCGCAGCCGCAGGGCGTACCTTCGTTGGGAACAACGCTGCTTTGGTACAGAACGCAGGTTCAACCAATACTGGTGACTCTAAGGTCGCTTTAGGTTCGCTTGCCACTACTAACACGTTGCCAGTGCGTATCATCGACGTGTGGGAAGCTTCTAAGCTGACTACAACCGCAACAGTGACCACGACTAGTGGAAGCACTGCGGCTACCTTATCGGCGGCCAATGCGAACGTACTTAAGTTCATGGGTATCACAGGTTCCGGTATCGACGCCGGCACTTCGGTCGCGGCTATTTCCGGCACTTCCTTGACGCTGTCTGCCAATGCTACTGCTTCGGCCACAGTGACTCTGACCTTTACAGGATACCCGGAAGTTATTGTTAAATGGAACGCTGGTATGCACCAGTACGACAACGCCACCGGCGTATAATAAGGAGCTTATAACATGGCAACTATTTCACGTGCCCAGCAGCTAAAAGAACTTTTACCCGGTATTAACGGCTTATTCGGGCTTGAGTACGCACGCTACGGCGAAGAACACAAAGAACTGTACGAAACAGAATCTTCAGAACGTTCCTTCGAGGAAGAAGTTAAGTTAGCGGGTATGTCCGCAGCACCGGTGAAACAAGAGGGGGCGGCTATCGCGTATGACGGCGGTCAGGAAGCATGGACAGCCCGATATAACCACGAGACAATTGCGCTTGGTTTTTCGATTACTGAAGAAGCAATGGAGGATAATCTCTACGATTCTTTAGCGGTTCGTTACACCAAAGCATTGGCACGCGCGATGGCCTACACAAAGCAAGTTAAAGGCGCTAACGTGCTGAATAACGGTTTTGATTCGGCGTTCGCCGGGGGCGATGGCGTTAGTTTGTTCAGCGCTTCTCACCCGTTGGTTAACGGCGGCACAAACAGTAACATCCCTGATACACCGACCGATCTTAACGAAACTTCGCTCGAGAACGCAGTTATTCAAATTGCGGCTTGGACGGATGAGAAAGGCTTGCTGATCGCAGCGAAACCTAAAAAATTGGTTATTCCTTCCGCATTGCAGTTCGTAGCAACCCGTTTGCTCGAAACCAAACTGCGCGTAGGCACCAATGATAACGATATTAACGCGCTCAACAACAACGGTTCTATACCAGGCGGTTACTCTATCAATCACTTCTTGACCGACCCAGACTCTTGGTTCCTGACCACAGACGTTCCTAACGGCTTGAAGCACTTTGTGCGCTCCGCCATACAGAAAGACATGCAAGGCGACTTTGATACCGGTAACGTGCGGTATCGCGCAAGAGAGCGTTATTCGTTCGGCTACTCTGACCCATTGGGCATTTACGGCTCGCAAGGGTAACAGCGGCGAAAGTTCGGGACAATTAAACCTTGAAAACCGGCCCGGCGGATTTAGTAGAAATTTCAAGGTTTTGTGCTACTACACGAGGGTATTATGGCTCTTTCAACTACTCAAAGTCTCTGGCGCTCCGGCGGGGGAGATACTAAACGTGTCGCTTATTGCGGCTCCACCTTGTTATCTGCGCAGTTTTATATCGCTGATGCCTCAGTTGCAACGGCTGCGAATGTGGTTGTTTCTTCTGCTACCGGAGCGGCGGATCTGGTTCTCCCTAAAGGCGCGGTCGTAGTCGCAGTGGTTATCAATGACGCAGGCACAGGGCATGTCGACTTAGGTACTGTGGGGTATGCTAGTGGTACAGCCACTACGGATGAGATCGCGGCGAATCTTTCAGTCGCTTCAGCGGGGTTCATTACTTCCGGTTTGGCGAATGCTCCCCTTGCGGAAATGTCGTATGTCACTGCGGTGGTAAACGCGGACGGTTCCGGCACTGCGGGCGGCTACCTACTCTATTTTGTCGAAGATACGCTACTCGGCCAGCAAAACGTCTAATAGGGGGCGATAATGCGACAACAGCTTATTGCTACAGCATCCGTGGGGGTGACCGCCCCCGTAGTGCTTGACACCTATGTAAACCCTTGCAATGTAAGCGTTGCGGTAATTGCAAGCGCCACCGTTGAGTGCGTAGTACAACATACCTTTGATAATGTCCTTGATGCTACTATAACCCCCACTTGGTTCGACACCAATTCACCGGCTGTGGATGAAGGGGGGATATTGTTGGAGAATGGCGATTATTTGCTACAGGAATCGGATAATCTGATCCTGATAGGCGAGGAAAACTTCTACGTAACGATTGATTTTCCCGTGTCTGCTATTCGACTCAACGTCACTGAGATAACAGGGAGCGTTACTGCTACGGTGCTTCAATCCGGTATGTCCGGGCGATAATTCAGGAGAACTACTAACATGGCTAATGCAAAAATTTCAGCGCTGCCCGCAGCAACTACGCCTTTGGCGGGGACAGAGCTTGTTCCTATCGTTCAGGATGGGGTAACCGACCAAGTAACTATAGCGAATCTTACCGCAGGGCGCGCAGTGGCTACAGGCGCACTTACCGTGACCGGTGCCGGTGCTATCAGCGGCGATGTTGCTGTAAACACAGATAAGTTTACCGTAGCCGCATCTAGCGGTAACACAGTTGTCGCAGGTACTTTAGGAGTTACAAGTAATCTAGCGGTTGCGACTAATAAGTTCACCGTAGCCGCAGCTAGTGGCAATACGGCTGTCGCAGGCACTTTAGGTATAACAGGGTTGACTACATTGACAGGCGGGGTAGCGGGTGGGGTGCAGTCCTTATCCGGCCCTGGCGCGGTCAATTTAACCACTGTGACCACTGCGTTCACTTCTACAGGTACAGGCGATGCCTTGACGTTGGCAGATGGCGTTGCAGGTCAGCTTAAGACCGTAGTTTATTTAGCGGAAGGCGCGGGCGGAGATACAGGCATTTTGACCCCGACAAACCGTTTAGGCTTTGCTTCTATAACTCTGAATGCGATAGGCGACTCCGTTACGTTGCAGTTTATCGGTACAGCATGGGCGATCCTCGCCGTTAACGGCGCAACAGTAGCTTAATTTTTATAGGTGTTAATATGAAAAAGAGAGCGTTTAGAGGCGATGAGTCCCCCGCAGAGGAACGCGCTGAAGCTAAAGCGGTGAAGAAAGGCGCGGTATCCCCTAAGCAATATGCAGCTAAAGAGAAAGCCGAAGGCGAGAAAATACCCGCTAAAGCACTAGAAGCCCGTGGCAAGAAGCTTAAATCCGGCGCTATATCCGAAGCTGCGTATGCTAAAGGTATGCGGCGCGGTGGCGCGGTTAAGAAGATGGCCGGAGGCGGCATGTCGGAAGGCGACGCGTTGAACGCAGCAGCGGCGCGCGCGGGTGGCGCGCCTCGGTTTAATATGCCGGTACGGGGCGCTCGCGGTATGTCCGAAGGCGAAGCTTTAGGAGCGGCACTCGGTGCCGCACGTGCTAATAACATGCCTATGGTTAAGCGCCCTCCGGTTGTAGCCCCGGAAGTTATGCCAGGTGTAGCCGCAGGGCCGCGTTTCGCAGGGCCGGTCGGTGCTACCCCAGGCGGCGGGTTTTCAAACCCGATCGCACGGCAAGGGATGAAAAAAGGCGGTAAGATCGACGGCGCGGCGCAACGCGGTAAAACTAAAGGGCGCATTAAATAATGGCGACGTCGGGTACGACGACCTTTAACCTAGACCTCAACAACCTGGTCGAGGAAGCGTTTGAGCGGTGCGGTGCGGAGCTGCGATCAGGTTATGACCTGAGAACGGCAAGACGCTCTTTGAACCTGCTCTTGCTTGAATGGGCTAACCGTGGGTTGAACCTTTGGACATTAGATCAAGGGCAGGTTTCCCTAGTTACAGGGCAAGCATTGTATCCATTGCCCGAGGATACGGTTGACCTACTTGATACCGTTATCCGGCAGTACCCCGGTACGAACAATCAGATCGATATAAATATAACCCGTATCGCAGAACCGACTTACGTCACGATACCTAATAAGCTGGTGCAAGGGCGGCCAATTCAACTGTGGGTTAACCGGCAGTCAGGTGTGTCGTATACGACTACTGCGACTCTGGACGGCGGGATAAGCGCGTCAGACACCACGATAAGCGTTACTGATGCATCGGTATTGCCTTCTTCGGGGTTTATCAAGGTCGGCAATGAAGTTATCAGCTATCCGAACATAACAGGCAATGACCTTGTGAACTGCGCTCGCGGGCAGAACGGCACAACCGCAGCGGCGCACTTAACAGGTGCAACCATAACGCGGCAGAACTTGCCTTGTGTTTACGTGTGGCCGACACCGAACGCGCCGGAAGCGCAATACACGCTGATCTATTACAGAATGCGGCGCTTGCAAGGGGCGGGGGAAGGCGGTACGTTTGAGCAGGATATACCGTTCCGGTTTCTTCCTTGTTTAGTTGCAGGCCTTGCTTTTTATCTGTCGCAGAAAGTACCCGAAGGCGCGCAGCGCATGGCGATGCTCAAACAAGAATACGAACAACAGTGGCAGTTGGCGGCCGATGAGGATCGGGATAAGTCCCCGGTTCGGTTTGTCCCTAGAAATATGATGTACACGAGATAAAATGCCTAATCGGTTTTCATCCGGCAAGCACGCAATCGCCATATGCGACCGGTGCGGGCAGCAGTACCCGTTAAAGAAGCTTAAATCATTAACGATCAAGCTGAAAAAAGTAGACTTGTTAGTCTGTCCTGAATGTTGGGATCCCGATCAGCCGCAATTGTTAGTGGGCATGTACCCGGTCAATGACCCTCAGGCGGTGCGGAATCCGCGCCCTGATACGCCCTCTTTAGTGGGCGGAGTGTATCCTAACGGATACGCGAGTGACGGTTACCGAGTCATTCAGTGGGGATGGCAGCCGGTGGGGGGTTCGCGAGGCAACGACGCGCCTTTAACTCCGAACGAGTTGGTTACAACACTGACGATGAATGATGTTTCGATTGCAATAACTTAGAGAGGTGCGGCATGGCAACTATTGACGGCGCAGCTACACGCGGCAAAACAAAAGGCGAAAACCCCAAGTTGGATGGGCCGAGTGTCGGCGTTCAGACAGGTGGTAAAGGTTCTAAGGGCGTGTCTAACGAAGGTTTGAAAGCATTAGGACGCGGCTTGGCAAGGATTAAAAACCAAACAGGGGGCAAATAATGGCTAATATTAAAGACCCGAATACGATGAAAGCGCCTGACGTTAAGCCTGGCACCCCGGCGATGCGGGTTAGTGTAGGCGACCCTGCCAATACGGACGCCAAGACGAAAGGCATTAAGATACGTGGCACTGGCGCCGCGATTAAGGGCATTACAGCCCGTGGGCCGATGGGCTAGTAGATGAATTACGCCGCCCTATCCGCACAGATAACCGCGTATTGCGAAAACTCATTCCCTGAGAGTGTCGGTAGCGTTGCGTCTGCGGATCAGATCGCGCAGTTCGTACAGAACGCGGAGCAGCGTATTTACAACACGGTGCAGCTTCCTTCCTTGCGAAGGAACGTCACTGGCACGGCTACGCCTAACAATAAGTACACCGCCTGTCCTAGCGACTTTTTAGCCGTTCATTCGTTCGCCGTTGTGGACGATGCGGGCGACTATAAGTACTTGCTTAATAAGGATGTAAACTTTATCCGGGAGGCGTACCCGAGCGCCGCTACTACCGGCCTACCTGAATATTACGCGATCTTCGGTCCGAACTCAGCCGACTTAAATGAGCTGACCTTTATCCTCGGCCCGACACCTGATAGCGCTTACGTACTTGAGCTGCACTATTTTTATTATCCTGAGTCGATTGTTACAGCGGGTACTTCATGGCTTGGCGATAACTTCGACACGGCGTTGCTGTACGGAGCGTTGGTTGAAGCGTACACCTATATGAAAGGCGAACAGGACGTTATCGCGCAGTATGAGAAGTTGTACCAAAACGCGCTAGGCTTGCTGAAACAGTTAGGGGACGGTAAGGATCGCAGGGACTCCTACCGCAACGGGCAGTTCAGAGGGCAAGTGCAATGATACAGCAAGGGCAGACATACTCGTTCCGGCAAGAGCTGTATTTAGGAGTGCATGACTTAAGCACTGACGTACTGCGAATGGCGCTGTTTACCGCGAACGCGAACTTGCCTCTTAGCACGACGGAGTACTCAACTGCGGAGGAAGTATCCGGCACAGGGTACACGGCGGGCGGTAAGGTGTGCGAGAACGTCACGGTTAACGTAAGTAGCACAGGTGCGGTGTACGTGTCCTTCGACAATATATCGTGGACAGGCTCTTTTACGTGTCGTGGCGCGTTGATTTATAATACGAGCAAAGCGAATCGCAGCGTTGCTTTGTTGGACTTTGGGGCGGATAAGACAATAGCAAGCAAGACTTTGACTATTACCTTACCCGCAAATACCGCTGACGCGGCGTTAATAAGGAGCGTTTAACATGAGTTTATCGGTTGAATCCCCCGCACTAGGCGGAGCGGTCAAGGTTGTGACTACACACGGTAGAGGGTTCACCCCTGAAGAGGTAGCAGATCGTGCGTTGGATAAAATTATAGCCGTAGGGGATAGATCGCACCCGTTGCTGCGCGACCAAGCGCACGCTTTCAAGGAAGATTTACGGCATTTGTTGGTTTTTTACATGTATGAAGCTATAAATTCTCATAACACGACCTTGGCTAACCGCTTGCGTGAAGCCGGACACCCTGAAATTATCCCGCTACTCAGACCTTAAGGAGCTATACAAATGGCAATCACCCAAGCAATGTGCACATCCTTCAAAGTTGAACTGATGACCGGCACGCATAATTTTACGAATAGTACGGGCAACACGTTTAAGATCGCGCTTTACACAAGTTCGGCTACAATGGGGGCCACCACTACTGCGTACTCCGCCACTAACGAAGTGTCCGGTCCGGGGTACACGGCGGCGGGCAACACGCTCACTAATGTAACCCCCACTTCATCTAGCACCACCGCTTACACTGACTTCGCAGACACCACTTGGTCGACCGCTACCATTACGGCAAACGGCGCTTTGATCTATAACAGCACCAATTCAAACAAAGCTGTGGTGGTTTTAGCCTTCGGTGCGGACAAAACATCGACTGCCGGAGACTTCACTATCGTATTCCCCACCGCAGATGCGTCTAATGCGATTATCCGAATCGCTTAAGGGGTAGCTATGGACGAGGCTAAAATAAGCGCTCTAAACGCGGCTAAAGAACACCGGATAAAGGAAGTCCTGTACCATCAAATTAACATCGATAATTATACGTTGGCGATCGCTAAAATAGATGAGGAACACAACGACGATGCTTCCTTAGCCCCATTCAGACAGCAGCTAACAGAGTTGCTGGCTTCGGCTACGCTCGAACAGAAAAAAGAGCAGATTATTCTTAGCGTAATCGAACAGCAACTAAATGCGGGGTAGCTATGCCTTTTGCCGAGTATACCGATGGGGAAACCTCGGTATCCGCTATACAATGGGACGGTTCCGATAGTGTAGCGGAAGAAGTTATATATTTTATCCCCGGCGTTTCTGTTCACATAAACACCATAGGCGATACCGTGGTTAAAGAACTGCGGTTCACTTCTTACCTCACCATCCCCGAAGGGGACTGGCTTGCAATACAAGGCACTTCCTCCTCCATTGCCGCAATCCACATAACCGCAGCCGACTTTGCTGCGGTGTACACGGCGGTTTAGATGGCAATCAGTTACATATCCTTCGGCACAGGCACAAACTCAATAGGCTCGATGCCATCGCACCAGGCCGGGGATTTGCTGATATTTTTTGCTTACCGTGATGGTAGCACCACCAATCCAACACTGCCCGCCGGGTTTACCTCGATAACTGCGCCTGACGGCACGACTAGCAGCACAACGGTCGGCTATAAAATCGCCGCAAGCGGTTCTGAAACATCCGGCACTTGGACTAATGCCACCAGTTTAATTTGTCATGTTTACCGATCAAGCACCGGTAGCGTTTTCCCCGGCGCGGTTGCTACCAATACCGGTTCCTCCACCACTGTAAATTACCCTGCACTGACGCTGAATAACACCAGCGGATCGTCTTGGGTGCTAGGCTTCGCTGGTTGTAATCAGTCGGATATGAGCTTGGAGACTGCACCGTCACTGATGACGAACCGCAGTACTGTGTCGGATGCAACCGACGAAGCGGCGGGGGCGGATACCAATGGAGGGGTTACAAGTTGGAGTAGTACAAACGTCTCGGTCGGTGGTACTTCCGGCCCGTGGACAACTGCGGTTATTGAGATCGCGGAGTCTGCGATTAAGTACATCGGCTCGGCTACCGGCACCACTTCGGCAACGCTGCCTACGCACGCAGCGGGTGATTTGATACTGATCTTTGCATATAACGAAGTTAACACTACCATCCCGACGCTGCCAACGGGATATACAAGCAAAAGCACCGTAACTAGCGGCTCCGCTGACGATGCGGCAGTCCGTGTCGGCTATAAAATTGCCGCGAGCAGTTCTGAAACGTCAGGCACATGGACGAACGCGTCTCAAATAGTGGTATTGGTTTATCGTGGTGTAGATCAAACCACACCACTTGGCACATTCGGCAGCACTTCTTACACCACCCAGCTCGATTGGACAGCGGTATACCCAACGCTGACGCTCGGTGTTACAACCGGTACATCTTGGATAGTCGGGTTTGGCGGCTCTAATGCGACAAATTCCGCGATAGACACCGCGCCATCAGGCATGGTGCGACGCGATAAGGTTACTGGTGCGTGCGAGGTTGCAGGGTTCGATACGTTTGGCGGTCGGGCGGCGTGGTCGAGTCAGTCAGTTGTGCTTGGAGGCACCACGCTAGAATGGATCGCTTGTGATGTAGAGATTTTAGCCTCTTCAAGCACTTCCGTATCCGTAAACGTTACAGGCAACGCGGGTACGGGCGCAGTCGGCGACGTTACCGTTGCTGCGAAGGCGAGTGTTTCAGTTACCGGCGAAGCAGGTACAGGCGCGGCAGGCACAGTTACCGTTGCCGCAAGCGCGAATGCAGCCCCCACAGGCGAGGCAGGCACCGGCGCAGTAGGTGATGTGACCGTAACTGGCATAGCGAATGTAACCCTCACAGGCGAAGCCGCTACAGGTGCAGTAGGAGATGTCGTAGTCTCTTTACCAACGTCGGTGTCCGTCACAGGTGAAGTCGCTACAGGCGCCGTGGGGGATGTAACCGTAACCGCAGGCGCAACGGTCGCTGTAACGGGCGAAGCCGCTACAGGCGCAGTAGGTGATGCAACCGTAATCGGCGTAGCGAATGTAACCTTGACCGGCGAAGCCGCTACAGGTGCGGTGGGCGATGTAACAGTGGCGTTAGTAACTCCGGTTAATGTAACCGGCGAAGCGGCTACAGGTGCGGTAGGCGATGTAACAGTCTCAGGGGGCGCGATTGTTGCGCTCACGGGCGAAGCCGCTACTGGCTCCGTAGGTGATGTAACTGTACTATCTGGCACGTTTGCTATGGTGACCGGCGAAGCGGCTACAGGCGCAGTTGGCGGCGTTACGGTCGCAGCGGGGGCGGTTGTTGATGTAGCAGGCGAAGCTGCTACAGGTGCCGTGGGGGACGTAGCAGTCTATCTTCTTACCACAGTTGACGTAACCGGCGAAGTCGCTACCGGCGCGGCGGGGGATGCAGCAGTCGCAGCGGGCGCAAGCGTAGGGGTTACCGGCGAAGCCGCTACAGGCGCAGTAGGAGAGGTGCTAGTCCTGTCTGGTATGTTGGTCGATGTAACCGGAGTGGCCGGTACGGGCGCGGTCGGTACAGTGGCTATCCGCAACGACGCTCTTGTTAATTTAACAGGGCTGTATGCAACCGGCTATGTAGGCAACGTTATTATCCCTACTGTGATAAATGTCACAGGACTACAAGCAGAGGGCGAAGTCGGTGATGCGTTCGCGAGTCTTAATTGGGTGCTGATACCTACTCCGCAGACACCTGATTGGCAACCAATAGATACTTGGCGGTAAGGCGAAAACATGGCGATTAGTTATATAGGCTCGGCTACCGGCTCAACATCCGCAACGCTACCCGCGCACCAAGCGGGGGATTTGATTATTGTATTCGCTTACCGTGCGGGGTCAACTAGTACGCCCTCCGTACCGACTTCCCCTGCATATACCTCAATCGTGTCAAATACAGCGAACTCAGTTGTGAACGCGGCGCAAGCCGCAGTTGTCGGGTATCTAATCGCTGCAAGCAGTTCGGAGACTTCAGGCACTTGGTCAGGTGCGAGTCGGATTGATTGCCACGTATACAGGGGGACGCACCCCACTGCACCGATAGGCCGCTCCACTTCCGTTGATGTGGTGGGGTACAGCGACTCAATAGTGCGGTACAGTGGTTTCACTTTGTCGGAGACCAGCGGCTCTTCGTGGGTCGCCGCCTTCGCGGGGAGTGTCGGCACCAGCACCACGGGGGTGGTGACCGCCCCCACAGGTATGGTTAACCGGTCGAGTAATACTACCTTCAATTACCTTGGAGGTCACGACACCAACGGCGGTGTGTCTAGTTGGTCGCTCCAGACGGTGGCGCTTGGCGGCAGCAATGATTGGATGTCTTTTTGCATCGAGTTGCTAGCCCCAACTTCGGTACCAGTCTCCGTCTCTGTTACCGGCATATCCGGTACGGGTACAGTCGGCTCCGTTACGACCGCTGCCAAGGCTAATGTATCGCCTACGGGTTTAGCAGCGGCAAGCGCGGTTGGGGGGGTTGAAACGTTAGGCGCGGCGCTTATTGATGTAACCGGCGAAGCCGCTACAGGTGCGGTCGGTACGGTAATTATCACGGCGTTAGTTGAGGTTACAGGCGAAGCCGCTACGAGCGCGGTCGGCACTGTTACGGCCTCGGCGGGGGCAAGTATTGCTGTTACAGGTGAAGCCGCTACAGGCGCAGCGGGTGACGTAGAGGTAATTACGGCTATCTTGGTATCAGGGGTTGCGGCCACGGGCGCGGTCGGCACGGTATCGGTTACTGCGATAGAGAATGTTTCGGTTAGCGTCACAGGGCTAAGTGCGACAAGCGCATTAGGCAGCGTACAGGCCGAAGCCGGTACGGATGTTACGGTAACAGGTTTGAGCGCCACGGGCAGCATAGGTTCGGTGTCGGTTTACATTGGATGGAGTATAATAGGCACAACGCAAACTCCTAGTTGGGCGGATACACAAACATGAGCGGCATACAGAACCTTATCTTAGCGTCAACGCCGAGTTTTGGCGCACCTTATTTAGCGGTATCCCATGCTTCAAGCCCTTACATATCTGTGTACCCAAGAGCGGGTGCAGGCGGTCTAGGCGAGAAAATCCCTAACCCAAGTACTTTGCCTACGGGTGTCGGGCAAGCAGTAGCTTTCTCTCCAGATAATTCAGCCCTAGCGGTAGCGCATACGACAAGCCCTTATATATCGGTGTACCCGTGGAGTGCTTCGGGCTTCGGCTCTAAATTCTCTAACCCCGGTTCGTCCCCAGGCAGCACGTGTACCGGCGTGGCGTTTAACCCCGCAGGGACGCTAATAGCGCTATCGCATGTGTCAAGTCCGTATGTGTCTGTTTATAGTTGGAGCGGGGGCTTCGGGTCTAAGCTTGCTAACCCCGCAACGCTACCCGCAGGTGTAGGGCAGGCCGTGGCGTTTAACCCCGCCGGTACAGCTTTGGCCGTGGCGCACGACACCGCCGATTACATATCGGTCTACGCGATAAGCACAAGTTTCGGTACTAAGTACAGCAGTCCGTCGACGATACCGGCGACCGGCAAGTGCGTAACATTCAGCCCGGCGGGCAACGCCATAGCTATCGCGCATGATGTGGTGTCTACGGAGAGCGCGATCTCAGCTTACGCGTGGTCTAATGTGTCTGGCTTCGGCTCTAAGTACGCCGATCCGAGTTCTTACCCTGGCGATGGCAGTTACGGTGCTGCGTTCTCCCCTGATGGGGCGTCTATCGCGGTGACCAACCTTACTACCCCCTTCATACGCGCATACGATTGGTCGGCCATCTCAGGATTTGGTTCTCGGTCAGTACCGGCTGTTACACCTTCAATGACACAAGCCTACGGAGTGGCGTTCGCGCCGGATGGGGATGAGATAGCGATCGCAGGGGCTGCAAGCCCTTATATTTTTGTGTACCCGTGGAGCGGTTCAGCATTTGGAACTAAATTAAGCGACCCTGCTACGTTGCCGGTTGGCGGCGCGCTTGGCGTGGCGTACAGTAACTAATAGAGGATAAAATGGCTACTTCTTACACAACCCTGCTAGGATTCGCGTTACCCGCCGATGGAGAGTTGGACGGCGCTTGGGGTACAACCATGAACGGCTCCATAACGGAGCTGGTCGAGGACGCCATCGCTGCCACGGCTGCGGTCTCCGTCACAGCGGGCAACTACACGCTTTCAACCACAGGCAGTGGCGCGACCAATGAAGCGCGGTGCGCCATCCTACGTGCTACCGGCACGCCAGGCACTACGCGAAGTATAACCGCACCTGCTAAGAGCAAGGCGTATATTGTCGACAACCAATCGGACTCAATCGTCACGATCAAAGCATTAGGCACTACGGGGGCTAACGTGGCGGCGGGTTCGGTGGCTTTGGTTGTATGGGACGGCTCAGATTTCGTGCGCATCGACGCGGCGGCGGGCGGTAGCGACGCCCAAGTGCAATATAACAGTAGCGGGGAGCTGGCTGGTTCGGCTAACCTCACGTTCAACGGCACAACACTGACAGCGGCGGGGCTTGCAGGCCCGCTCAATGGCACGGTGGGGGCGATTACTCCAGCGGCGGTAACCGGTACAACCATAACAGCCAACACGGGCTTCTCAGGGCCACTTAATGGCACAGTAGGCGCGGGTACACCGGCGGCGGTAACAGGCACGACTATTACCGCTAACACTCGCTTCGTTGGCGCGCTAGACGGCACAGTAGGGGCGACAACTCCCGCAGCGATAGTCGGTACAACCATAACAGCCAACACAGGCTTCTCAGGGCCGCTTAACGGCACCGTAGGCGCAGTCACACCGGCGGCCATAACCGGCACAACCATAACCGCTAACACGGGCTTCTCAGGGCCACTTAACGGCACCGTGGGGGCAGGCACACCGGCTGCGATAGTCGGTACGACAATTGTGGGCAACACTTCTTTGTCCTCCCCGTTAATAAAGGCTATGAGCGCTGGCCCGGTGTCCTTGTACGAGACTACTAACACCTATAACGTTGGTCTTAAAGCGTCGAACTCCATGACCGTTTCCTACACGCTCACAATGCCGGTGGATGACGGCACGTCAGGGCAGATGCTCACTACGGATGGTTCGGGGGTACTATCATGGACAACCCCGGCGGCGGGGGTTACGCTCTCAGGCACCAATACATGGACAGGCACGCAGACCTTCACCAATTCGCTACTACGGCTGCTAGGATCTTCGACCGGCTACACAACCTTCACAAGCGCTAATTCGAGCGCAACTAACTACACCGTAACTTTCCCCGCTGAGAATATGACGGTGGGGTTCAGAAACGTGCCTTCGGTCGGCTCTAAAACTTCTTCTTACACTTTGGCGGTTGCAGACGTAGGCAAGTACGTCACTATAGGCGGTGCTAGCGGGTTCATCAATATACCCAACTCCACCTTCGCAGCGGGGGACGTAATTACGATCTACAACAATACTTCTTCTGCGATTAATGTGACCACAAGCACCACTACAGCGTACTTGGCGGGTACGACTACTAATATTGGCGGCAGCACGTTCAGTTTAGCGGCTAGGGGGTTAGCCACAGTACTATTCACCTCCGCGACCGCGTGCGTCATTTCCGGTAATGTATCGTAAGGGGCGGTTATGGACTACAAAGAAGCGTTAAATAAAGTAATCATTCCGGGCTTGAAGCTTTTGCCGGAGCGGTTCGACACGCCGGAAGCCAGGGTGATGATGCTTGCGATCGGGATGCAGGAGTCGCGATTTTTGCACAGAAAGCAAATCGGCGGCCCGGCAAGAGGCTTTTTTCAGTTTGAAGAAGGCGGCGGGGTTAAAGGCGTGCTGAAACACCCTTCGACCAAGCGCATCATTCAGGACGTTATTTTTAAACTTGGTATACCGGCTGAGGAATGCTACAACTGTCTGTCAGAGGATGACGATCTTGCAGCGGTGTTTTGTCGCTTGCTGCTGTACACCGACCCTGAGCCTTTACCTTCTTTGACGTGCGATCCTGGCTTGGCTTGGGGGTGCTACGGGCGAATATGGCGGCCTGGCAAGCCGCATCGTGAAACTTGGGATGCGTTTCTCATGCACGCACGGGAGGCAGTTTAAAATGGATAATCAAACTACTAAAGAGCATTGCCCCCTGACCGCTGAGGATGCATACGAGCTTAAGTTTGAAATGCAAAAGACACGCGAGACACTTGAACGACATACAAAACAAATGTCTGAGTTCCACGAACGCATAGGCCGGTTTGAGCGGCTATTTTATGAAGGGCGGGGTGTTGGTATCGGGATGAAACTAGGCGCGGTTGCCGTGGTCGTATTTATAGGCACGCTGATAAGCGCGCTTTGGGCGCTAGTTACCGGCAAGCTGGGGTTAGGGGATGTGTTTAAAATTTTGTAGAGGAGCGTATGGGCGACATAATATCTTTTGTAGCGCGTAAAAAGCAAAGTAAGCTCTACAACGAGGGGGCGCGGTGCGCAGCACGTGGGCATGAGTGGGTAGCAGTAGCGTCGGAGGGCGGGGAGCGGATAGAATGCGGCAGTGAGCTTTCGTTTGAATAAATAAAGGAGGTTGTATGCGTTTATTTCTTATTTCTTGTGTTGTGTTTTTGTCTATTGGGTGCCAAACCTTGAAGCCGCAAGCGGAGCAGGCGACCGATCTAATTGTAAAAGCCACCTATGTTGACGAGTTAGTAAAATCCGGCGCGGTGGTCGAGAGCCTGTATAACAGTTCGTTGACCGACAAAGAGCGCAAGACGATTGAGACTTCGCTTGCTGCGTACAACGATTTCACGCACAAATGGGGCAGGATGATTACAAAAAACCCGCTTGAGGCGGTCACGCAAACGCAACTGGTAATCACGGAATACAACGTGCTGCGGATTCGCTTTGCTGAGATCGAGCGCATAGTCAAAGAGAACTGGGCTGGTTACCCGGTTGAGAGCCAATATTTGCTTGCGGGGTATCAGAAACAGGCCTATGAGCTGGATGAAGTGGTTATGAGCCTGCTGTCCAAACAGAACACCAATACCGCCCTGATAGCGATTCAGAAGATCGCGGTAGTGGCCGGTCAAATTGCGCTGAAATTGTTATGACGTACCTCGAAGCCCAACCAATTCTGATGTTCAGCGGCGCAGGCGTGCTTGGCATGGCGTTTTCTTATTTGCGCATATGGTCGTATGAGTACGGGGATTTAACGCTCGCGCAGTTCTTTTTTGGCGATCCGCACGCAACAGGCCGGGCGGTTACCACGTTAGGATTGCTCATAGCGGGCGCTGGTGGATTGGATTACCTGAGCGCCATGTCACAACATCAAATCATCGTGGCCGGGTTTAGTCTCGGTTTAATCGTTCCTGAGAGGGTAAAGAATGAATAAGATAATAATAGGGGCTGTTTCAATGTTGTTCGGATGTGGGGAACCGGTGTATGGCGACGACTGGAACGGGTTTTAACATGGGTAAGTTCCTCACTCCGTTGCAAGTTAAAGAGGTGTCGCGCGCAGGGTTATTCAGCAAGGCTAAGTATCGTTTGACCGCGCCGTTGGTTTACCAATCCTCCCATGTCGGGGTTATATTGGTGGAGGAGTGCGAGGAAACGGACTTTGATTCGACCCCTAGAGTGCCGATTTTTTACATGTGGCTCGGCGATAGAGGCAGAGCGGCGGCGGCGCTGCACGACCATTTATACACCCCTCCGCACGAGACTATAACGGGTTCGGGGGATGTAGTGTCCCGCGCTATGGCGGATGCCATTCTACGCGGTGCTACGTATGAGTGCTTGCGAGTCGATAACCCAACTACGCTTTGGGACAGCGTCACCAACATCTTGTCTTTAGGCGTTGTCTGGGCGATATGGGTGGGTGTTCGGTTAGGCGGATGGGCGCATTGGAAGCAATATTAAGGAGGCAGTATGCCACTGACGAAGCTTCAATTCAGACCAGGGGTTAATCGAGACCAAACTAATTACGCTAACACTGGCGGTTGGTACGCTTGCGATAAAATCCGCTTCAGATCGGGGCAGGCGCAGAAAATCGGAGGGTGGGTTAGGTATGTGTCTCAAAACATCCTCGGAACGTGCAGAGAGCTTTTTAACTGGGTTACGTTCGGTACGCAAGATTATCTAGCGATCGGCACCAATGAAAAGGTCTATTTAGAGGCTGGTGCTATCCTCTATGACATTACGCCCCTGCGGGAAGAGATCAGTGCGCCCACTACTAACAATTGCATCGCTACCGGCTTCTCAGGCACAGGTTCAATCTCCGATACTACGCTTACGATTTCCGCAGTGTCTTTCGGCGCGTTGCAGGTGGGGGATGTTATAGCGGGTTCCGGCATTACCGCAGGGACTACGATAACCGCACTCGGTACAGGGGTTGGTTGGACAGGCACCTACGAAGTGAGCGTATCCCAGACCGCCGGTTCAACCGCAGTTACGGCGGATGAGTCTACTCTGCTGACCATAACTCTAGCCAATTTTGGTTCTGATACCGGCGACTTTGTGTCTATCTCAGGTGCGGTAGCCGTGGGCGGAGTAACCGCTACCTATCTAAATACCGACTTTCAAATAACCAAGCTAGACGCGAACACTTTCACGGTGGTTGCGGGCATGGCTTCAACCTCCGCAGTGGCATCGGGCGGCGGTACAGCGATCGTAATGTCTTTTCAAGTAGCGACCGGGTATGCGACAACCACATTCGGGTACGGTTGGGGGGCCGGTGGGTGGGGGCGCAATGGTTGGGGGCAAGGCTCGGACGTTACAAGCCGTATTTATCTACCGCAGCGGGATTGGTTCTTCGATAACTTTGACTCCGATCTCGTCATGAACGTGCGAAACGGAAGTATTTATTATTGGACTGCGGAAACAGGGCCAAACATTCGCGCCGTGCCTCTCACTACGCTATCGGCCACTGCTCCGCACACAACTGTTCAGGTGCTAATGTCACAAGGCAACAAGCATTTGCTAGCCTTAGGCGCGAACCCTTATAACCCACTGGACTCAAATACGACTTTCGATCCGATGCTCATTCGGTGGTGTTCGCAGGATGACCCTTTCACTTGGAACCCACTACCCACTAACTCCGCGGGCGATTATCGCCTGTCTCGGGGCTCGCGTATTATCTGCGGGTTATCGACTAAGCAGGAGATTATTGTCTGGACTGATGTGGGGCTGTACTCCTTGCAGTTTTTAGGCACGTTCGAGGTGTTTGGCTTGCAGGATTTGGCGGATAATGTCTCGATCATGTCTCCCCGTGCTTATGCCACGGCTAACAACGTCGTCTATTGGATGGGGGTTGACAAGTTCTACGTGTACTCAGGACGGGTCGACACTCTCCCTTGCACACTCAGGAATCACGTTTTCAGCAATATAAACTACGGCCAATCATCACAGGTGGTGTGCGGTACGAATGAGGGTTACAACGAGATATGGTGGTTTTACCCCTCCGGCGACTCCACGACAAATAACGCGTATGTTGTTTACAATTACCAAGAGAATATATGGTACTACGGCACGATGGAGCGCACAGCTTGGCTTGACAGCGGCGTGCGGAATAACCCGATAGGGGTGGGCGGCAATACCTTGTACACGCACGAAACCGGCAACGATGCGGACGGCGAACCCATAGAGTCCTATATCCAATCCTCTGACGTAGACGTTGCGGATGGCAATAAGTTCATGCTGATACGTAGGATAATCCCTGATGTGTCCTTCTCGACTTCTGACGTAACTAACCCTTCGGTTGATTTGACGGTATACCCAAGAAACTTCCCTGGTGCGGATTACAGCGCGGAGAACCCCGAAGCCGTAGTGCAGTCCACGACCGTACCGGTGGAGCAATATACCGACCAAGTGTTTATACGTGCGAGAGCGCGGCAGATGGCGATAAAAATATCTTCCGGCGGGTTGGGGGTAGCGTGGCAACTAGGCACGCCTAGAGTCGATGGGCGCGAGGACGGGACTAGATAATGCCCCTATACCGCTCAAAAGCCCCCGCCCTGCCGATACCCACGAACGAGTACAGCCGCTCGCAGCAGGATCAGTTGGCCATCGCGCTTAGGCTGTACTTTAATTTACTCGACGACGCGTTGCTTAACCTATCCGCGAATGACGGCGCGCGTGCGCTTATGTTCCCTTATGGGTCGTTCAGTAGCGCGGTCGATCAAGAAAACACGGCGGATAACACACCGCAGATTATCGCAACCGAAGTAACTGATACCGCAAACTCAATGTCCTATGTAGCGGACAGGGGAGTGTATGTAGACCGCACCGGGCTGTATAACGTGCAGTTTAGCATTCAATTCGCTAACACTACTTCACAAGCGCACAACACTTGGGTGTGGTTGCGGAAAAACGGCGCTGATATTGAGAACACCGGCAGTAAATATGATGTACCCGGCTCGCACGGTGCTAGTGACGGCTATCTTATCACTACGTGCAATTTCTTCGTTCATTTAGAAGCTGATGATTACATTGCCCTTTGGTGGGCGACGGCGCAAGCTAAGGTCGGTGCCACTGATGGGGTTTACATAGAGAAATATGACGCCTCCGTATCCCCGTTCGCGGTTCCCGCCGTACCTAGCGCAGTACTGACCTTATCTTTTGTATCCGCAGCACTGCCATGATATTATTGTATTTATTCGATTAGAGGGGGCATCATGAGTTTAGCCGAAGCCGCAAAGCAAGTTCAAACGATGGGCAGGGGCAATGACTCTATGCTCATCCATATGTCCCCGCGAGAGATCGCAGGGCTTCAAGCCATAGCCGAGCATCACGGCGGCACACTTACCCTTAACCCGCACACAGGCTTACCCGAAGCAGGGTTCCTCGAAGATATACTCCCCATGATTGCCGGTATCGCGCTCAATGCGTTTGTACCAGGGCTAGGTGCAGTCGCGAGTGGCTTACTTGTGGGCGGGGCGACTGCGGCGGTTACAGG
>OFRC01000098.1_pt1 | contig 28800 bp, 38 predicted proteins | sample 1543051 | NCBI WGS metagenome assembly OFRC01 (sample SAMN07774231, study PRJEB24372) | wastewater metagenome
TGGAACATAACCAAGCAGACCGAAATATTGGCCGCCGATCCAAAGCGCGCAGAACAGATGGCGCGGTCAGCTGGTACGTTTGTCGGTGGCCCAAGACCGCAGCAAAAGGCAGCGTAAAATATGACCACTATTGCTTATCGTGACGGAGTGGTGGCAACTGATACGCTATCTGTTGCCGATGGAATGGTTGTCGATCATGCTTACGAAAAATGCATCGTTAAAGACGGAGTAATGTTTTTCATGACTGGAAGCACGTCAGACCACGATAAGCTGGTCGATGAATATTTTTCCCCAACCGGAAGGGATACGGGTAATGCCTACGCTATTGTTGCTGATAAAGGAAAAATATTCATTATTGGCGGTGAGGAGGGCGGTAAAGGTATATTCAAATGCCCAAACAACCGGGAAAATTACATCTCGATAGGCAGCGGGGAAAGATTCGCTATTTCAGCCATGGATCACGGGAAAAGCGCTAAAGAAGCGGTTGAATATGCGATGAGACGTGATATTTACACCGGCGGTGAAGTTAGGGTTTATCAGGTGTAGAGTATTGCCCGGAATGTTGATTAATGGCGCTTTGTGCGCCATTTTTCATTTCTTAATAGCCTCATTTAGTACGGAAATAATCCAATCGGTCAGCTTCATCCCTTTCGATTGCGCAGCCTTAACCCACATGGCCTTGTCAGAAGATTTGCACCGCGCATGGATGTGAGATTCGGCTTTCTGATCATCCGGCTTGGTGGCATTGCTTGGTTTTCCGGTTAGGCCGTGCGGTTTATTTTCATTCATGATTTATAAGTTCAATTTGAGTTTGTCTGATAAAGCACATTAATTTATTAATCATCTATTAAATCAACCTAAAATTATCAAAATCGTTACCTGTGGTTATAGGTATCCCATAAAACTCATCTGCTTCCGGTGACCGTTGATACCTGAAAAAATTAACAGAACTTCTTAATTCTCTATAAGCGTTAATACTCATCCTTATTTCTTTAGGCAGATCACCATCATGCATTGCTTGATGTCTCAATATAGCTTCAACCAATTCTTGCTCTATTGTCATCTATTTACCACCCCCTATTTGCGCGCCTTCCTGAATGTCGCACCCATTATCTTCAACCTTGAAAGTAAAATCAGGCAGTATTTGCCTGACTTGATCTATAAAACATCCATCGATTGCGCGATTAGGGTAAATCGAATAACCGATGTTATTCTTCGACAAAGGTAACCTGCTGTCAATCTGTGTTGCGTATTGGAAATGACCTTCGGTTAATTCAACTATTATTTTTGACATGACAATAATCTATGTATTGACTTTAAATGTGGTATTTTTGGAATGTTTCGTACTCTGATTGAGTTATTTCGGTGCAATTCTCGCAGTTCACCGCGTTGCCGCAATGGAACAATGCAACACCATCATCGTCGTAATTATCTAGTTCCTCCTCCCCGTACCAATTTGTCACAATGTCCTTTATGCGCTCATCAATAGTTACTTCTGGCGGCAGAGCGGTCGTGGTTGGTTGAGAGAATTCAAACTCACCGCACTTGGTTAATATCGATAGTAAATAGAATTTCATTTAACTCTCCTATTATGCTGCTTTCATGGTTAATAGATTGATCATCGATTTTCCATCGGATAGCGAAAAGGATTTGTTGTAAAACTCAGCAACAGTTTCAAGTTTCTCTCCCATTTCTTCCGCCGCATGCTGCGCGTTGTGAATCCATCCCTGTAGGCGCCCGATCTCAACATTCAAAGCCAGCATAAAAGCCTGGTTGAATTTGATATGAAGATTCCCGTTCATGTAGGCGCGCACCTCCATCAGTTTGATGTATTTACCGGCTTTGTTGGTGCAGTAGAATTCTTCCTTACTGCCGCTCTCAAAATTGTGGAATTTGACCTCTTCATCAGAATCGAACCCCAGGTTTCTGGCCACCACAATCAAATCGTCTACGAAGTTAGCGGCCGACTCGCTTAGCCCTCCAATCGCGCTGTAACTGTTATAAGTTCCACTCTTCACCAACCCGCCAACGCCGCCCGCTACAATCCTATAATCCAGCTTGAAATGAGTGTGTTTATTGTCATCATAAAGATAGCGGAAACTATTCTTTTTAAACACTCGTTCGTTCGACTTGTAATTGATTACGCACGCCGAATCAACCATCTTGTTGAACGTCTCGATCATCTGGCTATCCAGGTAGCCGTTCGCATTCTTGATAGCCCAAACCGTTATGGCGTAGGCATTGGACGCGGTGAAGTCGATACTCGTTTTTCGCGTAATGCTTTCAATAAACGCTTTTCTGCTTGCCGCGGTCAACCTGCTGGTCAATGGCGCGTAATTATCGAACAATTCGTGCCAGTAGGCATTCTTGAGCCCTTTTATCCTTGATCGAATAGAGCTGATAATGGATTTGATCGATATATCAAGTTCCTTGAAAAGTGCCTCATCCAACGAGCTCACCTTCTGGTAATTGCCGATTAATCCGTCAAGTTCCGCCCGGTACAGCGTGTCAAGTACCTCGATTGTGCTTTTCCCAGCAACGAGTGAATTTTTAATGGTTTCCTTGCGTTCCTTCTCAGCTGATCGCGCCTTGTCGTATTCTGATACATCTTGCTTGCTGACTGTCTCTGACAAACGGAAAAATTCTTTTACCCATAACTCAAATGGATCCACCATGTTGTCAATGCTGCCGTGTCTGCTGTATCGACTATTCCTGAATTCGTCATGGCATAGCGAGATAAAAACAAGGTCAACTTTTGCCCGTGCCGTGCGGTCTTCTGAATCCAGAAAATCGAATGACCCGATCACCTCATAGCTTGCCTTCCTTGCTTCGATTGCATTGATTATCTGCTTTTGATCTTTCCAGCGCTGCGGGATAACCATGTAAATATAATTCGCATTGGCTTCGCGGATAACTTTCACGCTCCAATCAACGAACTCGCTGTATGGCGGGTTACTGAAAATGCAGTCAATGGACTTATCAAGTAACGATTGTTCCCAAAAATCAGTGCCCAGTATTCCTATGTCGATAGGTAGACTATCCAACAAAGGCCGCGCTTTTTCGATTGCGAAGTATTCTGTATGGTAGTTGTCGCGGTATTCCGGGTTTCTGCTATTTAGTTCTTTGAAACGTTCCAACACCTTGCCGTTACCGGCTCCGATGTCGAGCAGGCTTTCCGGGCGCCGCTGGTTCGCGTGCTTGTGAAAAGCCGAGATTATTTCATTTGTTGTGGGATACCACTCAAAGTCTTGCCCGGTTGCGTTTAATTCTGCCAGTGCGTGCGCTGTTGATGATTTCATCGTGATCCCCTTAAAGTGAAGTTCTTAAACCGGTTTCGCTTTCAAATAGCTCTCTCAACTGATCAAAATAAATGTCAGTGTGACTGCTGATTTCTTTCAAAGTAAGGCCATGCACTCTGCTGAATTTCACGTCGTACAAGTCAGATCCGTTTAGAACTATTTCAACCAGGTTTATTTTTACTCCGGTGAATCTCGGTAGATTGAAGCGCATTCCTCCGCAGCCATCATTGAGAGCTAGGAAGTTTTTTGCGCCAGTCATTGACATGAATCTTCTTCCTCCGAGCTGCGTGAGGATTGTTGACGCCACTTCTTTGGCTATTTCTGTCGAAACCCCACTTGATTTTGGCGGCTCTTCCAGTGTTGTCTCAGTGCCTTCGATCTCATAAAACCTAGCTTCAGACTCGAATATGCATGTGATTCCACCCGGCGCTCTGGCTTCCCAAATACCGTCGTCGTATTTTTTTAGGATCTTCACTTCACCAAAGCTCGCATGAAGGATTGCACCTGGTTTAAAGTCCTCCTTTGTTGCTAGTCTTTTCATTTTCACTCTCCAGTTTAGGCTCCTGATTCCGTCAGGCCGGGTTCTGATATAACCACTAAATCTTTTTCAAGGAAGGCTGCATTTGAATTTTTGAATGACCAAGTGTGGCTTGGATCAAGTTCGACCAGTATTCGATGCCACTCAAAAATATGCTCTTTACCTACTACGGTCCCTTCTCCAAAACACGTTTTAACTCTAGTTCCGTTTTTCATTTCGCAATTAACCAAGAACAAACAAAGTATCTGTCTTGCCAGCAAAGTGCTTTTTGGCTGCTTTCTTTGCTTCCTGGTAAGTCATCGAGCCAGAAAACCACACTTGATCTGTTGTGGGATTCCGTTCTTCTGAAAACGCCCATGAACCCCTTCCGCTTGGTTGTTTGCCATGTGACGCAACGTATGGTGTTGTGATGAAGTCGATTGCCATTTTTTTGCTCCTTTGTTTGTTGTTTTATTGAATCTATGAACATAATCATACACATGTTAATTCTATATGTCAACACAAAAATAAATTATTGCATCATTTAAGCATAAGCAATGCTTATGATAAATCAATACAGTATAAATAAAGCTTGATATATTAAATTTTCAGTATTAATATTTATAGTGAATCTCTAATTGGATTCGATCGTGATGAGAAAATCTAATTAGACGAAGGCTTTACGCATCATGGGATGCACAAATATTCCGTGAAGCAAGTCTCCGTGGTGAGCCTGCTTCGATTTATCGAATTGCTCGCCAATAGGAGACAGAAGCCATGGCAGTCACAAAACTAGCTGACCTAGTTATCCCAGTACAGTACCTTCCGTATATCCAGCAAGAAACCGAAGTCAAATCCCGCCTGGTGCAGTCTGGCGTATTGGTGCCTGATACAGCATTGGATCAAGCGCTTGCCGGTGGCGGCAAAACATTCGAGTCGCCATCTTTCAGAGATTTGCCGGATGATGCAGACAACATCTCTAGCGATGACGACGGCACAAGCGCAACGCCATCAAAAGTGACCACCTCCGAAGAAATTCAGGTGCGCTTGTCACGCAACGCGGTTTGGTCGTCAATGGATTTATCCTCTGATATTGCTGGCGCCGATCCATTGCAGAGCGTAATCGCCAGAGCATCGGCTTACCGGGCGCGCAGATTGCAGGATGCATTCATTGCGACTGTTAAAGGTGTGTTTGCTGATAACGCTGCGGCTCCTTCCGGTTCTGAGCACGTCCAAAACGACATGACCGTTGATATCAGCGGCTCATCGTTCACCGACGGCGTGACAAACTTCTCTGCAGAAGCCGTCATTGATGCCAAGCTCACCATGGGTGACAGCATGCAGGATTTAGGTTTGATCTGCGTTCACTCGGTTATTTATGGCCGTATGCAGAAAAACAACCTGATCGACATGATTCCGGATTCTGAGGGCGTTTATAACATCCCGACTTTCAACGGCATGATCGTTATTGTTGATGACTCGATGCCAGTTTCTACCGGCGTATACAACACCTGGCTATTCGGTCGCGGCGCTGTTCGTTTGGGTCAAGGAAATGCGCGCGTACCTATGGAAACCTATCGTTTGCCGCTTGCAGGTAATGGTGGTGGTCAAGAAAGCCTGATTCATCGCTGGGAATGGATTATTCACCCAGTCGGCTGCAAGTATGCCGGTACAGCGCCAACCGGCGGCCCTACCAACGCGGCAACCAGTAACAACCTTGCGGCAGCCGGTTCTTGGCAGCGCGTATTCCCTGAGCGCAAGCAAATAAAGATTGCACGATTAATCACGCGCGAAGCGTAAGAGCTTTGAGCGGCGCTTTTTAATTTCACTTTATAGCGAGGATTAATCATGACAAAAGGACGTAGACGCAGCGCTGAGCGGCCTATCGGTAACAAGCGGCAGGCCATGATCCGGCAATTATTCAGGATTGTTAATAAAACAATCTCTGTTGTTAACGGCGCGCCAGGTTACGGGAGTGCTGAAGCTTTCAGGCTTCCTGAAGGCAATGTCTTGATCCATGGCGCGATTGGGTACATAACTTTAACCACTTCGGATGCCGACATCACTGCAACATTCGACGGTGATATCTCGATTGGTACCGGATCAACATCGGACGGAACATTATCCGGCTCAGAAGTGAATCTGGTGGCAAGCACATCCCTTGGTGCGGCAACGGCCAAAGTGTCGCCCAATGTACGCTTGGTGACAAGCACAAGCACCACTGGCGTTATCCATGACAACACTGCGGCTGACGTTATTTTCTACTTCAACTTGCTTATTGATGACGCTGCCATTTCCGGCGCGGCTGATTTCACGGCTAATGGTTGTGTTGAAGTTCTGTACACGGTCCTGGGAGACGACTAATCATGCCACCAAAAACAACCGACAAAGACGCTCCAATCAAGATTGAAGAGCCTTTAGGCGTATCGGAAGCCGAAGCCAAAGCGAAAGCTGACGCAGAAGCAGCCGCTAAAGCGGCAGCAGAAACGGAGGATTCTGGAAAAGCCAATGCGGAAGAGGCGGCCCAAAAAGCCGAAGAAGAGCCGCTTGATATGTCTATCGACGCGCAAATTGCTCGCGCCCAGGATGATTTGAATGAGGCTGTCGATGCTCAGAACCAAATCAACCGCCTGGTTGCTGAGAAAACCAAAGCTGTCGATGCGCTGATTATCGAAAAAAGCAAATCTGAGAATGGCGGCCCAATCTCTGACATTCAGTATTACTTGCAGCGTGAGGCGCGTAAGCGTGCTGAGAAGGTTGCTAGACGCAATCAGTTGCTTGGCGATGGCACGAATGCGCTGGAATTGATTAGGCAGCTTGATACCCGGGCGCCAATTGATCAAAGACCGGCCGCACGCAAGGTCGATCCGCGAGCAGTGCAACCGGCAAAAACCACGGTTAATGTGTAATTAACGCACTGGGCGCGTGATAAATGGCCATTGTCACAGAAGACGGCACAGGCAAAAGCGATGCTCAGTCATACTTGAGTCTTGCTGATGCCGATGCCTACTTCACGGCAAGAGGCATTGCTGCATGGACCGGTGCAAATTCGACGAAAGAAGCGGCTTTGATCGCTGCCACTGAGTACATTGATATTCGCTGGGGTGATTTGCTGAAAGGTTCGCTGGAATTTACAGATACTCAAGCGCTTCTGTTTCCGCGCCTGAATGTTTATGACAACGAGGGCAGGGCATTAACCGGAATTCCACAGCGGCTTGAGCGCGCAACGGCTGAGTATGCGTTGATATCGCTCAGTCAATCATTAATGCCAAACCCGACAATCGAAAGCAGCGGGAAAGTTGTTATTGAAGAATCGGACGAAACCGGGCCGATCAAAGAAACCAAAAAATATCAATCCGGCTACCTGACAAAAAGACCGTACCCAAAAGCCGATGCGCTTATGGCGTGCTTCATCGTTGGTTCCGGAACAACGCGGGTGTACGTGTAATGGACTACACCGCGAAACTCGCCAAGGTAAAAGAAAAAATACGCGCCAAAGGTCGGCAAATAACGCTATCAAGCATTGATCCAGACAGCGCTGACACCAATAAGCCATGGCAAGCCACAACCAATCCGCGCGATCCGCTGAATACCGACAGCACTACGATTTATGCGGTGAATGTACCTATGTCATCGGCAAGCAGCCTGGGAATACGGGCTGAAGCGGTGGAGTTATACAAAGACACGCAGAGCGTATTCATCGCCGAACCGGGTGAGGATACCCCGGAAGATTTTGACCAATACCAGCTTGTTACCGATGGCGGCCGGGAATTCAAAATAACTTTCATCGAGAAACTTAAGCCGGCCGATTTGACGCTGCTTTATTACATCGGAGTGAACAGCTGATGCCTACGCAACAGCAAGCCACTGATACGGTGTACGGCGCATTCAATACGGCTTGGGCGGTTAACTCAACTTATCCGGTCGTTTGGCCAAACAAGAAGCCTGACACGGAGCCAATGAAACAAGGCAATCCATGGGCATTTGTCCGGATTGCACATAAAACCGGGCGGCAGGTTTCTCTGCCGGGCGTGGATGGAAAAAGAATTTGGGAGCGAAAAGGCCAGCTTGTTTGTGAAATTTATACGCCAAGCGGCGAAGGCACACAAGCAGCGTACACGCTTGCCAGGATCGTTGAATTGGCCTTTCTCGGCAAGGCCATCGACAGCGTGCGGTTCAGAGCAATCCAGATCAAGGAAAGCGGGATTCACGGTAATTGGTTCCTGGTAACGGTAACCGCAGAGTTTGAATACGACGAAATTGTTTAATGACGGAGGTGCTAAATGACAACGAATGTTAATAAGATCGACAGCAATATTACCGGGCTGCGGATTGCTGACGAAAGCTCGATTGGTGTGTTGCCTGGTACTCCGATCTGGAATCAATATGAGCCGAACGACTATTCTGAGCTGGGCGCGAAAATATCCACCCTGGTACGAAATCCGATCACGGATGGACGGCAACGCAAAAAAGGCGTTGTTGTCGATCTTGAAGCCGGTTTCGGATTCAGTTCTGACTTCACGCAAACCAGCCACCAGAACATCCTTCAGGGTGTTTTCTTCGCAAATTATCGCACCAAAGCGGAGCGCACCGATATCCCATCGGTGACTGTTAATGCCGGTGATGACACGTATGAAATTGTAAGCACAACCGGATTTTATGTTGGTTCTCTGGTTTTTGGATCCGGCTTCACCAACGCCGGTAACAGCGGGCTTCATCGCGTCACTACGGTGACTCTCAATACCTCGATTGCCGTGGCAGAAGCGCTCACCGCAGAAGCATCACCGCCAACGGATAGCAAGCTGGTGGTGGTTGGGTTTCAATTCGGTTCTGCGGATGCCACGATTGATGCATCCGGCACATTGCCGAAGCTTGTGACATCAACAAAGGATTTGACGCAGCTTGGCTTGTCTGTTGGCGAGTGGGTGTATTTCGGAGGCGATGCCGCTGGCAATAACTTCGCAACTGCGGCAAATAACGGCTGGAAGCGTGTCCGTTCGATCGCAACAAATGCAATTGAATTCGACAAATCAGCGTCTGCCATGGTTACCGATAACGGTTCCGGCAAGACAATTCGCATTTGGTTCGGACGCAAACTGCAAAACGAAACCGGATCGAATATTGTCCGCAAAACGTACCAGCCAGAAGTAAGCCTGGGTGCGCCAGATACCGGCAGTCCTTCACAAATTCAAGGTATGTACGTTATTGGAGCTATCCCGAACCAATTCAGCCTTGATATTGGCACCGCGACCAAGATCACATCAAGCATGTCATTTATGGCTACCGATGCCGTGACCGTGGACGGACCGACCGGCTTGAAATCCGGTACCAGACCAACGCTTGTATCAGCCGATGCGTACAACACAAGTTCCGACGTGAAGCGCATGAAAATGTCACTTGTGTCCTCAAGCGACGAAGCGCCGTCACCAATGTTCGCTTATCTGACCGACTTGAAGCTCGAAATCAACAATAACCTCAAGCAATCGAAGGCTGTGGGTGTTTTGGGATCGTTCGATATTTCTGCCGGTACGTTTGCTGTGAGCGGCAGCATGACAGCTTATTTCACCGACGTTTCGGCAATCGCCGCGATACGCAATAACTCTGACGTGACAATCGATGTGGTGATTGTAAAAAACAATGCGGGGGTTGTTATTGATCTGCCATTGATATCGCTCGGTGGCGGCAATCCGGATATCAAGCTGGATGAGGCTGTGAAACTGCCTCTGTCGATGGACGCAGCAACCGCGGCAAGTATCTCAACCAGTATGGATTACACGGCGGCAATCATGTTTTTTGATTACTTGCCTGATGTAGCGAAAGTTTAAAAACAAGCTTTGGCTTTAATTTGGATTCATGACTTTTATCACTTAATAGGACATTTACTTATGAGCGGCATGTACAAACAATTTTCAACCGACAAAGAACTTGAGAAAAAAGGGATTGTGCTGGATTACGGTCAATTCCGAGTGACCGTGGCACGCGCCGGTAGCGCGAACCATAAATTTGTGCGCACTCACGAAATCCTGACAAAGCCTGTTCGCCGCTTGATCGAGCAGGAAATTCTTCCGGTGGAGAAAGAGCGCGAAATCAGCCGACAGCTCTACGCGAAAGCTGTGGTGCTGAACTGGGAAGTCAAGGATGACAAGGAAAAATGGAGGCAAGGCATTGAAGCGCCTGACGGCTCCATTCTGCCACACACCGAAGAGAACGTGATTAATACGTTTGCCGCGTTGCCTGATCTGTTTGCTGATATCCAAATCCAGTCAAACAAAATGCAGTTGTTCCGGACCGCAGATAAAGAAGCAGACGCAAAAAACTAACGGATGTCCTGCTTTATCAGTTAAAGCAGGGCAAAACCGAGAAAACAATCATCAAGCAGTGCGTGCAGGATGGCGCCGAATTACCAAATGCAATAAAGAATGCACCGATTTTATTGCCCGGATTGAAAATTTATATTGAGGCATTCGACCGCCTCAGTACGTGCAGGCAAATAGGATTCGGCGGGGTAGGGCAGATTTCCTGGTTTCATATCCAGGAATATTGCGACAGAACCGGCATAACTGATGAGGAGCAACGCGAGGATATGGAATACCACATCAATGCACTGGATGCTGCCTATATCGACTGGTATTCATCTATGAACAAAAGGAAATAGAGATGCCTGGCGGACTGGATGATCTGGCAAAGCGGCTTCGCGGTCATAGGGACACGATTTCAGTGAACCTTAACAAGAAAACGCGAAGTGTTGCGTTGGCAATCGATACTTTAATCGTTAAAGCCATGCCTGTGGATACCGGACGCGCACGCTCATCCGTGGTTGTGACAGTCGGTGAAGCATCCTTTTCAGAAACGACGCAAGCCTATGTCCCCGGAACAAAGGGAAGCACTGCCGGTGCCAACATGCAGGCCGCAATCGATCAAGCCGAATCTGCGTTGAAGGATCGGCAGCTTGGTGAAGAAATTCATATCAACATCAACATACCGTACATCGATGATCTGAATAGAGGGCATTCGCCACAAGCAAGCCCTGGATTTATTCAGCAAGCAATAGCTGACGGCGTTTCAACCGAATCAGGCGTTTCCGTACTCGAGAAATAAAGCACGCAAATGGGCGATATCACCGAAAAAGTTGACATAGTAATCAATGAGAGCGGCGGCAGAACCGTCAAACGCTCTCTTGATGACATTGCCGATAGCGCGCAGCGCGGGGTTCAGCCCGTCAACAATCTTAATGCTTCTCTTGGAAGCGGTGCGCGTGCGGCTGATGTTTTCTTTGGTTCATTGAAAGCCATCGGTGGAATTCTCGCAACATTAAAGCTCACTTCTTTAATCAACGAAGCCGCTACGTTGTCGCAGCGCTACAACGAACTCGGAATTGTTCTTGATGTTGTCGGCCGCAACGCCGGGTTAGCCCGGAGTGAGGTTGACGCCACAACGGAATCCGTGCGTAAGCAGGGCATTTCCATGATTGAATCGCGCCAGATCGTCACTCGGATGATTCAATCTCAGATCGATCTATCCAAAGCAACCGAATTGGCAAGACTCGCGCAGGACGCCGCAGTTATCGGTCAAATCAATTCATCGGAAGCTCTGGATCGTCTCGTATTCGGCATTACTTCTGCGCAAGTCGAGGTGTTGCGGGGTGTTGGTATTAATGTGAGTTTTGAGCAATCTTACTCGAAGCTTGCCAAAGAAATCGGCGTAACTCAAAACGCCTTAACCGAACAGCAAAAACTCCAGGCGCGTCTGAATGTGGTGCTGGGTGAAGCGTCAAAAATTTCCGGCGTGTACGAAGGCGCGATGGCCAATGCCGGGAAACAAATGCGCTCAACAGAGCGGCTTGTTGAGGATTTGAAAGTAAAAATCGGCGGATTGTTCGATCAAACTTCAATATTTGCAGTAACCGCATACACAAATGCGCTGAAAGCAGCCGATTCCAGCGTTGAGAACTTCACCCAGACTGGACAATTAAAAGCATGGGGCGATTCTGTTGCTCGCATTGCAGCATTTGCCGCTGATTCTGTCCGTTCTGTTGGTATCGTATTTGATATTACCGGTAAAGCTATCGGCGCCATGGCCGCGCAAGCGGTGGCGGTATCGAAATTCGATTTTGGCACAGCCATACGAATCCAGGGAGATTTCAACAAAGACTTTGATGCGGCAATCGGCAGCATGTCCAAAATGCGCGATCTGGTTGAATCTCAGATCGTTGAGCGTGATCTGCTCACGAAAGCGACAGATAGAGAAACTCTATCTCTAAAATCAAACAGCGTTGAACTAGGGAAAAACACCGAAGAAGCCAAGAAAGACATCGACGCTCGCAACCGGTTCATTCAGGCATTGCAAACCGAAGTTGACTCTATCGGATTAAACGAATTCGCAATCAAGCGGATGGAAGCCGCAAAACTGGGCGCAACTAAAGCCGCCTCTCCGCTCATCAACGCTCTGGAAGAAGAAAATAAAAGATTAAACCTGCAAAGCATTCAGGTTAATCAAATCACTTCCGACCTGAATAAATACAAGCAGGTAACCGAAAGTGTTAAGACAGATCAGGAGAAATTCTCCGATACCGTCGAAGAACTCAACCGGCTGAAAAATCTGACCAACGGCGCTGCAATTAGCCAGGAAACATATAACCGCGCGCTCAAAAAAGCGAATGATGAGCTTCTTGGGGTCAAAAAAACAGGAAACGAAACATTTGACGCCTTGAATCAGTACACGATCCAGGCCGCGCGTAATATCCAGACTTCATTCGCCAATTTCTTGTTCGATCCTTTCCAGGATGGCGTGAAGGGCATGCTCACAAGCTTCCTGAATGCTATCCGCCGCATGGTTGCGGAAGTTGCCGCATCACGGATTGCAAACGCGATAGGATTGAATGGCTTGCTCGGAATTGGCGGAACGTCCGCGACAGGAACCGCGAGTGCCGGAGGATCGATATTAAGTAATGTGGCAAGCTTTGGATCAAGCGCATTCAACCTTATTCGCGGCGGTGGTGCGTCATTATTAAGCACCGGAGCCAACGCTCTAGGATTTACTTCGTTCGGAGCTGGTGCAAGCGGCGCTGCATCGGCTGGAGTATTTGGCGCCGGTGGATTGAATTTTCTCGGCGGCGCTGGGACAGCTCTAGGAACTGGCGCTGAGTTTGGAGTTTCGGCTGGTTTGGGCGCATCAATGGCAGCGATAGCTGGGCCGCTAATAGCGATCGATATTGCCGGTAGATTGTTTGGCGGTAATAAAACTCTAGGCGGTGCTGAAATGATACCGGTTATCGGTGGAGTCCTTGCCGGTCTGTTCGGGCATGGCCCCATGAAATTCAGGCAGCAATCTCTGCAAGGCGATATCAGTTCATCCGGTTTCGATGGAGATTTAACCAATGTATTCCGTGCGAAAGGCGGGCTGTTTGTCAGCAACAAGCATAAGTCAATCACCGAACAACTCAGCGACGATCAGCAAAAAATCTTCGATGCAACTATAACCGGATTCTATAAATCTGCGCATGGATTCGCTGAAAATCTTGGACTCAGTACCGATCTGGTTGATAACTACACGCAGCAAGTACAGATCAAATCTGAAAAAGGAAAGCAACTGACCGAGGAAGCGATAACAAACATGCTTTCCGGAATCAATGACAGCCTGGCCAAAAACTTGATTCCGAATGTGGATGAATTCCGCAAGGTCGGGGAATCTTCGGCGCAAACATTGTCAAGACTTAGCGGAGAGCTATCAGTGCTATCCAGTGCAGCCAGCCTGTTATTTGGCAAATCTTCTGCGGAATCAAAGGCGCTCATTGGCCAGTTTGGATTTAATGACCGCACTGCATTCTTGGACAGCGCCGGTGGGACGGATGCGTTTGCCGGGATGGTGGCGGGATTTGCGCAAAACTTTCTGAATGATGATCAGCGCATGCGCCCAATTATTGAGTCTCTGGTTACGCAACGTGACAAACTTGGATTGAGCAACATCAATAGCCGCGATCAGTACGTTTCCGCTGTTCAGTCAGAAAAGCTAAACCAAGATCAATTACTGTTCCTGCTGAAAAACCAGGATGCGATTAATCAAGTATTCATATACCTGGACAAAATAAGCCAGGTAGCGCCATCGGCTGCCACCGGGTTATCTGCTGTATCGCGCGAGTTGAATATCGCTGATGCTGATCGCACAGAATACGGTCAGCGCCTGAATAAAGGCATTCAGGAAACAACCGCCGCAATTGCGGAACTAGAAGGCATCGCCAAGCAATTGATGGGCACCGTAAACCAGATCAATCCGCTATCGATCAATGAAGCGCGCGGCATAGTGTCAAGCGGCAACGCGAACGATCCACGCCTGCAGACTGCTTTATCAACACTGAGCGACATGGGGACCGGCGAGTTCAGCAACGTGATCGATTTTCAGCGTGCCAAGGCAAAAAACGTGGCTGCAATATCCAGCCTGCAGGACTCTATCGCAACGCAGGTTTCCGCCAAAAATAAAGAGCTCGATCAGTTCAACTTTGAAAAACTAATGCTTCAGGCAGGCCTGCGGAATGCTGCGCAAATGTTTTCTGAAGCCGCAAGTTTCGATGTCGGTGGATACGTGCCGCGTACCGGCATGGCGATCATCCACAAGGATGAGCAAGTATTAACGCCGGGGCAGCAAGACAGAATCACATCAGAAATCGCGCAAATGCGTGAAGAGCTTGGGAAAGCGCTTGCTGCAATAGCTAAACATACAGAAAAAACCGCAACGCTGATTGATGATGTTTCTGCCGGTGGAACCGCTATGTTGACGGAGGCCGCATAAATGGCTGACACAAACGAATCCACTCTAAGCGTAATGATCCCGGTTGAAATAACCGATTCCGTGCTGTATTCGACGACCGTAGCAGAAACCGATTACGCGGCGTGGAGCGGTGGCACAACTTATGCGCTGGGCGATCGATGCATCAAAAATCATCGCATCTATGAGAGTGTCGCTGGTAGCAACCTCAATCACGATCCAACCGACATCAACAATCGCACCGGTTCGACGGTCTGGTGGATCGATGTGTCAGCAACCAATACGCACAAGATGTTTGACAACGAGAACACTTCCGCAACGGCAGCCGCTACTTCATTGACTATCGTGCTGCGGCCTGGATTCGTCAATGCGCTCTATGCTGGCGGCTTAATCGCCGATTCTGCGACCATCACAATGAAGGACGCGCCAGGCGGAACTGTGGTTTATTCTAATACCATTCAGCTTGAAAACTCTTATCCGCCGGATTGGTACGAATACTTCTTTTCGCCGTTCGTGCAGCAGCCGGACTTAATCATTAATGACTTGCCGCCTTATTACAACTGCGAGATTACGTTCACGCTGACGATCTCAGCCGGGAACGTTGAATGCGGAATGTTTCAAGTCGGTGATCTGCGCCCGCTTGGAACAACCCAATACAACGCCTCAGCTACGCCAAAGACGTACAGCTCAATCAAAGAAGATGACTTTGGTAATAGCACTATCGTGCGGCGCAGGAAAGCGCGTGACGCGAAATACAGCGTGATAGTAGACCCGATTCAAGCAAATTCAGTGATTGATGTGGTTACTAGCGTACTTGACGTGCCAACCGTGGTTGTTGCGACCAATTTGGACAATTATGCATGGCTGCGTACCTTCGGGCTGATAAGCGGCGAAATGTCGGCGGAAAACTATTCAGAAAATGTACTCAATATTTCAGTAAAAGGGATGATCTAACATGACGCCATTCAGCGGAGAAAAGCCACAGCGCGGCGTTCGATTAACGTTTTCAGCGTTAGTCGATCCATTCATAACGTGGTTTCTCGGTACATTTTGGGATGAGCTGCAGGCTGTTATCGCCGCGTTCAATTTCAACGCCACCAACGCAACCAGCACAACCAGCTTAACGGTTGGAAGTGGCGCCAATAAATCGCTTACCACGCAAACCGGTAAGTCATACAACGAGGCCATGACCATAAAAGTGGCCTATAGACTCGACCCTACCATATGGATGCTGGGCGACTTGATTTCCTATGATTCCGGCACCGGAGCGATGGTTTTTTATCCGCGAACAAAAAACGGCTCTGGAACATACGCGGATTGGGTGATTGCGCAATCTCCAACAGCTGATGAAGTCGGTGATCACAGTTTCAAGTGCCATACGCCGAGCGCACATGGATCCACTAATAACAAAATAAGGCTGTATACCGTAACGGCTGAGAATGTTGGTACAGCCATGACCATAACACATAGCGCGACTCTCGGTACCTACATCACAATCAACGAAGCCGGTGATTATGAGTTTTGGGTTAAGGACACATTTTCAGGTGGCACATGCAATTACGGTATATCGGTAAATTCAAATCAGCTTACGCAATCAGTTACATCGATTACGTACGCGCACAAGGCTGAATTCGTTTATCAATGCCCAACAAATGCTTACATCCCGATGAAAACACCAATTCTTAAGCTTGTCCCTGGCGACATTGTGCGCGCGCATACCGACGGATCGCCAAACAGCACAGCAGATTTCGCAACATTCGGTGGGAGGAAGGTCGGTAATGGCTAAATTGCTTGTTAATTCGCCAACTGGCGAACAAAAACTTATAGAGATCGACAATAGCGGATGGTATTTCGACGAAATGCTGGTGGAATGGGATACCCGTGTTGACGGCGATCTTCCTGAAGATATTGAGCTTGGGAAGATGGTACGCGAAGGAAATCAGCTCATCAAGCAAGCAGAATTCCTCACTGAGCATGCAGCGTTTGTGAGATCGCAACTTGTTCCGATCAGCGTAACTAAAAGACAGGCACGGCTTGCGCTGCTTGAAGCCGGTTTATTGTCGGCAGTTGATAGCTTCGTAGGTGCGCAATCGCAAGAAGTCCAAATCTATTGGAACGATTCTCAAGAAATTTACAGGCGGCACCCATTGATTCTGAGTTTATCCGCAGAGCTCAATCTGTCCGAATCACAGGTTGATGATCTGTTTATTGCCGCAGGAGGTAAATAATCATGTCAGAAAACCATTGTCCACACACCATGCAGATCGGATCACAAGAGGCGCGCATATCTGCGCTTGAGAAGAATTACGCTGAGCTCGAAACCTCGATCGAGGGAAAGATTAATTCTCTCACCCTGACCGTGCAGGGCAATGCACTGAAAATCATCGAAGAAAAAGCAAATCAGTCCGGATTTATCAAAGGAATCCATGCGACGGCTACGCTTCTCGGGTACTCAATAATCATTATTGGCCTGTTGCTGGCGGGTAAATTCACCGGCGCCATTGAGTCAGCTTTGAAGTTTTTCGCCGGGTTTAAATGATTAATTTACAAACAAAGGAGTAGGCATGTCGATTATTTACACAACAGCGGTAAAGAATGCGCGACTTAACGCAGTGACATCAGAGATCGGCACAACCGGTGTATTGGAGATCGGGACTGCAGGAATGGCCAGCGTGTTGGCAACAATTGCCCTTGGTAACCCAGCCGCAGCCGGTGCTTCTGGTGGGGTTCTTACTTTATCAGGGTTCCCTCGATCTGATGCCAGTGCTGACAATACCGGCACAGCGGCGGCTGCAAGGATTAGAACTTCTAGCGGCGGAACTGATGTAGTTACAGGGCTTACGGTAAGCACTTCTGGGGCTGATATAAATCTTGATTCAACAAGCATTACAGCCGGGCAAACAGTAACAATAAATTCAGCAACCATAACGCACGCATAGAAATGGGAACAATAACGCTCACCAAGACGCGCGAATGCGCTGATGGAACACACTTGAAGATCAGCATAACCTGGGATTTTACCGGAAGTGTCGATATTTACGCGCCAGATGTTGCGGCAGCATTTACCGAGGAAGAGAAGGAGGCATTTTTGAAGGGCGTGATCAGGCTGGCAAAGAAAGGCCGGACTAACGCACAGCTTAAAACTGCACTCAATACCGGGCTGACGATAACAGCATGAGCCATATAAATTCAATCGGTGTGAGCCTGCAAACGATACCTCACCAGAGGTATTCAACCACCACGGTTGGCGGGGCATCAACTCTGAATGCGACGGGAGAAACAACGCAAGTTGTGGGCGCTATTCAACTTGAAAACCCGTTGGGCGGGAGCAAGACAATATCCGCTGCTGGTGGCGGCAAGATTGTCTGGATGAGTGGCGGGGTTACCTTTGCTAATGCAGGTACCACATTCGTTGTCAGCATTCAGGATTTGTCAACGGCAAGCAGCCCAGGGCAGGGCGACGGCGCAAATGATGTATCGGTATCGTATACCGGCGGAGGTGGCGGTGTTACAGCGAATGCTGTGCAGCAAAGCGTCATGACAAGCGGTTCAAAAACGATAGCGCATGGTGACTCTGTTGCATTGATATTCTCGATGACAGCGCGGGCCGGGGCGGACTCAATTGTCGTTCAGCACGCGCCGAACGGTACTGAGGTAAACCCGAATATCCTTGGTGGATCGATAATCGAAAATACCAGCGGATCGTATGCAAATACATCTGCATACCCGATGGCGTACATTGTTTTCGACGATGGCTCGGTCGGTTGGATGTATGGCTTTACCATGCAAGCGGCGGTCAACACGGTGACAATAAATTCAGGTACTGGAACTGCTGACGAATACGGCAACATGATTAATCTTCCTTTTACATTTTATGCGCTCGGTATTGAGGCTATGGTGAGCTTGGCTGGCAATTCATCTGATCTTGAATTGCTGCTGTACAGCGATCCAATGGGCACGCCTGCCGTGCAGCGTACATTGACAGTTGACGCTACTCAGGCATCCGCAACCTCATCTGTTCGATTCATCGGTTTGCCTTTCTCATCTCCTTATTTAATCAGGGCAAATACGCCGGTATGCGTGTCTTGTAGACCAATAACAGCAAATAACTTGTCACTCTATGCGTGGGACGGCGATGGCGTTAAATCTGACCGGATACACCCGCCGAATGCATACGCTTACGCAGTGCGTAGATTGAACAATGCCGGGGCATTTTCTGACTACAACGGCGGGGCAGCCAAAACCAGGATGATGTCAGTTCACTTATACGGATATTACGTTGAGCAGGGCGTAAGTAATGCGAGTTATCACTTAGGGATTTATTAATATGGCAAACGCAAACCCACCAAAGAAAAATCAGGCTTTTGTGACCTATATCACGCTAAGAGATGCGACCGACAACCTGTCGTTAAAATCGAGCGCAACCATTGCATCAGGTGATTTTAAGATTAGCAAGGATGGCGGTTCTTTCTCTAACCTGACGAATTTACCGGCGGTGACACCGGCATCATCTGTTGGAGTTCAAATCAGTCTGACATCAACAGAAATGAACGCTGATCAAGTGCTGATAACCTGGATTGATCAAACCAGCCCGAAAGAATGGGCTGATGGCAGTTTGGCAATTAATACGACGGCCTAATAAATGACTTGGCAGCTTTATCTAGGCAATTATCGAACCGGGCCTGTAACTGGTGATTTGTCCGTCACTGAGAGCGGAATCGATTCAGTTAGCTCATCCGGTACTGTCCTGGTAAAAGGCGCTCTCTCTGCGGCTGAATCAGGATCAGATACGTTCGCAGGTAATGGCGCAGTTATTGTGCGAGGAAGTTTGGCGTGCATCGAGTCTGGCAATGACACGGCGGCATCATCAGGATCGGTAAAAGTAACCGGGGCATTATCAGTAAGCGAGTCTGGCGCAGACACATTATTTTCGTCTGGCGTTGTGGTGATTACCGGCGGGATGTCTGTTACAGAAGCCAGCAATGATGAATTTGACTCAACCGGGCAGGTTAACTCTGTGGCGGTGACAATACCCAGTGTAACAGTGCTGGCAGATTACCGGATCTCTATAATTAATGCCGAATTGCAATCGATCACTATCAAAGCTGGCTATCAACAACACGTCATAAGGGCTTCCATTTAATGGCAATCACAACCTTGTTTATCGGCACAGATATTGACGTACCAATTGATATCTCAGGGATAGCGATTGACGACATAACGGATATTTCTTTGATCCTCAGAAAAACCAAGCAAGCTGACATTGTTTTAACAAAATTAGGCGGAGAAATAACGATTTCTGGTGGCGACATCACAGCAAGAATTTCCAAAACGGCTGTGACAGTACCCGGTAATTATCAAGTCAGAATTACGGTGACTGATATCGGCGGGAAGATCAGAGGGCTCAATGCCAATCCAGCGAGAGTCACATTTGAATGAGTATTTTTATCGGCATTAGAGAGCGGATATGAGAATCAAGCTAGTAGTAGAAGAAACACCCGAAAATATAAAAGAATTTAATTGCGGACGCCACTGCCGGGCCGTGATTAATGCAATGAAACGGCAGGAAAAACTTTTAATGGAAATCAAAATGGATATCGAAAATCTGAAAAATGCACTTGATACCGCAAATGCACAGACTCAAAAAATAATCGGTGAAATTCAGGAATTGCAGGCAGCGGTTGCGAATTCTGCTGTTGATTTGCCGCCCGAAGTAGAAGAAAAGGTGAATCAGTTGCTTGGCAATCTGCAAGTCGCTGATGACTTGAATCCTGACGCGCCACAATAATCATGTACGCGGCCATTATTAATTTACTGGCTCCTTACGCGAAGAAAATAGTCGCCGGTCTGATTATCACCTTAGTCGTGATCGGCGGTTATTTTTACTGGAAGCATCAGATCGTAAGCGATGCCTTAAAGATTGAGCGCGCAGCATGGGAAAAGCGAGACAAAGAAACAGAAATTAAGGGCAGAGAAATTCTCGCTTTGAAAAACTATGAAATTGAGCGCGTCAAGGAAGAGCAACGCAATACTTTTATAGGAGCAATACAAGACTATGCGAAACATTATAAAAATTCCAATGATCAGCTTGCTGCTGATCGCAATAAGCGCATGTTCGTCAACGCCACCGCGTCAAGTTGTGGTGGAAACGCCGTGCCAGCCAAAGCAGGAAGTACCACGGGAGCTGGTGGAGCAAGCACAAAAATTCTATCGGCAGAACTGGAACCAGAAACTGCTGAAACCATTCGAGCAAACGCAGCAGAAGTAGATAGCGGCGCCCGCGTGTGCGAAATCTTGATTGAAAGATTCTTGATGCCAGAATCGGTGCTGAAATGAGACTGGCGCTGATACTTTCTGTGGTTGTCATCATGGTCGGTTGCGGCGCGCATCCAGCATACGCTGACAACCATTTAACAGAAACACGCTACTGCGGAGAACCGAAACGCACCAAAGCCGGGAAGATTTCTCGCAGCAAGACGGTACGCCTTGAGTTCGAGCGACTTTACCCATTGCCGCCAGGTTATGACCGCAGCAAATGGCAGGTCGATCATGTGATACCGATCGCTGCAGGCGGATGCGATTCAGTATCGAACATGCAATGGCTGCCGGAATCGATCAAGACATGTGCTGATGATCACTGCAAAGATCGCTGGGAGCGCAGCGGCATTTATCCAATCAAGAGGTAACCATGGGTAAATTTTTGACTGAATTGCAGGTTAAAGAAGTATCTCGCGGCGGATTATTCAGGCGTGCCAGGTATCAGCTTACCGCACCGCTGATCTACCGATCAAGCACGGTCGGCCTGATTGTTGTTGATGAATGTGCGCTCACAGATTTCGATTCAACACCGCGAATACCTATTTTTTACATGCTGCTTGGTAATCGAGGTAAAGCGCCAGCAACAATACATGATCAATTGTACGATCCGCCGCACGAGCGCATATCCGGCACAGGTCTAACTGTAGACCGGGCAACCGCTGACAAAGTGCTGCGCGGCGCGACGTATGAATGCTTGCGGATACCTGAGCCAGAAACTGTATTGGACAGCATTATCAATATCGCGTGCCTTGGTGTTGCTTGGGCAATTTGGTTTGGCGTAAGGCTTGGCGGTTGGTCGCATTGGAAATAAGTTAAAACGGAGGGGTAAAAATGCCTATTAGCAATCAGCAAAAAAGAGCAGCTACAAGAAAATTAAGCGTAACACCACCACCCATAAAGGGGCGTGGTACTCCGCCAGGCAGCGGTCATGTGTCAAAAGCCGAGATTTTAGCCAGAATGCGTGAAAACAACGCGGTAACATCAGAAAATAACATATTTTTTGACAAGGATGGAAATAAGCTTGCAAGCAAGTTTGTGTCTGGCCCGTTTTACGATATTCCTTCTGCCAAAGATCACCCCGGCCTGATTTATAGACCAACCGATGCGGGAATTGGTGGCAACTTGCTATTTTCCGACGGTGCGAGATGGCGCGCTGTGGGTGGTACCATTAATGTGCTGCTCAAATACAACGTTGCGCCTACTAGAAGTGCTACGCCGGTATCTGTAGCCAAGTTCATACTTCCTTACTCACCGGTTGAGGGCTCATTATGGCAGGACGGTGATCTGATGGAATTCTCGTCTGTGATCGAAAGAACTTCAACCGATGCCGGTGACAATACAAAAACGATTTACCGGGATGTGCATATTGGCAGCAATGCCACGATGGCGAATAACAATTCTATCGCAAGCACAACGACTTCGGCGGCGAATGACGGCATTTCGGAATTGATGCTGAGGTTTAGGCGGATCGACTCAAGCACAATTCAGCACCTTGGTATCCGGGTGAATGCGTTCGACAATTGGAGCGGCCCAAGCACCTTTAACCCGCACTCTGCATTCGGCATAACCGATTTTGAAAACATGGACGCAGCCAACATGAATGTTGATTTCGGCCTTCACTTCTCAGCAGCCCCCTCAGTTGATGCTGCTCGGCTTTATTTTGTGTTTGCGCGATTAGTTACGTGCGGACCTGGAGCGTGATATGACAATCGATAACACAACAATCAGCGTTGTTAAAACTTTTAGCCCGCCTGTGCCAGTGTCAAATCTGCTATTTGCATCAAATTTTGCAGCCAATACCAGTCTCGCGCCATTCACTTATGGTGCGCAAGGCAGGGCTTTTTTTTCTGGGACAGATGCTGGAACAGGCTTTGCTTGGCCAGTAAGCGGCGGTGGAAGTGGACAGGCACTGAATACTCTTTGGACTGACTGTTACTTGATACCGTACACAGGCACGACCTTAACAGCTGGGAATATTAATAATTACGGCAGAGCAACCATCAGGGCAGTAACCGGCCCGGACGGAACCACTGAAAATGAATTGTTTCTCGAGCTGCTAGATGCCGGTTTAATTGCGACAGGAACGGCCAATGTTGCATATGGCGCACAAATGCCGTTCGAGTTTTTGCGAATCACGGACGGTACCCCAACACCGCCAGCGCTGGATGATATTTATATCAGTTATTACTTCAAGCGACCTGGAAGTCTTTTGACTGACTTGCCAGCTGGCGGAAATGCCGCAATCTCCGAGCTTAAAACTGGCGGGCATGCTGGATTGTATGGCGGTGACTTGAGAATCATGCTTAATATCTTCAAAGATGCGGCAGGAAATTTGTACTGGAAAACTGAATGTGATCGTGCGGCTAATGGCACCATGACTACTGATCCAAGCGGGATACTGTCATTTGATATGAGCGGCTCATTCAAATATTGGCAAGAGTCCAACAAATCCGTTCCAGTAGTCCTTGATGCTTGGAACAAGTGCGAAATTTATATTCATCGCCACGCTAAAAATGGAATTGTGCTGATAGCTATCAATGATCAGATCATTTGCTATCACGTAGGACGCACACTCGGTGAATTCGGATATCAATGGGGAAGGATCATGATTCAAAACGTGTACGGCAGCCACAAAATTGGTAGTGCAGAGGTAGTTAGGGTCAGGGTGCGCGATTATCCACCTGCTGGATCAGCATTGCAATTGCCAGCCGCGTCGTTGCTGTACAAGTACGGGTAAATATAACCCGCTTCGGCGGGTTTTTAATTTGGTGGAATTACACCAGATTAAACCGATGTTGATTTTCTCGACCACAAATGAGGGACGAAAAATCAACAAACCACTCAATCAGGCCCAAAAAGCAAACTGAATCGAATGCTTTAGGTATTGGTTACAAACTCACTGAGTTTATAAAGTGAAGTGAGCTTTACTTGAGCGCTCAAGAAAAATTCAGATTGAAATAATTTGTGAATAATTCTTCGCAATTTCTCAGTAAAAAATCCCGCAAAGTAACCCCGGCGTTACCCCGGACAGAATGGCAAAAAAATTCAATTTCACAAAAGCCGAAATAGACTAATTGCCCGTGCCGCCGCACGGCAAGCGGGACACCTATCATGACACAAAAACAGGTGGATTGCAGTTAAGGGTGTCGCACACCGGCGTAAAAACGTTTAGCGTGTTTCGGCGCATAAAATGTGGTGAGCCTGAGCGCGTAACCCTGGGGCGGTACCCGGACATGACGATTGATCAAGCCAGGCGTAAAGCGATGGAAATCAATCTGGCCATCTCGGAGGGGCGAAACCCGGCAGAAAGAAAGCGCGAGAGTAGGGCGGAAATGACGTTTGCCGATCTATTCGCTGATTACATCGAGCGGCATTCCAAGCTGCACAAGAAAACCTGGCAGGAAGATGAAGAAAAGTTCAAGAATCATATCAGCGGCGCAATTGGTAATAAAAAACTGTCTGCAATAGACAAAAATGATATTTCGATGATTCACGCGGCGATTACAAAAAAAGGCAATCCGGCAACCGCAAATCGCGTTCTGGCGCTCATATCGAGCGTGTTTGGGTGATTTGATCAACTGTCATCATGCCGCTGCCCCTGTTGGTTTTGAAATATCTATGTTTTGACTATTATCATCTTTCACAAATTGAATAAGATCGGCTCGCGGAGTAATAATGTTGCCGTCATCCAGTTCGACTATTGCCGCGCTTTCGCTGCTAAAGCCACGGTCATCTTCTTCAAGTCTCGAACCCCACTGGTGGAATATCCCGGTTTTTGTAGGCGTGCGCTCATATCGCTTGCTGTCGCCATTCCATGCCATTGCATAAACAATAACTTTTCTTGTCATACCGCAGCCTCATCTTTCACTTGATCAGCAATCAATCCGCTCTCAATCCAGTTCGCCTCAACGCCTGCGGGTAGTTTTGACGGTTTTTCTTTGAGCGTGCCGAACAACAGCACTGAATCAATCTCACCACTGCGCGCCAATCCCAATAACCACAGCATGCAAGCAATTCTACTGGGCGGATCGAGTAGATCAAATCCATCGGCCATCAGAAACTTGATACCGGAAACGTGGCTAATCGCTTCAGAAATCATCACGTTCGCTCGCCATTTTGCGGATGCCGAAGATAATCCATACGGCCTGCCGTCATAGCTGATCGACATATCCGGATTGATGATCACAGATTTCCAGCCGGTAGCCGCCGAACTATTTGCTAGGCGCGAATTGATAGGATCGAGCGCCGCATGCAACATTTCACCTGGTATACCATCGGGTGCCAGTGCTGATGCAATTTTGTCCCAGGCTTGTACCGCGGCGTGATGTTCGGTTGCCTTTTTGGTTTTTGCTTCCGCTTCGCTGGCTAGTTTGATTTCCCTTTCGATTCTATCCAGTGTGTCCTTGGCTTCTTTTCTGGATGCTCTTATTACTTCGATGTTGGCTTTAACTGCCGACAGCGCTTGCTCGTCCGGGGCGGCTTTATTTTCTCCCTCCAATACTGCAAGTCTTTCGCCCGCGGCTGTGGCGGCGGCAAGATCGCGTTCACCGTTTGCTACTGATTTTTGCAGCATTGCCAGAGTTTCTTCGTACTTCGGCAGATTCACGGCGGCTTCTTCGTCACCTTGCAAATCTCCGCCGCGCTCGATCAGCTTTTCACCGTCAAATATCAGCTCAGTTCCGCAAGACGGGCATGCAACAGATACGGCGCCCGGCTTTGAGCCTTGCGCGAGCAAGCGGGTATCATTAACCTTCACTGACCACATCGCCGTCTCTTGCCGGTCTTTACCAAGCTTAGTTTTGATGCGTTCAGTTTTTTCGTGTTCGACGCGCAGTCTTACAATCTCCGCATTCCGAGCTGTTGCGCTGTTAAATTCTGATTGCATGGATCCGAGCTTTTGATTTGCCGAATCAAGTTCGGCTTCGACTTTTGATAATTCTGCCGCAGCTTTTTCTTTTGCTGTGGCATCAACTGTCGGGATCGGAGCTTTCCATCCTTCGGCTTTTTTGTCACCGTAGGTTTCCCCGGTCACGGCCTTCCAATCAGCGCGCGCCTGCTTTGTTTGCTGCTCGGCATGCTTTCCTGCATTCTCGAAACTTGATCGCAAGAAAGGCATGATGGTCTCTACCTTCCCGGCGTCGCAGCCGCGGTCAAGCAGCTTTTGCTTAACCTCCGCGCCATCGCTGCGCAGATTGCCAAGATCAAACAGAAATTTCCCTCGTTCATCCGGCGTGATGCTGGCGAATAGTACAGGGTCAATGACATAGGGCAGGGCGGAATGAAGCGGTGCGCTCAGTTCGTGCGTGCCGTTTGGCAGGGTGATGCACGCTTTCTGATTGCTGTTGTAATCGACGTACGTGTATCCGATCGTATCGGTACCAGTATCGTTGATCAGGAATGCGAATTCTTTCTTGAGCCGCACGCGCGGATTTTTGCCGGCAAATGCCTGATAGATGCCATCGCGCAGACTGGACTTGCCCGCCTCGTTCTTACCGCAGAACAATACGATTGGTGAGCGCACGTCCGCTTCGATGCTTTTAACGGCAAGAAAGCCGCTGGATGCTATTCGATTTATTTTCATGATTGTTGAATTGCCTTGATTAAGTATTGGTCAATATCGGGTTGATTAAGAAGCCATCTTTTGTAATCAGCCGGAACATCCTTGATCGGAGTGCCTTTATGTTTGCCGAATGGCATTACAGTAGGAATCCGCGCTATTTCAGAGCGATGCCAGAGCGTTTCCCATGAGTCTATCCCGCCCAGTTTCTTGACTATGTGTCCAAGAATTATCAGGCAGTTCTGCACATCTTCAAAAGCTGAGTGGGCTTTCCCTTGCAATAACCTTCTCGCTGAGTCGCGTTCCAAGAAATAAATCATCGCGGACTGGGTGTGAGATTCAAGTTCTGGCCACAGGTTGCGCGAAAATGCCAGCGTGCAAATGCGCTTTACTTCAGGCTTCCCGGCAGCGCTCCAATCAAAATCAACGTTGTGACCAATCAGGTAATCAATATCATCTGGCAAACTAAAACTGCTTGATGGTGGGCGATTTTCCAAATCCTCATCCATGATGTGATGAACAGCCATTGCTGATAGCGATATGGGTTTTGATGGTTTAAATCGGCCATAAAATGAATTAGCAATCTTGTCCGATCTCAAGCTAAACATAGGTTCAATCCATGCCGCCTCGATAATTTCAGGATCATTTATTCCTGTGGTTTCTGTATCAAAAATGATAGCTTTGGCCATGATTAAGCAGCTGCCTCTTGTGTTGATTCAGAAAACTGGTCAACCTCACCTAAAATTCCAAAAAGAAAAGTAATGATCTCCGTGTACTGGCATGAGTACATTGCAAACAGGGAATCAAAATATTCTTCCTCGTTTTCATAATCTGATCTCTCGATCCTAATATCAGCAATGTCTATCTTGCTGATAATAAGATTTTCATCGATTTCAAATGAAACTCCTTTGCCGTGCATCTCAAGTTCTATTTTCTTAGGTACTTTGCCCTGGAATAAATGGTTCTTAATCTCTTCAGTTGATATGTCTTCGTTTTTATAGGTAATCTGCTTTTTATTAGCATCATCATGCAATATAAGATTGCTACCTTTTTCTAAACCTGATCCTATCAGCGAATAATTATTCAAAATTACTTGGCGCATAAAAGCAGTAACACTTATGCGAACTTCAATCGGTTTACCGTGATACTGAAAATCACGAACCAACTTTTTCATAACGTCTTCAACCAGTCCTTTTGATGTTGATTCAATACACAGCAAATTTTGCTCAGTATTTATCCATACATTAATTAATTTGCTGGTTACAAAGGCTTGTTCATGCAATTTAAGCAATATTGCTTCTTTAACGTCGTTAAGCTGTTTTTTTCCTGGCCTGTATCCTTGTTCTTTTTCCAATTCCGCAACTCTTTTTTGAACAGCATCAGATAGTACTTGCGAAGGAATTAATTTCTTTTGCAGCTCACAGCACAGAATGATGTCATTACCGACTTTTATATATGGCTTGCCATCACGCAGAATTCTCCAAGAGTAGCCAAGCTTTCCAGGCGTCGATAAATTGCTCTCAAGCAAACTTAAATCAGGCTCCCACTCTGGTGATGATCTAAATATTGTTAAATTTTTCATTGGATTAACCTCCGTATTAATTTCTGATTGATTATTTGTTATTGCTATTCGTCGCCAGCAATACGATTCAGGTGCTCAAGCTGCAAATCCGAGAGGTACATCTGGCTACCGAATTCCTTAAATTTATCTGCAATACCTGCCACAAATTTTTCTTCCCAGTCGTTAGCCGCATTCATGCGCGCACTTTCAACCAGTTCGCCAAATTCCGCTTCATCGTCAAACAAATCCTGTACTTGTTGAGTCATATCGCACCTATTCAATATGTAATCCAGAAACCATTTTGCCGTGCATTTTTTGAGTCCGGCTATCACCAGACTCATATACACATGCCTCTTACAGCACTGAGCAATTTCGCGTATCTCAGACTCGCTTTTGCCTTGCTTGTAGAGATCAACAACCATGTCACTTTTAAGAGGCCGCGCCATAGTCCCTTTGTTGCTTGAGCGTTTTATCAGTAGCACATAGTCATTCAAGGTGTGCCATGACATTAATTGTCCTTGCTTCCCCCTCAGAAAAACTTTTTCTCCGGTTTCTTCCTCCATAACCTCAAAGTGAGCCCAAATATCGTTTGTGGTATTAATTCCTTCACTCATCGCCTTTTCGATCAGTTTGAAAAAATTATCCTTTTCTTGCTGATTAAATTTAGGTCTTAATCTCTCAGTTTTGGCAGCTGGCTTATCCTGCACCGCAGGAATCGGTATTCCTTTGATGCAAATTAACCACGAATTTGTTGCGGCTTCTGATTCTTGTGGGATGGATTCCATGC
>OFRC01000102.1_pt1 | contig 28137 bp, 43 predicted proteins | sample 1543051 | NCBI WGS metagenome assembly OFRC01 (sample SAMN07774231, study PRJEB24372) | wastewater metagenome
ACCTACACCGGCAACAACATGCCAAGCCCTCGCCCTGATGCTGGGCAGCTTTCTGCTACTGGGAGGGGAGTGTGATGGCTGACTCGAACCAAATTGATCAATACCCTGTTCACCACATAGTGATGCCCTTGGTCAAGGTGCTGCGCGATGCAAACCTTAGTTGGGCTGATAAGCAAATTGTTGCGGACGCCATCACTTCGGTAATGCGACACAAAAAATCCATGCAAGAAGAAGCGATGGGCGACCAACTGAACAAAGCGATGGGAGCAAGAAAACCATGACCCCCATCAACCTAGGCGTAATAGGCGGCACAGGCCCTCTAACAGCCCCTTACATGCCCCACAGCGCGACTTCCAGAGCAGCGGCCAAGAGCATAGCCCCAAGAATCGGAACACAGCGCTACATGGTGCTGGAAGCCCTGAAAGCATCGCCCATGACAGACGAGGAGCTTCAAGCCGTTCTCGGACTGAGCGCCAATTCTGAGCGGCCACGACGTGTTTCCTTGTGCGATGACCGCCTGGTAATTGACTCAGGAGATCGGCGCAAGGGTGCTTCTGGCGAGTTGGCTGTGGTCTGGAGGGCTGTATGAGCAAATACTTTGACTGGAAACTAGTGCTGATGGCGCTCTGGGCATTTGTTTGTGTAGCCATGATGTTTGCGCCTTTTGCCTTCCCCGAAAACCCGCCGTGGTGGTTGCTGACTGGGTATATGGTGCTGTTTATTGCCTGCTTGGGGACGGCCAAACCGATCAGCGATTGGTTTGAGCGAAATAGCCCTTGACGCCTACAACAATCATGCTTCAGAATAGAGGCTTGAACCCCCCGGGCAGATGCGGCTTGATCCCCGTATTTGAGGCGACCCTCTCACGCCGTCCCGGGGCCAGTTCTATTCTGCAATTTGAGAGGGTTGAGACGGCCATGAATTATTTCCCCTTCCATCTGGGCGACTACGCCACACACACAGCGCACCTAGAGCCGCTGGAAGACCTTGCGTATCGTCGCATGTTGGACCTTTACTACCTGCACGAAGTTCCACTGCCAGCGGCTGTTGTGGACGTTGCGAAACTGGTCCGCATGAAAAACAACCTTGTTGAGGTCGGGGCCGTTCTGGCTGAGTTTTTCATCCTTTCGGACGGTGGCTGGTCGCACGAGCGCTGTGACCGCGAAATTGCCAAAATGCAGGACAAACAAGCGAAGGCCAAGGCATCCGCGCAGGCATCAGTGAACGCTCGTCAAGCGTCCGCTCAACGGACGTTAAACGAACGCTCAACGGACGCTGAGCTACCAACACCAACACCAACACCAACACCAATAACCAATACCTCACTACGTGAGGGTACGCGCCTGAGCGCCGGAGAAGTTTGCAAAGCCATGAAGGGCCAAGGTCTGCAGAGCGTAAGTCCTGCACACCCAAAATTGATCGCGTTGATTGACGCCGGGATTACTTTGCCCGAGTTCACAGAGGCCGCAAAACACGCCTTTGACAACCAAAAGCCGTTCGCCTACGCGCTGGCGACTGCTGAGGGCCGCAGGCGGGATTCGGCTACATTGCCCCTGCCAAATGCTGGCTTGAACAAACAAGAGCTTTTGGAAGCCTCAAACGCGGCTGTTGTTCAGCGATTCCTTGCAAAGGATAAAAATGTCACCATCTGAAAATGAGCGCCTGATGAAACTCGTCAGCGACGTGATGGCCTATTACCGCCAGCCCGTCAGCGAGTTTCTTCTGACCGTCTGGAGCAATGCCTGCCAGCCGTTCACGCTTGAGCAGGTGCAGAAGGCTTTGACAGCGCATGTCACCGATGCGGAACACGGCCAATTCCCCCCAAAGATTGCGGACATGGTGCGGATCCTGGCCGGGACGCACACAGACCGCGCTGCGCTGGCATGGGGCAAGGTTCTTGAGGCGATGGCCCGAGTAGGCGCATATACGGACGTTTGCTTTGACGATCCAGCCATCCATGCAGCGATTGAGGATTGCGGCGGCTGGGTGAAGGTTTGCCGTACCGAGACTGCCGAACTGAGCTACCTGCAGCACCGTTTTTGCCAGTCGCATAAGGCGTACACCGGGCGCGGGACTTTTGAATATCAGCGGCAATTAAAGGGCGACAGGTCGCCGGATGCCGACTATCTGAAGAAGGGTTTGCCAGTCCCCAAGCCTGCGCTGATCGGTGACGCTGACCGCGCCAAGCTGGTTTATCAGGGCGGCAATGTTTCTGGAAAAACAGCCATCACATTTACACCACTTGATTCTTTGATGCGCTTGGCCGCTGATCGACAAGGAGCTACAGCATGAGAAACCAATACAACCAAGAAGAACTGGAAGCCTCGCGCATTCTGGATCTTGTCCGAGCTGGTGGCGATGTACCGGCAACAACTGTGACATGGGCATTGTGGGTGCTTGGGGATTTGGTCGGCCAATGAAATGCCTCGAATTCAAGACAAGCCGCCAAGTTGTAGCGCAAAGGATGCGGCTGTGAGCTACGTTCAAAAAGTAGTGATTGGCGATGCGACGCTTTATCAGGGTGATTCGATGGACATTTTGCCGACGCTGGGCAAGGTTGATGCGGTGATTACAGATGGTATAATTAGCCATGAAAAATCAACAAACCGCCAATATCAAACGCAGCACGGAAGCGGAAATTCTGTGGGAGTCGAGGCGCGAGGAAATACAGCGTCTTTACCATCAGGAAGGGTTTTCTCAGGCGAGGCTTGCGGAGCATTACGGGGTGGTGCAGCCAGCAATATTCAAGGCATTGAAGCGGCTAGGAATCAAAGCCAAGTCGCAAGGCCGCAAGGGGAAGGAAAACGGGCGATATGTTCACGGCATGGCGAGTACGCTTTATCGCAAGATGGTGAAGAAAGACTACTGCAATGCCTGCGGGAGTGTGGAGAATCTTTGTGTTCATCACAAGGACGGGAATCACCTGAACAACAAGAAGGCGAACCTGGAGGTTCTTTGCTCGCCTTGCCATACAAGCCATCACAAAAGCGAGTGGTGGGCGAAGCGCAAAAGTTTGTCCTAATTACCGATCCCCCGTATGGGATTGGAAAAATCAACCAGGGCGGTGGCCGTCCCGAACACTTCAAAGACACTCTGAAATGGGATTTAGCTACACCTGAGAAGCTGTTTTTAGATTGGCTGATTTCAAAATCCGACAAAGCGATTATTTGGGGCGGAAATTACTTTGACTTGCCACCCAGCCGGTGTTGGCTTGCATGGGTTAAGCGCGATGCAGTGCCTTCAATGGCAAGTATTGAGTTGGCTTGGACAAATTTCGACGCTAATGCTAAGTTTTTTGACTGGACGATTGCCGCCACGAATGGCGAACGGGTCGCGCACCCAACACAAAAACCGCTGGCACTCATGCGCTGGTGCGTCGAGAGAGCCAACTCTAAAGACGAAACCATCCTAGACCCATTCATGGGCAGCGGAACAACTGGTGTCGCAGCTATCCAGCTAGGCCGCAAGTTCATCGGCATAGAGCGCGAAGAGCGTTATTTCAAAATAGCTTGTGAACGCATCGAGCAAGCCCACGCACAGGGCCAGCTGTTTGCAACAGAGCGCCCAAAGCAAGAGCAGGAGGCGCTGCTGTGATTAAGTGTGAAAACTGCCAAAACCGCCGCCCAGTAACCACAGGCGCAATGACTGGATTTGTGCGCTGCGCCAAAGCCTCGATAGGTGAGTATTTCGCGCCGGAATTCGAGCGCCAGTGCGGGTTGTTTTTGCTGGAGGTGCTGTGATAGCTGCACTCTACGTCGAATCTGGCGGCGCTTACTACGGTCTGCCTGGTGTGGAACCGTGGGATGAGGCGCGAGACGCCAGGCAATACGCTGGCCCTTATCCGGTGGTTGCACATCCGCCATGCCAGCGCTGGGGCAAGATGTGGTTTGGTCAGCCGCTTACCGTCAAGCTGACCGGCGTCCGCAAGGTTAAAGGCGATGACGGCGGGTGTTTCGCGGCTGCCCTTGCTGCCGTCCGAGAGTTTGGCGGCGTCCTGGAGCATCCGTGGGGCAGTCACGCATGGGCGCACTTTGGCCTGAATATGCCATCCCGTGCAGGCGGCTGGATTTCTGCCGATATGTACGGCGGCTGGACCTGCTGTGTTGAACAAGGTAAATACGGTCATTACGCACGCAAGCCAACCCTGCTTTATGTCGCTGGTGTTCCTGACTTGCCAGAACTGCATTGGGGGCATAGCGAGGCGCAATACGACCCGGCTGTAGTCGAGCGCATGGGCCTGAAGCGTGCCAAGCGGCTAGGCGAAGTCGGCGCAAAAGGCGGCGGCACGAACAGCACGCCGCGAATTCACACCCCCCCCCAATTCCGCGAACTGTTGCTGGATATTGCCCGGTCTGCCGCAATGGAGACGGCATGAACACCACCCCAAAGCCCCGCAAATGCCGAGTATGCCCAACCAGGTTCACGCCTATGCGGCCATTTCAAACCTGGTGCAGCGTGCCATGAGACGCGCCGCAAAAGTTGACGCCAATCAAACGCAGGTAGTCACAGCCCTTCGCGCTGCGGGTGCAGTTGTCCACAGCCTGGCCGCAGTTGGCAATGGCGTTCCTGATTTGCTGGTCGCCTTCCGTGGGCAGACGATGCTTATGGAAATAAAAGACGGATCTCTTTCACAGAGCCGTCAAGCCCTGACGCCTGCGCAAGTTGACTTTCATAAGGCATGGACTGGTGGCCCGCTGTCGATTGTTGATGGGCCTGATGCTGCGTTGCGTGCGCTGGGGTGCATCAAGTGACCAAAGACGAAGCCCAATACAAGGCGCGTCTGGCAGACATGGCCTGCGTCATCTGTGAGCGCATCTACGGCCAGCACACAGGCGGCTATGTCGAACTGCACCATCTGCGCACAGGCGGCTGGGGCAAGGGCGACTACAAAACCATGATTCCGCTCTGCTACGAGCATCACAGGGGCAACACCGGCATACACGGCATGGGCACCAAAGCATGGGAACGGGCTTATGACGTTTCGCAGCGCGATTTGCTTGAACTTGTACAGGAGCGCATGGCATGAAACGCACATTCATTCTGGCCCATCAAACAGCACGGGAACGCGCCGCAGATTACATCCTGCATGAAGCACCAGACGGCGACATGGTTTCGGTCAACGAGCCGACCAAAAAGCGAATCCAGGAAGAAAAGTATCACGCCATGTGTGGAGATATTGCCAAGCAGTGCACCTTCATGAACGAAAAGCGCGACCTAGACGATTGGAAGCGCCTGCTGGTTGACGCATTCGCAAAGGTCATGCGCGAGGCCGGAACGCCGATTCACCATGACGGGAGGGTGTTGCCCAGCCTTGACTTTGAGCGCGTCGTGCAACTGGGCATCCAGACCAAAGATTTCTACGTTGCGGAGGCCGCGCAGTTCATTGAATACCTTTACGCCTTTGGTGCTGATCGCGGCGTGGTTTGGTCTGAGCCGAAAGCGCGACAACCTGAATTTGTTTAACGATACGGCGCAGCCAGCGTTACTGGTGCAAAAAATATAGGAGAAAAAAATGAGAAGTGAAGTTACAACGATAACCCCTGAAATTGCACGCGCGATGCTCTCACTAAATACCGGCAATAGGCATTTGCGCAAAGGAGCCGTCAGAGGGTTAGCAAACGCCATAACACGCGGCGAATGGAAACTGACTCCGCAGGGAATTTCTATTTCTTCAGAAGGTGTGCTAATGGACGGCCAACACCGATTGGAAGCTATCGCGCTTAGTGGTGTTCCTTGCCCGATGGTTGTATGGAATGACGTTGACCCGGAGGCATTCGGAGTTATTGACCAAGGCATTACCCGGACCCTAGGAGATGCTGCGCAGATACCAGCCAAGCAAACCGAAGTTATGAAGTTCTTGCACTACCAAGCGACGGGTGGAAGTGCCAGACCTACAGTCGCGCAGATTAAACAGATAAACGAAAAGATTGGACCAATTGTTGAGCGATTGATGACATATGCACCAAAAGCCTCAAAGAGTTTTACACGTGTTGGCATTCGCGCCGCTTGCGTGCTGCTTGTGGCTGAAAAAAAAGATGAGGCAAGGATATTTGATATTTATCGGCGCTTAACCCTCGGGGACTTGGAGGGTATGCCTTCAATTGTGATGGCTTTTGTAAAGCAAATTCTTAACGGCACAGCTAGTAAGGGAGATGGCGGCGCAGGTCAGACGATGTTGTTTTGTAAGGCGTTGACTGCCCTCGATTCTGATAACGAACTTCGCAAGGTGATTAGCTTCACTGATGCCCAGCGAGACGATGCCCGCAACCGTGTGCGCAAGATTCTTAAATAACCCCTGAGCGGCCATACAAACCCAAGGAGCAACCCATGAACCACGCAATAGAAACCCTGACCCAGCAGGCAGAAACCAGCGAAAACAACGCCCCAATCTGGCGCAGTCAGCACAACCAGAAGCAGGCCGAACTTGCCGAAAAAACAGCCGCTGACTGCCGCGCGGCCATCGAAGTGCTGTCGCAGGGCGAAGGACTGGGAATAAACCTTGACAGTGATGCGCCGCTAGCCGGTGCCTGCGACCTGTCAAAAGAAGGCGGTTGCGAAGCCTGCCAATAACTCCCCAAGGGGAAGAAGGAGAAGCATGAAAAGACCGAAGTGGTTGCTTAGAGACTTGATCGTCGGGCCATACGTCTGTCTGGTTACGAGTCAAGCGGAGTGCAATCGCGCCTTCAAGGATGCGGGTCTGAAAGAAACAGTCCCATGGATTGCCAGCGATCATTCAGACGCTTCCGTGCATTACTTCGACAACCCCAAGGGTGAACAGTGCTATGTCGTGGCGATACGGTTGCGCGATGGCATTTCAGGCATTCAGGTGGCTGGGCTGTTGACCCATGAGGCCGTGCACATCTTCCAAGGCTTTTGCGAGCGCATCGGGGAACACCAGCCGTCAAAAGAGTTTGAGGCCTATTCCATCCAGTCCATCAGTCAGCGCCTGCTGGACGCCTACGCGGAAAGGCTCACCCCATGACCCCACCCCTACCAAGAGCCGCACTGACAGCAGAGCCTATTCCGGCCCGCAATATAGAAATCGTCCAGCGCATCCAGCAAGGCGAAAAGCGCTACCTCCTTGCCGCTGAGTACGGCCTGACAAAGCCATCCATCACCATGATTGGCCGAAGGGCTGGAATACCACCTTACACCAGACCAGGCAGAAAGAAATGACCCCAGCCCTAAACACCGAACAGCAGGACAAGATCATGGCGATGGTGAAGAACACCATTCAGGCCAGAGAGCGCGTTAAGACGCTGGCGAAGGCTGGAGGGGTGTCCGAGGCGCGTTACAGGGCAACCACAAAAGAGCAATTCGACCGATTCCGCGACTTTCTAAAAGAACTCTAAAAAAGGACACACATGCTGAAAAAAGGCCAGCCCGTCAAATTCAGCCGCCCAATGTCCACTATGAGAGTTGTCCTGATGGCAGTAGAGCAGGGTTACCAGTACCGCCACGACATCCTGAAAGAAACCAAATTAAAGCAGGGCCAGGTTAACAGCGCTTTGTGGAACCTGACCTACATCGGCGCAGTGATGAGGGAGACAGACAAGGAGGGTCGTTCGATCTACATCCTGCCAGGGATGCTGCGAAGGGTAGCTCCCTGTCTTATGGGTGTTAGGTCAATTTTTGATGTTCGGTAGCCCTTTACCAACTAAGACAATCAAACCATTCTCCATGAAGTGACAAGCAGTTGCCGCTTCTTCGCCCTTTCTGAGAGGTCTGGGCGTTTTTATTCGGCGAACAATCACTCTAAGGTGAACTCGTATGGCATTCAGCCAAGAAAAAGCAGACGACATTTGCATAGCCCTTGAGGATGGGGTGAGTTTGCGCACGGCTGCTGAATCAGTGGGGGAGTCCGCCCGTACCGTGTTGAATTGGACCAAAGCTAATCCAGAGTTTCTTACACAATACACGCGAGCAAGGGAGATCGGCTACCTTTTGCTGGCGGACAAGATCCTCGATATCTCCGACGAGAAGGAAGTTGAGGCCAGATATGACGGCGAGGATGTACGGCTGGAGCTTAACGCCACAGCAGTTGCCCGGAATCGCCTGCGGGTAGACACACGCAAGTGGATGCTATCCAAGATGTTGCCAAAGATATACGGCGACAAGCTGGAGCTGTCCGGCGACCAAGACAACCCCATTAAAACCGTCAGCCGCATTGAACTGGTCGCCTTGAAGTGACGACTGCACAGGTCGCACTACCTGCAAAGCTAATTCCCGTATTTGACGGGCCAGCAGACGTAAGGGGCGCATACGGAGGCCGGGGTTCAGCCAAGACCCGCAGCTTTGCCGCAATGATCGCAGTTCGCGGTCTGATCTACGGAACCGCTGGCATCAAGGGCCAATTGGTCTGCGGTCGCCAGTTCATGAACTCGCTGGAAGATTCATCGCTGGAGGAATGCAAACGAGCGATTGAAAGCTATCCATTCCTCTCTGATTACTACGAGGTGGGCGAGAAATACATCAAAAGCCGTGACGGCAATATCTCTTTTACCTTTGTTGGCCTGGATCGTAACGTCGAGTCCATCAAGTCAAAAGGCCGGATTCTTGTCCTGTGGGTGGATGAGGCCGAGCCGGTCACAGATTCCGCATGGTCAACCGTCATTCCTACGCTACGTGAGGAAGGTGGGGAAGGTGTAGAGGCTTGGAATGCTGAATTGTGGGTGACATGGAACCCCAAGCGCAAAAAGGCCGCAGTCGAAAAGCGGTTCAGATTTGTCAAAGATCCCTTGATAAAGATCGTCGAGCTTAACTGGCGCGACAACCCCAAGTTCCCCGCAAAGCTGGAGCGTGAGCGTTTACGCGACAAAGACGAGCGCCCAGACCAATATGAGCACATCTGGGAGGGTGACTATGTGGGGGTTGTGGAGGGCGCCTACTACGCCAAGAGCATCACCCAAGCCAAGGCTGACGGCAGGATAAGCCGTGTCGGGCCTGACCCACTCATGACTTACCGGGCTTTCTGCGACATTGGCGGCACTGGTCAACGCGCTGACGCCTTCACCATCTGGGTGGCTCAATTCATTGGCCGGGAGTGCCGGGTGTTGAAGTATTACGAGGCTGTTGGACAGCCTGCCGCCACGCACATGACCTGGCTGAGGGATCACGGCTATACAGGTGCAAACACCACTATTTGGCTTCCGCATGACGGAGACACGCAGGACAAGGTGTTTGACGTTAGCTACAAAAAGGCGTTTGAGTCTGCAAACTATGCGGTTGAAGTCGTGCCGAATCAGGGCAAGGGCGCTGCAATGCTTCGCGTCCGTGCTGGTCAGCGCGTATTTCCGTCGATGTGGATTGATGCTGAGGGGTGCGCGGCTGGCCTTGAGGCTGTGGGCTGGTATCACGAAAAGCAGGACGAAAAGCGAGAGATTGGCCTAGGGCCTGACCACGACTGGTCATCGCACGGGGCTGACAGCTTCGGCTTGATGGCTATCGTTTACGAGTCAATCGGCGCTGCATCGCCAGCAGCTAAACCCATCGCATACCGCAAGGGCCGCTTCCTCGCCTAGCCTTTACCAATCCAGACAATTCTCCCAAGGCACTAGCCAAAAGGACGATTGATGGCCGAAAAATTGGATGACGAGGATTTGCTGGAGCTGCTGAACCGCAAGGAAGACGCGGCCTCGCATTACATCCACGGCACTCTCGGGACAGAGCGCGAAAACGCCATGCGCCGCTACCACCGGATGCCCTACGGCAATGAGGTTGATGGCGAATCGTCCATTGTTTCCTCAGACTGTCAAGACACTGTTGAATGGCTGCTGCCAGCCCTGCTTAAAACCTTCACATCGACAGATAAGGCGGTGTCGTTTGAGCCGTCCAGCCAGGCTGACGTTAAAGGCTCAGAGCAGGCCACCGACGCCTGCAACTACGTCTTTTTCAAGCAAAACAACGGCTTTCTAGTCCTGTACACAGCTATAAAGGACATGCTCACGGTCAAAAACTGTGCGGTGATGTGGCGCAAGGAGGACGTTGAAACGGTGTCCTCTGTACCGTTCAAGGGCGCAACGGCTGAAATGCTGGCGATGATGCTTCAGGAAGAAGATGCAGAGATTGAGCAGGCCAACCCCGCGCCCATGCTGGATGAACAGGGCCAGCCGCAAATTGACCCGATGACCCTGCAGCCTGTCATGGGCTACAGCGGACGAATCAAAAAGACTGAGAAAAAGAGCATCGTCAAGGTTGAAGCATTCAGCCCTGATGCGCTTCTGGTGCAGCGCGATTGGACCTCACCACTACTGCACGACTGCCCTTATGTGGGCCGCTTGATGCGCGTCACCCTGTCAGAACTCAAGATGATGGGTTTTGACTGCACCGCTGAGGAATTGAGCGCCAGCGATATGCGGGATGCTGGCGCGAACGGCTCACGCCTCACGGACGTTGACCGCATCGAGGCGGCAGGTTCGCAGCTGGTCAATGATGACCATTCGGACGACGATTCGATGGTTGAGGGCTGGCTGCGCATTGAGTACGTCCTGGCTGACAAAGATGGCGACGGCATTGCAGAGCGCCTGTGTGTCTACAGGCTGCAAGACAAGATTCTCAAGTGCGAAGTCACCAGCCATGTGCCCATCGCCACGTCCAGCCCCATACTGAACCCGCACCGCTGGGACGGCATGAGCGAGATTGACGTGGTGGCTGACCTGCAGGAACTGCACACCGAGCTATTGCGCCAGACGCTGAACAATCTTTACCTGACCAACAACCCCCGCACAAAGGTGCTGACGGATGCCAACTGGTCGCCGCTTGCCAACATAGATGACCTGCTGGACAGCCGCGCCGGGGGCGTGATTCGCCAGCGTGACGTTAACGCCATCACTGAGCAGGTTATTCCGTTCAGCGCGGGTGCTTCCATGCCGATGCTGGAGTACGTGCAGGGTATGCGGGAAAACCGCACAGGTGTATCGCGCCAGTCGCAAGGCTTGGACCCTGACAGCCTCAACAACACGGCTAAGGGTAAGCAAATCGACATGAGCGCGTCGATGCAGCGCATTGAACTCATTGCACGCATCATTGCTGAAACGCTGGTCAAGCCGATATTTCAGGGCATTCTCAAGGTGCTGACTGATGGCGACATGGGTAAGCTGGCATTCAGGCTGCGCGATGAGTTTGTCGAGTACGACCCGAACGAGTGGCGCGACCAGTACGACATGACCATCAATGTCGGCCTAGGAACGGGTGACACGCAAGCCAAGGCCCAGCAGCTCATGGCAATCATGCAGTTGCAGAAAGAGGGCCTGGCTATCGGGCTGGTCACACCGAAGCACCTTTATCACAGCGCCAGCAAGATCATCGAAAACGCCGGGTTCAAGGATGTGCAGAACTTTGTGCAAGATCCGACAACTGCCGAACCTGTAACCCCGCAAAAGCCTGTCGAGGTGCAAGTCGCTGAAATCAAGATCCAGGCCGACGCGGCCAAGCACACCGCAGAAATGCAGGCCGATGTGCAGAAGTTCCAAGCCGAAACACAGATGACCCGCGAGACGGAGCAGATCAAGGCTGATGCCAAGCTGCAGGAGATTCGCGCTAATCTGGAACTGCAAGCGGCCAACGACGCACGCGATGCAGAGCGGGAACAGCAAAAAGCCATGATGGACGCTCAACTTGAGGCGCAAAAGATCGAGTTTGAGAAGTGGAAGGCCCAGCTTGCCGCAGAGACTCAAATCTACATCGAGCAGTTGAAGCTAGGCGCGGCGCAAGCCACGCAGCTACAAGGCAATGATGCGAACCAGGCGCTGGCCCAAAGCATTGACGGCTTCAATCAGACCGTCAGCACGGTGGCTGGAATACCGCCAGCTAATTAAACAGCCTTTACCAATCCAGACAATCACGCCATGAACAACGACCATAAAGACGTTTTGCGCGGCAAAGAGGCGCAGATGGTTCTGGATAACGAGGCGTTTAAGTCGGCGTTTGCACTGCTCAAGGCTGCGATTGACGAAAAGCGCGCTTCAGTGTCGGTGCGAGATCCGCAAGGGCTGGTTATCGCTGCTTTGTGGGAGCGGATACACAAGGATTTTGAGTCGATTCTGGTCGGCATGGTGAAGAACGGTGAGTTTTCACAGCGCCGGATTGACATGGACAAGCTGCGCGATGAGCCACAGGCGCGGAAGTTTATGCGCAAGGTTTTAGGCTAGGCATGTAGCTTTTGCGGGATAAACACCCGCCATTTAGCCACTCTCATGCTGTGGGGTGGCAGTTAGAAAGTAATCGACATGAGCGGACAAGCAGACACTGCACCCGAATCAGGTGGACTAGCCGACCTCGCTTCTTTTCTTGCGGACACTCCCGAAACGGAATCCAACGAGCAAGACGAAAAGCAAACAACCGCAGACGAAACCACCAGCGACGAAGCTGACCCGGTAGAGGTTGCAACCGATGAACAGGAACCAGCCGACGACGAGCCGCAAGGTGACGACGAGGAAGAGCCTGCACCCATCGAAAAGATCACCGTCAAGGTGAAGGGCGAAAACGGCGAGGATGAAACCCTGGAGTTAACGCCAGATGACATCGCCGCAAGTTATTTGCGCCAGCGTGACTACACACGCAAGACCCAGGAATTGGCTAAACGTGAGAACGAGGCGGTCGAATTCCTGACGAAAAAACACGAAGAAATCCGCAGCCAATATCTCTCACAGGCCGAACTGACGCGGGCGGCAATTGTGCAGATGGCTGGGATCAAGTCTGAGGATGAAATGGCGGCACTCGCCACGACAGACCCCTCAGCATGGGTGGCAGAAAGCCAGCGCCAGCGCCAGATCGGCAACTACTTGAACCAACTCAGTCAACAGATTGAGGGTGAAAAGCAGCAGGCGAAGGCGCAGGAAGAGCAGCGGCTACAGCAGCAGCGCCAAAAGCAGTTTGCAGAGACTTGGGATGCCCTGTCGAAAGACGGTATTGACAAGCCCAAGCTGGCAAAGATCTACGGCGATGCAACGGACAAGTACGGTTTTAGCGGCGAGGAACTGGCGACGATTTATGACCATCGCATAGTTCGCGTTCTCAAAGACGCGGCGGCCTATCAGGCCCTCAAAGCACAGAAGCCCACTGTGATGCAGAAAGCGCAGAACGCACCGCGTATGCCATCCCGACAAGCAGCACCCGCTCAAGAGCGCATCGACAAGGCGCTGGACAACAAGTTCAAGTCTGGTCGGGCAAAACTTAACGACCTCGCCGCATATTTGCGGTAACAAATTCAGGAGTATTAAATGACCGTCCCAACCAACCTCTACCAGAAGGCCGCACTCAAGGGTAACCGCGAAGACCTGATGGACAAGATCTACAACACCTCGCCCGCTGAAGTGCCGCTGTCGTCCGCTATGGGCCGCGTTACGGCAATCACCGATTTCCACGAGTGGCAGACTGACGCGCTCGGCTCTGCTTCGGCATCTAACAAGATGATCGACGGCGACGATGTGACGCTGGACGCACAGACGGCCACCGTGCGTATCGGCAACCACCTGCAGATTTTTAACGGTTCTGTCGGCGTTTCGCGTCGTGCAAACATCGTGAAAAAGGCAGGCCGTGGCGCTGAAATGGCTTACCTCAAGGGCAAGAAAATGCTGGAGCTGAAGCGCAACATCGAAGCAATGGTGTTGTCGCCTACGCAGGTAGCGATTGCCGCTACGACTTCGGTTGCTGGTCAGTCCGGTGGCCTGGGTGTTCAGTGCGTATCCAATCCGCTGCACAACGGCGCTGGTGAAACTGCTGCCTGGACTTCTGGTGCCCCAACTGCCGCCATCACTGCCGGCACAAACCGCACGTTCACCAAGACGCTGCTCGACACCGCTTGCCAGAACATCTTCACGACCAGCGGCCAGTTCGCTGAAATGCTGGTGGTTTCGCCTGCGCACAAGGGTGTGTTCTCCGCTTTCGCAAGTGTGGCGCAAAACCGCATTGATGTGAAGTCCGGCAAGAACGCACAGGCAACCATCGTCGGTGGTGCTGAGGTCTATCTGTCCGACTTCGGCGGTCTGACCGTGATGCCTCACTATCTGTTGGCAGGTGCTAACACGGCCTACGTGCTGAACACCGACTATCTGGACCTGGCTTTCCTCGACGGCTTCAAAACCGTCGACCTTGCCAAGACTGGCGACAGCGACAAGGTGCTGATTACCGCAGATTGCGCATTGGCTGTTCGCGCTCCGACTGCGCAAAGCAAGATCACCGACCTGACCCCTTGATTGGGCGTTGACGTGATAGAGAAAGGGGGCTTCTGCCCTCTTTTTTTATGCCTTTACCACTTCGGACAATTGCCACATTGCAATAACGTCGAGGTGGCTCTGTGAGCGATTTTCACATCATTGAATCAGCAAACGAGTATGGCATTGCGCGTGATATTCGCATTGAAGGCGATAACGCAATTACCAAGCTCACCTATGACGCGCAACCGCTGATCGAGGCGGCGCACTCTGCGCGAGTGGCTACGTCTAGCGACCGATGGGGTGATGGTCACTTTGTGGGAATCATCCCCATTGCCGAACTGACGCGAATCAACGAAACATTCCAAGGTGCAGAGGCGCGAAAGCACGCCATCCTGTCCTGGCTGCGCGACAACCCCAAACTGGTCACGTTTGACAAGTTCCTTAAATGAACTATTCAGAACTCAAGACGCAGGTTGCAAACTACCTGCACCGCACCGACCTGACGGCGCAGATCCCCACGTTTATCGAGCTGGCTGAAGCGTATCTGTTCCGCGAGCTGCACATCAAGGAAATGCAGATTTCTGTCGATGGCACGACTACCGGGGGTTATGCGGCTTTGCCTTCAGACTTCGGCTCAGTCGGGCGCATTGCCGTGACATATCAGGGCGCATCCCGTTCGCTTGACTATGTGGCAGAGCCTAATACGCCAGTTGCTACCACAGCCTACCCGCTGTCCTACTCACTGGAGGCCAATCAGCTCAGGATATGGGGCGCTGCTGACGGCCAAGCCTACACGCTCTATTACACCCCTGCCATCCAGAATCTGTCTGATTCAGTATCCACTAACTGGCTGCTGACCAACGCACCAGAGCTGTATCTCGACGCGGCCTGCCTGCAGGGTGCCAAGTATGTCCGCAATGGCACAGAGGTGGACAGGCTGACGGGCAACATTGCCTTGTCGCTCGATTCCGTCAAACGCTTTTCAGAGCGCAGGGGACAGCCCTACATCGGCGGTATGCAGATAAAGGTGCGCCGTGGATAAGTTGTTAGGGTTTGCGCCTGATGCAGAGCCGACGACGCCGGGAATATTAACGGCTGTCACCAACATGATTCCGTGGGAACAGGGCATGAGGGGTGCGCCACGCGGTGCAACGCCTTCTGGTGTGCCTGCTCTGGCCGCTGAATGCCGGGGCGCTGCTGTCGTGACCAAGCTGGACGACACGCGGCGCATCTTTGCGGGCACGACAACCACGTTTTACGAGCTAAGCGCAGGCGCATGGGTTGATTCTGGGGGCGTCTACACGGGCGGCGCTGATGCACGCTGGTCTATCGCTCAGTTTGGCAATTCAACCCTCGCATCAAATTACAGCGATGCCATCCAGCGCAGTTCTGGTGCCGGGTTTACGTCGATTGCCACTGCCCCAAAGGCAAAAATCATCTTCTCAATCGGCACCCAGATCATGGCGCTGAACACCAATGACGGCACGGTTAAACCGGACGGCTGGCACTGCTGCGCGACCTATGACGAAACCGACTGGACGCCTTCACTCGCAACGCTTTGCGCACGAGGGCAGCTTGTGGCTCAACCTGGATCCATTACGGCAGGTGGGCGGCTGGGTGAGTACGCGATTGCGTACAAAGAAAAGGCTATTTTTGTCGGCCAATTTGTCGGCGCTCCATCTATCTGGGACTGGGTACAGGTTCCGGGTGGTGATGCGGGATGTGTCGGGCAGGACGCATGGGCAGATATTGGCGGCACGCACTTTATTGTTGGGCAAGACAACTTCTGGATATTTGACGGCTCCCGGCCCGTTCCCGTGGGTGATGAGCTTCTGAGAAACTGGTTTTACAACAACTCCAGCCCGAACTACCGCTACAAAACGCAGGTGATTTGCGACCGACAAAACAATGTCGTGTGGGTGTTTTACTGCTCCGCATCGTCCAGCGTTCCCGACAAGGCGCTTGTCTACCACATGAAGTCCAAGCTCTGGGGCTGTGTCGATGTGACGGTTGAGGCCACACTGAATTACATCAGTGCAGGCGTGACGATTGACGGCCTAACAGCCTTTTCATCCACGATTGACGGGCTGGCCTCTTATTCGTTCGACTCTCAATTCTGGCTTGTCGGTGGCCGCTCATTGGCCGCTTTCAACTCATCGCACCAGCTTCAAAGCCTTACGGGACCATGCACCACATCATCCATGACAACGGGCGATGTAGGCGATGACGAAACCGTGTCCCTGCTGACCTCTATCCGGTTGAGATTCGCACCGGGTTACAAGCCCACTTCTGCAAGTGTGCAGACCTACACCAGAATGGAAATGGGCGAATCGCCCGTTCCCGCATCAGCTTCAACCATGAGTGACGGCAAGTTTGATGTGCTGAATTCGGCACGCTGGCACTCTGGGTCATTCTCGTTTACTGGCGATCACAGGGTTCTGGCTGTCGGATTCATGCGCAAACCAGAGGGTGATGTATGAGCAAGCTCAACAAAACCCCGCGTAAGCCCGTAGACCCAGATACAGATCAGTGGTATCGACAGGTAGCCCAACAGGTCAATGCACTGTCTGAGGGCCTGATTGCGGCCTCCTATAACGCAGCAACGTCCATTCCAACATCCGGCACAGGCGTGCAGGGCGACTTCATCAAGAACGCAACGCCCTCCGAAGCAGGGGCGGCTGCAAGCAAATACGTGGTGATTGGCTGGATTTGTGTTTCTAGTGGCACGCCGGGGACATGGCTACAGGCGCGGGTTTTGACGGGGAATTGATATGGCTGGACTACTTGGCGACATTTACAGCACGATTGATAGCACAAAGCGCAAGCTGTCGGACTTTGTGCAAAACCCTGTGGAGTCCACGCGCCAGTTCATTTTTAACCGGAACGAAGATGCTGGAAAGCAGCTGGGTTTGCTGGACCAGTCATTCCGTGGTGCAAACGGTCAGTTGACGATTGGGCCGCAAACGCCACAAGCGCAGGCAGCACATAACCAGTTAACTGATGGCCTGCTGAGCGCCATGATGATACGAACACCTTTTGGCCGAATTCCTGAGACTGGAAAAGAGATTGACACGATGCACAAAATGCTGAGTAGCCAACTTGAGCGCGCTGGTAATAACGTGCAGTCTGGTGTAAGTAATGTGTCAGGCTCTAGGTATTTAACTGTTAAGCGCGATGATTTGCCAGATTTGCAAGTGAGATTCTCAAACCACGGCGACCGCTATACAGGGCAAATGCCGGGAGGTGATTTGGGGGAAAGATTCTCGGTTGACCCAAGCAGCGGGAACACCTTTGAAATGGCAAAACAATTTCTAAAAGATGGCGGGGTAAGTTTTAAACCGACGCCCAAAACGCCAGCACCAAAATACACATACGAACAACTGCAAGGCATGACTGGCGGCGTGAATCCGCAAGAGGTCGAAAGAATAGCCAAAATTATGGGCTGGCTATAAATGTGAGGTGTCGCCGCCATTTTGATTGGGATATGAGCGCCGATAAATCGGCTAATCGCTAAACGGCGGCGACAAGCGATTTATACACCGGAATTGCAACCTTTACTAGAAATGAAAATATGGGGAATGAAGCTTATCCCCGTCCCACCCAACTTCATAGACTTGGCCTACCAGCGCGGCGCATCGTGCTTGTCTGAGGCTTGCGCTACGTCAGGCGGCGAGATTGAAGGGCCGCAACTCAAGATGCTTCTATCTCGTGGCGAACGCTCTTTACTAGAAATGACAATTGAGGGCAAGACAGTGGGATGGGGTGTCGTTCGGGTTGACCAACTGCCAAATATGCGGGTGTTGTTCATCACGGATCTGGTCGCCCACAACGGTGGTTTTGATGATTTTTTTGACGCAATCAAACAACTCGCAAGGGACTTGGGATGCTCAAAAGTGCGCTGTGCTGCCAAGGCGGCTCAGGCGCGTTTATATCGCATGAAGTGCGGTTTTGCACCTGTATATGAAGTTCTGGAGGTTAGCTCAATATGATTTCAAAACGTCAACTTTATGCAATGGGCGAGCCTTTGGGCGACAGCGCGACCAGCTACAAGCCGGGAGGCCGTGTGTATGGCGGTGGCGGCTCAGGCGGCGGCGGTCCATCTACCTCAACCACGACAAACCAGATCGATGCACGCTTTAGCCCGTTGATCGACTACGCCACGCAGACAGCAGGGCGCGTCAATGGTGCTGGGTATACGCCTTACAGCGGTCAACGCTTTGCCGACATGAACGGCACGCAGCAGGCCGGGATTGGCATGATTCAAGACCGGGCGCTGAATGGCGACCCGACCATGACGCAGGCCAATGAAACCCTGCAGCAGACCCTGCGAGGTGGCAACACAAACCCCTATCTTGATGCAATGGTGGCAAAGGCTCAGGGTTCTGTCATGGGCAACATGGGCGCATTGCAAGCCCGTTCTGGCTCTTTTGGCAACTCAGGCATTGCAGAGCAGGGCGCGGCGCAGATGGGCAAGATTGCCACCGATATGTACGGCGGTGCTTATGCCAGCGACCGGGCCAACCAGATGCAGGCGCTCGGCCTCGCTCCGCAGTACGGCAATCAAGCCTACACCGACGCGGCGCAACTGATGAAGGCTGGCGGTCAGATGCAGGACCAGGCGCAGCAGCAAAACGACTTCAACTTCAACCAGTTCCAGGAACAGCAAAACCTGCCCTACAAACAGATGGCGGCCTATTCCGGCTTGCTTGGATCGTCCAATGCAGGCGCGTCATCGACCACGCAAAACAGCGGCAGCGGCGGGGGGGGTAAATAATGTCCTTCTTTGGCTTCCTTGATGACCCTGCCGTTAAGGCACTTCTGGCTGGTGGCGCGATTGCCGCAACTGGTGGCGCTGCGGCTCCTGCTTTGTTGGCTAGTGAAGGTGCAGCGGCTGGCGCTGGTGGATTGCTTGCGGCTGAAGGTGCGGCGGGTGCTGGTGCTGCCGCCAGTGCAGCGCCTGCGGCTGGCCTACTGGCTGACCCTTTGGCGGCTTATGCGGCCACTGGCGGCGCTGAAGGCTCAATTCTCGGCAGTGGCTTGACGGGCGCAGGCGGTTCATCCGGTGCAGTCGGTAGCGGCACGTTTGCCAACACGTTCGGCAACGCCAAAAACATCGCAAGCGCCATCAAGCCCTACGGCGATGCAGCAGGCGCGGCCATGCAGGTTAAAGGCTTGCTATCCAGCCCTGAGCAACCGCACCAGCAGGCCCAATCCAGCGCCCCGCAAATGAACAACGGGCAAGGCGCTCAATCACTGGCACAGCTTTATCAGCAGGGCGCACAAATCAGCCCTGAAGAACAAGCACGGCTGCAACGTAAAACGATGTGGGGGTAACGTATGGCGGGACTACTTGATGGATGGGGTGACTTTATAAAAACGCCAGAGGGCCAGGGCTTGCTGTCGGCGGTCTTTGGCGGCTTGGCAGGTGCCCGAAAAGGCCAGCCGATTAACAGTATTGGCCGGGCTGGCTTGGCGGGTTTGAGTGGGTATTCTGGTGCTGAGGACCGTATTGCACAAATGGCAGACAGCAAGGTCAAGCGCGGATACATGCAGTCACAGATTGACGAAAACGCCAGCCAGAACGCCACACGCGCACAGGCTTTGAAGCGGCAGCAGGAACAAGACGCTTATTTCATGGGAACACCCGGCGCAGGGCTTTTGGCGGATGCTCCGACCTCCCCCGGCGCGTTCAAACCTTCGGTTGACGGCATGGGGCCAGTCGCACCTATGCCAACCACGGGCACTGCCCCCAGCGTGGGCAAATTCGATGAATGGTCGGCACAGTTTGGCATCCCGAAAGATGCGCTACTGGCTGACTACCGCGCAAACGGCGGCAAGGGCATCGCGGACATGCTCTACAAGCGCGGCGCGCCTGATATGACCGTGAGTAATAACTACATCTTCGACAAGAACAAGCAGGGTGCGGGATTCTTGCCAAGCCTGTCCACCTCGCAGAGCGGTCAGACCAGCATGACACGCATTGGGCCTGATGGCCTGCCGGTGGTTTCTGCTCCTGAAGGGGCCGTGAATACCTTTGGCGCTTATAAATCTGTTGAATCTGGGTTGAAACCCATCAAAGTTTACAACCCACAGACCGGGCGCGAAGAGTACCGGACGGAGGCGCAGGTTGTTGGCGCAACAGCTCCCAGCGCCGCATCGCCGCGACCCATGGCTCCGCGTCAAGGCGACTCTGACCAAAAGGCAATTTTCGGCCAGGAATTGACGGCAGCACAAGGCCGACTTGCAGCCGCCAAAACGCCAGAAGAAAAAACCCGCGCACAGTCTGATATTGACGGTCTGGGTCGGGAAATGTCGCGTCTCGGTCTGTCCGCGTCGGGCAACTTCGCCGCTGGCCCATCGACTGCAGAAGCTACGGCCGCGAAGGCCGGCGAGGCAAAAGCTGTTGACACCGCCAAGGCCGATGTTGTCCGGGATACGGCCAAACAAAAAAAGGAAATGTCTGGCAGTCAAATGATTGCGGCAGCGATGCGCGCAAAAGAGCTTCTGGATCAAGGCCCTACCGCAAGTGGTATCGGAGAATTTGCCGATAAAACTGCCAACTTCTTTGGGGTCAGCAATAAGGGCGCGGAAATAGCATCCAAGCTGGACATTGTGGCTGGCGACCTCACCAATAACGTCCCTCGCATGGAAGGGCCGCAATCTGACGGCGACCGTCTTGAGTACAAGCTGCAGGCTGGCCGCGTCGCTGATCGAAGCCTGCCGGTGGCGCAGCGCAAATCTGCCGCTGACGAGGTAATACGGCTGCAGACTAAATATGCACACCTTAACGGCGGCACTGCGGATAACAGTAAGCCGACTACACCAGCGGGTCAGGCATTTGACGCAAAACCCCCGGCGCAACAATTCAAAGGCAAAACCATGACCGGGCCGGACGGTAAGCGCTACCAGTCAGACGGCATGATGTGGAAGGCGGTGCAGTGATGGCTGGGCAATGGGTGATTGAAGACGATAAGCCAAAAGGTCAGTGGATTATCGAGGACGCGCCAGCGGGAAATGACGAGCCAAAGGGGGCAGAAAGCAAGGGCAGCGGATCGGGATTGATTGATGGCGCTAATGCCGTGGGTACGGGTTACTTCAAGGGGTTGTCTGCACTTGCTGGCCTGCCCGTTGACACCATTGCGAACATCATGGATTTGGGTAAGGCCGCAATCGGCGCACCTTACACGGCCATCACTGGTAAACCTGCTCCTGACATGCTCCAGATTGGCGACCGCAGCAAGGTGACGGGCAGCGGTGCAAACATCCTTGCCAACGTCCGAAAGACAGCACTCGGCCAAATCCTGACCGAAGCCATTAACCCCGAGTATGAGGGCGGCTATCTGCAAAACGCAGGCGGCGCGATGAGTGGCGTGATTCGGCCCAATAGCTGGCTACAAGCTGGTAATCAGGCGCTTAATTCAGTGGCTGGCGTTACTGCTGGTAAGGCCGTGGGTGATTCCACTGGCAACCAGGCACTTGCAATCGCTGCAAGTATGGCCCCTACAGCAGCCCAAAACCTCGCCATCTCAGGCACCAAATATGCAATTCGCGGCGGTGAAGCTGGCCGCAAAGAGATGGAGCAGCGCATTCAGGATCTCAAGGCCGCAGGGGTGAACAACCCGACGATGGGCCTTGCCTCTGGTAACTCACTCATCGGCGGCGTTGAAAACCTGCTGCAAAGCACGCCCGGCGCTGTCAACGTCATGCGCAAAGCCCGTGAAGATGCAGTCAACGGCTTGCAGGCCAAAGCAAACACGGCTGCAGCTACGGCCTCACCAAATCGCGGCACCCTTGAATCGGGCGTTGCTATTCAGTCCGGCATCCGTGATTTCAAAGACCAATTCAAGACAACCCAGACCGGGCTTTACGACAAGCTGGATAAGTTCATTCCCGGCCAAACTCCGGTAAACGTCGCTGGCACCAAGAACACACTTGCAGCCATCAATAGCGATATTCCGGGCGCACCTGAATTGTCAAAGCAGTTCAAAAACGCTCGTATCACCGCCATTGAGGATGCAATCCGAAGCGATACCGCTGGCGCACCGTCAACGGTGATGGTTTACAGCCGCCCCCCCGTTGGTGGTGGTGGCCTTATGAACGCACCTGTAGAGCAGCCGCCTAGGCTTGTCACAGTGCCAGAGTACCCAAGCCGCAACACACTGCCGTTCGAGGCCGTCAAAAAGACGCGCACGCTGGTAGGCAATGAGATTGCAGATAACTCGCTTCTGGCAAATGTGCCGCTGAGCAAGTGGAAGCCGCTTTATGGCGCACTTTCTGAAGACATGGGCAATGCAGCACGCGCAGCAGGCCCAGAGGCGACGGGCGCATTCAATCGTGCTAATCAGTACACCCGCGCAGGCATGGGCAGGCTTGACCGCGTTGCACCGTTTGCCGACAAGGTTGCACCAGAGCAGGCAGCGCAGCTTTTGGAGCGCACCCTTAACGACAATGTGTCAACCCTTCAAGCAGTTAAAAAGACCCTGCCAGAAGGCGCACGCGGCACCATCGCCGGGACCGTCATTGAAAAGCTGGGCACGGCGCGGCCAGGTGCACAGAACGAAGCCGGTACAGCATGGAGTCCCGAGACGTTCCTGACCAACTGGAACAAGATGAAGCCAGAAGCCCGGACAGAACTGCTTTCCGGTTTCAAAAATTCTGCACAGGTTGCCGCTGATATTTCCGCAGTAGCCAAAGCCACATCCATGATGCGCGACAGCTCCAAGATGTGGGCAAATCCATCGGGTACAGCCTCAAACCTCGCTGCTCGCGGCGTATTGGGCGCGATTGGCGCTGGTAGTCTTGCTGCTGGTGCGGGTCTTTTGAATCCAGTTGTGCCGCTGTCAGCCGCTGGTGGGCTTTTGGGTTCTTACGGGCTTGCCAAAGCGCTCACGAATGGCGGCAACGTAAATTCAGCCGCACAGCGTACTTACATCGATCCCGCAATGGTCAATGCGCAATTCAGCAGCTTGATGGGCGGCGGTTTGCTAAATCAGCGCTAACACGAAAGCGATCACGCAGACCACGATCAAAACGATGTGGCCGATAAGCCATAAAACGGCAAGGCCGTCCCGTGAAAATTGGTCGTCATGGTGGGGCATATTCGCGCATCCTAGCACCCTTTACCACTTCGGATAATTTGCATAAAGGAGTTCTTTATGCTTGTTCCGGTCGTAATCGGGGATCTAAGTACGGTTGCTGCAAGCAATTTCCCGGCAGGTAGCGACTCCCCCGCTAACCTTGATGATGTTCAACGCGCACAGGCCAGTTTTATCGCCATGCTGCGCGACGGCAAGGGATTCTCCGGCCCCGTAACGCTTGCCTCAGCCGCAACAACCGATATTGGCGGTCAAAACAGTTTGGCCGTTGAAATCAGCGGGACCACGGGCATCACCAGCCTGGGCACCAGCTACAACGGCCCGCGCTTTGTTCGCTTTACCGGCGCTTTGCTTCTCACCAACAACGCGACAACGCTTATTTTGCCGGGTGCTGCGAATATCACGACTGCAGCGGGTGATTACGCAATATTCATGCCGAAGTCTACTTCTGATGGCTGGGTTTGCGCGACGTATGTCCGCGCTTCAGTTACTCCATTCACCATTGGCACCGGACTTTCAATCACATCAGGCGTACTTAACGCCACCAGCTCACCGAAAATCATCAACGTAGTAGAGGCAACGCCGTACACCACGTACACCAGCACAGGAACTGGAATTCCGAACGACAACAGCATCCCGCAAATCACAGAGGGCATTGAGTTGATGACGGTTTCCATCACGCCTACGAGCGCGACCAGTCGTCTGAAAATTGAATTTGATGGAAGGTTCGGCGGGGGGTCTGGGTCTAGCGGTGTGGCCGCCCTGTTCCAGGATTCAATTGCGAACGCCCTTGTCGCAGAAAGCAATGGCACCTACGATTCCGCCAATCTGTACCCGATAGATTTAGTGCACGAAATGGCAGCTGGAACAACCAGCGCGATAACTTTCAGAGTTAGGGTCGGCTCGATAGCGAGTACCTTGTATATCAATGGGTCGCCTGTCGAGCGCAAGTTCGGGGGCGTTTCTGCTTGCCGCCTTCGTGTTACGGAGATTGCAGCATGATCTGCGCCATCCACAACGAAAACCCCGGCATAGGCCCATCTGAGGGCTTTGTCCGGTATCAAATCGGCTCGCGCTGGGTTGACTCCAACGATGGCAGCCTGGAGCTTGCAACCGCTGAACTTGCGCGGCTGGACAGCAATGCAAACCGCAGCGCTTTGGATGCCTGCCTCAACGAATTCCGAGACAAACGGGAGAAGATCCTCAACCGCATCGGGCAAATCGGCGCGCTTGCAAAAGATGCTGGCGACACGGCGACATGGGATGCCTACAAGGTAGCCCGTCAGTCACTGCTGGACATGACCGCGCATGCGACAGTCTCAAGCGCCACAACGGTCACGGCCATGAAAGCCGCGCTGGCTGCGCAGTATGCCGCGATGGTTTCCGCCATGCCGCTGACCTTAAAGGTTGCTTTTGCCAAGGTGGATATGTGACCTGGCTGCACTGGCTGACCCTCTGGCTATCCCCGCTGGGCCTGTTCGCCTGCTATCTGGTGTACATCCAGCATGAGCATGGCGGCGCGTGGATTGTCTGCAAGTACATCGGCGGCATACCCGGCTATTTACCTGATGTTCTGTGGAACGTCATTTTGTGCCTTTGCATGGGCCGATTACCCACAAAGCTGACGATCACGATGGAGCTTCCCGTCCTCGCAAAGCTAGGCGGCTGGCGCGGTGAGTTCGCCATTGCCCTCGCCAATTTCCTCAACTGGTTTGCACCCAGCGGCAAGCACGTAAACCTCCGATAGAAAGACCGGACGATGAATCCAGGCGACATCGACAAAATTGCCGCCCCGGTGGCTAAATCAGTAGCGCTCTGGAGCCTTGTTGGATTTTCCAGCTTGGCCGACGCCGCCTCTTTTGCGACCATGATTGCCGGGTTTCTGGCCGCTTTTTACTCCCTGCTGCTGGTGAGTGAGTGGTTTTGGAAAAGGCTGTGGAAACCACTCTTCGTGCACTTTGGCTGGTTTGGCTATACGCGCCGAATCTTGACGCTGGAAGAAGCGCGAGAGGCTGACGAATGAACGCCCGGATTGTCATTGCAGCCTTGAGCCTGAGCGCTGCGGGACTGGTTGGAATTGCCGTTCGAGAGGGTTACACCGACGCCGCCATCATCCCGACCAAGGGCGACGTGCCAACTATGGGGTTTGGCACGACTGAAGGCGTCAAGATGGGCGACCGCACGGACCCAGTGAAAGCGCTTCAGCGTGCCTTGCAGGACTCGCAGAAGTTTGAAGGCGCAATAAAGCGCTGCGTCAAAGTGCCGTTGCATCAGGCGGAATACGACCTGTACACCAGCTTTGCCTACAACATCGGCTCTGGTGCGTTTTGTGGCTCCACGCTGGTGAAGAAGCTCAATCAGCAGGACTACATCGGCGCGTGCAGCCAGATTCTGCAGTGGAAGATGGCGGCGGGATACGACTGCTCAACACCGGGAAACACGCGCTGCGCTGGGCTGTGGACAGACAGACTCAAAACGCACGCAAAGTGCATGGCGGCGCAATGAACCCGCTCGCATGGCTCAATCCTGGTCGCTGGCTGCTGTACATCGCGCTGGCCGGCGCTTTGGTGGTCGGCTATTTCGCATGGGCTGACCACGTTGGCGATGTTCGGGAAATCAAGGTCTTGGCGAAGATCGAAGCTGCTCGCGCCACCGAAAACGCCAAGAACGCAAAAATCACTGCCGACTGGCAAAAGGAGAAAGACAATGCACTCACAAAAGCAAACAACCGGGCCCAGTCTGCTAAAGACGCTGCTGTTAAGCTCGCTGCTGTCAATCGCGGGTTGCGCGACGAACTTACCGATCAACGGGGTAAGCTGTCCACGGCCTCCCTCGATGCCGTCCGCAAGTACGCCGCAACCGCAAACTCCGTATTTGAAGGATGCTCAGCAGAAGTTGAACGGCTGGCAGGAGAGGCTGCAGGGCACGCCTCTGACTCCCTGATGTATCAAGAAGCTTGGCCTAAATGACCTTGTGATTTGGCGGTCTGGTACGCCCTGCCAGCTGCGTCTGCTGAGTCAAAAATACCCAAGTACTTTCGAGAGCCGCCAATGGTTATCTCGGCTGTGAACTTCTGACCCTTTCGGGTAACGCCCAATACACCGATGATGCTGTCCGAACGTGCGCGCCCTTGATTTTGCAGATTTACAGCATGCGTGACATCCCGTAAATTAGCGATAGCGTTGTCAGTTTTGATGTGATTCCGGTGGTCGATTTCGCCAACGGGCCATGAGCCTGTTTCAAAAAGCCAAGCCAGACGGTGGGCTCGATAAAGTTTTTTATCAACCCGAATGTCCAGATAGCCATCTGAATTAATGCTTCCGCATACAGTGCCAGCGCGGATTCCGCCGCACGACTGTAATCGGATGAAAATCCCGGTTTCCGGATCGTAGTGGAGAACCTCCTTTAGGCGGGAGGCGGTTAGAATTTCGTCAGCCATGATGACCTCTTGTATAGGTTGTTTGGTTAGAGCCCGCATCGTGTTGACGCACTTTGTGGGCTCATCTATTTTACTCCAGCAAACCAGCCAGCGTCTGACCAGCCTGCAGGAATGGGTGAGGGCGCAGGAACGGGCTAAATAGCTACGAATTCGGATTAATAAACGCCATCCCATAGACAAATACCCCAATCACATAAAACATCAGGCAGACAGCAAGCAGGCCGGGGGCGTAGAACCAGCCGAACAGGTGCAGGGCGTAGAGTAGCTGGAGGGGTGGCAGCATGGCCCATTGGCGACATAGAACTTGTCAATAATTTCCTGTCGGCTCATGACTGCTCCTTACCGATAGCCGCTGCAGCACGGGGGCGTTGATTTTTCCGCTGCTCCGAAGCAGTGGCCCATCGGCAATTGCCCGGCTCATAGTTGCCATCGTTGTCAATTCGGTCAATAGAGTGTTTTTCAGGCCGCTCACCCATGTCCGCAAGAAAATTCTCAAATTCCATCCACCTACTGCAAACCACAATTCCCCTACCGCCATAGTTTTTATAAGAGCGCAATTTTTCATTGGTACATCTAGCCAACATTGAACACCAGCTCACATATGTGCGCGAGCCATTAAATCCATGTTTTGTGTTGGCTTTAATCCGAGTCTCTGCTTGAAGGCAACCACAGCTTCTAATGCGGTCTTGCTTCAAGTCATTGGTAGACGATATGGTTTCTCGACCGCATTCGCATTTGCAAACCCAATAGGCTCTCTTATTGGGTCGATTTGGTGCCGTAGACATAACAGTTAATCTGTTGAATACCTGGCCAACAAGATCTTTCCTTCTGGGTGGTTTAGTGCTCATGTGTTCTCTCCAATCGCGGCTGCCGCCCGGACTATTGCGCGGCGGGTGGCTGCTTCACCCCCCTGATGAGTCCTTGCTCCAGTAGGTAAACGGCGTGCGTCCGGTCGGGCATGTAGCTGCTGGAAAACATCTCCTCAGGGACATAGGGTTCGTGAACCCATCGCATAGACGAACCTCGCCCTTTGATACTTAGATAGTGCGCTGCTGCGTGGGAGCCTGTTGATTCGCCACAACCACGATAGTCCGGCCATATCCGCAACTTCATAGCTAGCCTGAAGCAGTCGCCGTCATCGGTGAGGGGGTTCCAGTAGCGACGGTCAAAGTCGGTAGGCTCGCGGTGATAGACAAGCCACAAGCCCCACCACGCGCCGCTAACCGGATGTGGCTCACTGCGTGCTGGGTCGTATTCAATCCCCGCAGCCTTAGCCGCAGCTTCAAGCAATCGCGCGGCTTCGTGCACATCAGCAATACTGTTATGCCGCAACATAGCCAAGTGCTGTGATGTACTGCGAAATGATCGCGTCTCGCTCGACTATCGCCTGCGTCAAGGCTTCGATTTGCTCAGCCTGCGCTGCGATAGTTGACTGGTGCGTAAGCCT
>OFRC01000103.1_pt1 | contig 28057 bp, 33 predicted proteins | sample 1543051 | NCBI WGS metagenome assembly OFRC01 (sample SAMN07774231, study PRJEB24372) | wastewater metagenome
ACTACTAGCACAAGAACAGCATACGCTGAAGACTCTTGAGCGCCTCCCCCAGAATCGGACGGAGTTCCCCAAGCGTCTGGTTGAGGAGCAGATGAAACGCTCCGATGTGGCTGAGGCTGAGCGGAATGCCCTGCAGAATGTGCTGGACAATACGCCAGGGGATACTGTTTCCGCAAAAGCCTTGATGCAACAAGTGCGCCTGGAGACAGGGGATTATTCACTTGGCAAAAGGGTGGATGAAGAGTATTCGGACTATGGCCTGGATCAGATTGGTCGCGTGTCCAAACGCACGGCTGACGAACTCAACGGGTGGGAGAGTGAAGATGGTGCGGGCGATGGTCCTGTTGTGGCAAACACAGACTCCGCTGCTACGCACGTATGGCAGTTGCCAGAGCACATGGAACTGTCCCATGACAACCACTTCAATGACCCGAGGTATTTCGGACACACCCGGGTATTTCACCAAAATAATACCCGGCACGTTACGGAGGTTCCCGTCACCCCTCTGCGTGAGGGTGGTGGGCGTTCTGCTATGTTCGGTAAGGTGGATCAGGATCTGTTGACTAAGGTAGGGGCTGTTGGTCTGGGCGTTGCGGCTGTGACCTTCCTGTCGAAGGAAGATAGCGCAGCGGGTAACGCCTTGGGGGCAGCAGCTCTTCTCGGCTTGGGTGTACTAGCCCATTCCAAATCCCCAGCTGTACGTCATTCCGCGGAAGGTGCTGCGAAGCAACTGAATGAAGCCCTGGGGCTTGTGTCCACCACACTCAAGAATGCTGATGAGCGTGTCTGGCTTCGGGCAGTGGATCATGAGCGTCGGGTGCTTACAGAAACCCATCGGGTGCTGGAGGAGATTAACCCCTTCGTAGAGGCGGTGCGGGGTTTGCCTAAGCTTGAGGGTCAGGCCGTTGACTTGGCGCTGAAGAATGGTGACCTCCGTTCGGTGACTGCGGTCATCAAGGCTCTAGGTGATCCGAAGGCTCTGGAAAGCTGGGACAAGGTCCAGACGTTCTTGAAGGAGAGCGGGAAGGAGCTTAAGGAGCTGGGCGTTATCAAGGGGACCCTGCCGAACTACTTCCCCCGTGTGGTGAAGGACTTGGAAGGTTTGCTTGACAGCCTAGGCGCGCAGCAGAAAAAGGGGTTGGAGAAAGCCCTGCAGGATGCGGAGAAGAAGTCCTTGAAGGCCTCTGGCCAAGGCCTGGGTGAGCTGGAGCGTTCGCAGGTCGTGAATGCCTATCTTGCAGGCCGAGGTGGTGAGGGCTCGGGGAAACCTGGGTTCGCCAAAGCCCGTGTGATCGAGCAGGTCACCCCTGCGATGGCTAAGTTCTATGCGTCCTCCGACGATGCCCTGGTGCGGTATGCGAACCAAGCGGTGAAGGCGAAGGAACGCGCTCGCTTCTTCGGGAAGGATATGGTCAAGGATCCGGATACAGGTCGTTTCAACCTGGGTGCCTCGATCGGGGAGCTGGTGGAGAAGGGTATTGCTGAAGGGAAGCTTGATGCGAAGAAGGCTGAGGATATTCGAGCAGTCTTGCAATCACGCTTTGGTCCGGGGGAACGCTCTCCCGTGTCGGTTATCAAGGGGTATCAGAACCTCACCAACGCCGCGTTGCTTGGGAACGTCTTCTCCAGCATGGTGCAGTTGGGTGATGCCGGGATGGCAGCTTACGCCTACGGGATGATGCCCACGATTCAAACAGTCGTGCAGATAGCCGCCGGTCGGAAGAAGGCCGGGGTGAAAGACCTTGGCCTGGTGGATCACATTTCCCAGGAGATGGCTTCCGGCAGCGTAGAGCCTGTGAAGATTGCCGGGCATGAGGTTTCCACGGCGAAGTTCCTCGACAAGATCTTTAAGGTCACGGGGTTCTCTGCGGTGGACCAGTTTGGCAAGACCGTGGTTATCAACACGGCGCTTAATAAAGCTACCCGCCAAGTCGCGTCGCCTAAAGGTGTGGGGGATCTCTACGCCCGCTACGGGGAAGCCTTTGGCCCAGACTTTGGCAAGCTCGTGGAGGGGCTTAAGGCAGGGGAACTTACCCCAGAAGTTCGCCTCTACCTCTTTGCGGAGTTGTCACGCTTCCAGCCGATCTCCAAGCTGGAGGTGCCGAAGAAGTACCTGGACAACCCCAATGGACGTGTCATGTATATGCTCAAGACCTATATGCTCAAGCAGATGGATCTTGTTCGCCGTGACGCGCTGCAGGAGGTGGCGAAGGGCAACGTGCGTAAAGGTGCCACTAACCTGACCAAGCTCGTGGTTACACTGGGGACTGCCGGTGCCACGACCGAAGCGATTCGGAACTGGTTGCTGGGGAAGGAGGATGAGTTTGAGCTGAGTGATGTGCCTGAGAACTTCCTGAAGACAATGGGCTGGTCACAGTATGTGGTGGACCAGGCTCGCGAAGGGAAGCCTATTCAAACCATCGCCGGGACACTTGCGCCCCCGTTCAAAGTATGGGATGATATCATCACGCAGAACAAGAACGCCGATCGTTACATCCCGTTGATCGGACCCTTGCTGCACGAAATGAACAAAGAGGAGAAGTGATATGGGACGTGCAGACTTTCTCCAGCTAGGGGATTGGAACGTACAGTGTTACCAGTGTGGGAGGAAGCGTAAAGGTTCCACCATGAAAAAACACTGGCAAGGGTATTGGGTATGCCCAGAACATTGGGAACCTCGGCATCCTCAGGACTTTGTGCGGAACGTCCCTGATGATATGACCCCGCCTTGGAGCCAACCGATGCCTACCCCGACATTTGTTCCCTTATGTACTCCAAAGGGGCAATCAGCGATTTCCGGTTACGCTACGTCGGGTTGTGTGATTGCCGGGTTTGTGAATCCAGCATTTGATCCTACTGTGAGAGATTAATATGACAAACACTACTTTTATCGACGGTGTCACAAAAATCGTCAGTTCGTGGCTACAAGATGTTAACGATTTTGTCTACTTGTTGGGGGCAAGCAAGTCTGACCTAGCCAGCACATCAGGCGCAGGGATGGTTGGGTTTCTCCAATCTGGCGCTGGTGCTGTTGTGCGCACATCGCAGAGCAAGATGCGTCAAATCGTAAACGCCAAAGACTACGGTGCAGCGGCTGACAAAACCAACGCAGACAACAAGACTGCGTTGCAAGCCGCTATCACTGCCGTAGATGCCGCAGGTGGTGGGCAGATCGTGGTGGATTACGACATCAACTACGGTGTTAAGACTCGCACGCCTTCGACATGGCCGGACTTCACCGGAGTCACCAAGCCCATTGTTGTCCTGGATTACAGCAGGGGTGACACGCAGGCACCCAACGTCTACCCGACAGCCTATGACGGCGCGATGTACCGGGTCTGGACGTTCACACCGCAGACCACATCTCCTGGTCAACACGACGGTAACACTCAATGGCTACGCGCCGCGTGGGCCCCTGCATTCTGCGTCAGCAACGACATGAATTTGGCAGCGGTTGGTGATCTGTCACGCACTGCGCAGGACAATCGCCGGGCCTACTACGCGACGATGGTGGACGGCGAGGCCAACTGGCAATGGGGCAACGGAAACCTGGCGGGAGCTGGATATACCGATGAGGAACTGTCGAATTTTATTATCCAAAAGTACCAGATGGCAGGCGATACGCTTGGCGCGTATACGCCATATCAGGTCGAACGCAAGACCGGGAACGTTAGCTATGGTGGCGGACGGTCGATACCGGGTGCTCACCACCATTTTGAAGCGGTAACGGGAAGCCCAGCGCTGAACATCGCCATGTTCGAGTCAAAAGGCGTGACCTCTGGTGTCACGTTAAGAAACTCAAACGGCTCTGGCGATGACGTTGAAATCAAAAATGTGAGCGGGAGCTTGCGCCTAAACATCCCCGCGATGGGGGATGCTTTGGTGGTGGATAAAGCGACACGGTACATCGGCGTTGGAGATGCTGCGCCATCCTATCGTTTTGATCTCGTAGAAAATCGAACAGAGAACTATGTCGAGCGGGTCAGAAACACCAGCACAACTAACGGTAATCTTGTGCGATGGGAAGCCTCATCAGCACCGGGTAGCGGCTGGAACTTTCTCAACGCCTACTCCAGCGGGACCGGGGACGTTGAGTTCCAACTTAGCGGGAATGGTTCTGGGTACTGTGATGGCGCTTGGAATGGTGGTGGTGCTGACTATGCTGAATACTTTGAATGGTCCGATGGCAATCCTGAAAACGAGGATCGTCGCGGTTTCTCGGTTTCGCTAGTAGGTAGCAAGATCAAGAAGGCCGAGTCAGGTGAGCAGGTCATTGGTGTGATCTCTGGCAACCCGTCTGTGGTGGGAGATGCCTCGTGGAACAAGTGGGCAGGCAAGTATCTGCGCGACGACTTTGGCAGCTATATTTTGGATGAAAACGGGCACCGCACGCTGAATCCATCTTATGACCCCGATGTCGCCTACACCTCGCGTAGCCAGCGCCCCGAGTGGGGGTGCGTTGGGTTGGTTGGCAAGCTGCGAACTCGCAAGGGTCAGCCTGTAGATGGTCGGTGGTTAAAGATGCGTGACATTTCCGAACGAGTAGAAGAATGGTTGGTCCGTTAGCGTTGGCTGGAGTTGGTGCAGTTCCTGTCCTAAATCCCCCTGTGTCCGTGTAATCCGTCACGCCCGATACCATGCGTGCATACCCCACCCCGCTGTACGCATGGACCCCGATGTCTACCACCAACTCGACCGACTGGCCGCACGCCCGGTACGTGGGTATCAGAGGGGAACCTGTAAACAATGCCACCTGACAACTTCAACCAAGAAGCGCTCAACCAGGCGCACATCGACATCGCTGTGCTCAAGGTTGAACTGGCCGGCCTGCGCCGCGATGTGGACAACCTGACCACTGCGGTTCGCACCTTGGCCGACGCGTTCAGCACTGTCAACCTGACGCTGTCCGAAGCGAAAGGCGGCTGGAAGCTGATGATGCTGCTGGGCGGGGGCGCTGCCACGTTCGGCAGTCTGATCACTTGGGCGCTGACGCACATCGGCGGAAAGGGCGCGCCATGAGCTTGTTTGACGAGTTCATTGAGCGCGTGCTCACCCACGAGGGTGGGTACGTCAACCACCCCGAAGACCCGGGCGGCGAGACCAAGTTCGGGATCGCCAAGCGCAGCTACCCCGAGGTTGACATCAAGAACCTGACCCGCGACGAAGCCAAGGCCATCTATCGCCGTGACTTTTGGGACCGGGCACAGGGCGACAAGCTGCCCCGTCAGTTCGCTTTCCAAGCGCTCGACGCGGCGGTCAACCACGGGATCGGCAACGCGGTGCGCTGGATGCAGCGCGCAGTCGGCGCTGCCGACGACGGGGTGATCGGTCCCGTCACTTTGGGCCGGGTGCAGCGCTTTGATCCTGCCGACCTGGTGCTCTTGTTCAACGCCGAGCGCTTGGAGTTTTACGCCAAGCTGGAGAAGTTCGAGGCGTTCGGACGGGGCTGGACCCGCAGGGTTGCGGGCAACTTGCGGCACGCCGCTGGAGACAACTGACATGTGGAACCTCCTGATCCCCGCGATCACGCAAGTGCTCGACAAGGTCTTGCCCGACCCGCAGGCAGCCGCCGAGGCCAAGCTCAAGGCCTTGGAGATGGCGCAGCGTGGCGAGTTGGCACAGCTCGACGCCGACCTCAAACTGGCCTTGGGTCAGATCGAGGTCAACAAGGTGGAGGCGGGCGCCGACAACTTCCGAGGCGGCTGGCGCCCAGCGGCAGGGTGGGTGTGCGCGTTCGGCTTGGGTTACGAGTTCCTGCTGCGCCCGTTGCTGCCTTGGCTGGTCAACCTGACCGGTCACCAGGTGCCACCCATGCCGGGTATTGACATCGACGCGCTGATGGCCTTGTTGGCCGGCATGCTGGGCTTGGGGGGTTTGCGCACATTCGAGCGCGTGAAAGGGAGATCATGAGCAATGCGCGCAGTAACGTCACGAAGCTGACCTCACTGATCAACCTCAACCGGCCCGGCCCCCTCGTTGGGGTCAAAGACGGGCAGGGGGGAGTAGTGCGTGAAGAACTTTTCTTCAGTCGCCACGGTGCCCGTGGTCGCTGACTTCGCCGCCCGGTTGATCAGGAAACACTTGACCCCCCTGGGCGTCGAGCCCGTGATCGGCTTCCAATAGTGCTCGGCGTTGACCAGGGCTGTGCCTGTGCTGTCGGTCTTTTCGGTCATCCCCGCCCCCGATCTTCAAGCCAAGACAGTGCGTCGCAAGCGCGCTCACAGCAGTAAGTGCATGCACAACTGAGTACAAAGATCGGGGAGACCAAGGCCAGCACGGTAAGTCGTGCGACCAGACAAAGGGTGTATCTCATCTCCGCCCCCGTTTCTGGTCTCGGTCCCACATGTCGCGGCACTCGGCGTCGCAAAAACGCTGCGTGTCCCCCGCGATCTCATCGCAGAACAAGCAGCGACCGGTCGGGCCGGGTGCTTCGGGTTTGCGCTGGCGCAGTGCTTCGCTCAGGTAGCGCTCGGCCTCATCGGCTGCGCGGTCGATCTCGTCGGTCATTCCTTGGCCTTTCTTTCCAAATCAATCAGCAAGTCGAGAAAGTGTCGGGCTTTTTCCAAGTCCTTGATCCCACCCTTGTCGCGCCAGCGGGTGACGTACTTGATCACCGAGCCCTCGGCGAACGGAATGCCGTTGGCGTGGATGAACTCGATCGGCTGGATCTTCAGCTTCTTGTAGTGATCACCTGCAACCTGAACAGCGAGGGGGTTGGCTGGGTTGTGTTTTTCCTCGGCGCACGTCACGAGGTCTTGAATCGGGTTCGTGCCGATCACTCGGTATGCGACGATGTCATCGGCGTCGTCGCCGGTAACCCAGCACAGGGACCAAGTTCCCGCCTCACCGGTATCGGTGTCACCGCCTCGAAAGCGCACTTGCACAATGGTATCCGCGTCGACAGGGCGTGTCTTACCCGACCATTCAATCCAATCACTCATCTCAAAGTCCTTTCTGTTTCATGTAATCCATCAGTGAATCCTGCACTGATCGCTTATCGCCTCGGCGAGACATGACCAACTCGTCGATCGTGCCCCGCGCAACAATGTAGTGTATGAACACCGCCCGATCTTTGCCGGCCTGCAACTGGCGCATCGGGCCGACGCGCTCAAGCGCTTGGTCGTGATACTCAAGGTTCCAGTCCTGAGCGAAGAACACGACCGTGTTGCACCACTCCTGCAAGCCGTCAACGCCGTGGCCCATGCTGGCAGGATGGCCCAGCCACAGCTTGCCCTTGCCTGCCATCGCCTGCGCCATGTGCTCGGGCTGCGACAGATCCAAAGCCGTAGGGAATCGGCGCAGCAAGCGCTCGCGGTCGCTCTTGAACTGGTAGAGCACCAGCAGCGGGTCGTCGCCGGTTTCTTCGGCCAACTCGCTCAGGGCGTCGAGCTTTTCCTCATGCACCTCGACCCATGTGCCCGCACCGTAGCGCTCGGCATCCAAGTACACGGCACCGTTTGCCATCTGCAAACACTTCTGGGACTTGGCCGCAGCGCTGAACGCCTCGACCTCTTTGTCCGCGATCATGGTGAAAAGCTCGCGCTCCATTTCCCGGTATTTGATCCGCACCGACTTAGGCAGATCGACCTCGATCACGTTGACAATCGGCTCGCGCATGTCAAACCAATCGCGTGGGTCCAAGGTCAAGCACACGTCGGAGAGCCTGCGTTGCATCTCCTCTTGGGCGTGGTCGAACGCAAAGCGCTCGGTGTAGACCTTGCCTGTGCGCTCGTCCTTGCGGTTGCGAAAGCCGAACCAACGGTCTTGAAACGCCGTGAACGTGCGGCCAAGGCGGGCCCCCTCGTCGATGAACCACATCTGACCCCAAAGGTCTTCAAGTCCGTTGCTCGCAGGCGTGCCCGTCAAGTTGATCCAGCGCTTGACGTCTTTGTGTGCGAACGAGGCCAAGGCCTGCGCACGCTTTCCGCCTTGCCTCAGTCGGAAACCCTTGAGCTTGGTAGACTCATCAGCGACGACCGTGGCGAACGGCCAAGGTCTGCGCATCGCCTTGAGGTGGTCACGCAACCACAGCAGGTTGTCGTAGTTGGTCGTAAACACCGGGGCGTCTTTGCGCAAGGCCTCGGCGCGCTGCTCAGGGGTTCCTACAATCGGTACCACGTCGATGTCGGTCAGGTGCTCCCACTTTTGTGCATCGTTCGCCCAGGTGTCACGCGCAACTCGCAAGGGAGCAAGCACCAGGGTCGGCTTGCTCTCACCCCAGATGTTGTGCAGGTGGTCGAGAAACGTTAGCGTCATGGTGGTCTTGCCCATCCCCGGCTTGGCGAGCAAGGCGCCGCGCTCGACGTTGCCCATGTGCGCCATTGCAAGCGGTGCGTAGGGGCGAGGGATGTACTTGCGGCGAGTTGTCACACCGCCCCCAAATCAAACACCCAACGCACGGCGGGGATATCGGCTTTCCACTGACCGACGCCTTTGTGCTGAACGATCGGGTTGTCCCACTTGCTGGGCTCAACGCTCTCGGGATCCAGCGGGGCAAGGGACGCCCACATCTTGGCCTGACGGTGGTTGATGGTAGGGGCGTCAATGCCCAGCTTCTTGGCGCGACCCGATATTTGCGCGTCGGTCAGGTGCGGCATGACTTTGCGAACGGCGCCGACACCGCCGGTGCTGTAGTAGTGGGCCAGCTTGCCGAGTTCTTGCTCGGTCCACTTGTGATAGTGCTCGCGGCTCATCGCAGTAACTCCTCGATCTGTTCAATGGTGCCGATCACCTCGACGCGCTGACCCATTGCCCGCATGCGCTGGTGCTCGCGGTGCTGGGCACGTTCGTGCGCGTTTGCCGGGAAGGTCTTGACGGTGTCGGGGTTTTTTAGTTCGACCCAGATGGTCGCAGGGCCGTATCTTTCCGGCTCGCCGTAGTTCTCGCGGTAAAAGAAGTCCGGCAACATCACCAGCCGGTCAGGCGCACCAACGCGGCCAACCCACTGCACTTTGCGAACCTCACCGCCGAGTCCCTTGACACGCTTGACCAGGTGCTTTTCGATGTCGCGTTCTTTCATTTACGGCCTCCACAAAAACACGTCAGCGAACACGCTGCCGACAGCGGCAACCGTGACCATGACAAACACGACGGCGTGCAGCCCAATGCGGGGCTTGCGGCAGTTGCTTGCGGTGTGGCCTTCACGCCCGCAGTAGGTACAGAATTTGTCCATGATCAGCCCCAAAGTGAAAACACGATTGCCGAAGCAAGGGCCAAGCCCAAGATCGTGATGGTGTAAATGAAGTCCTTGCCGTCGAACTGATCAGCGGGCTCGTGCAGGGCGCCGCTTGTGTAAGGACCAAAGGCCTCTTGCATCGTGCGGGGGTGTTTGCGGGTTGTGTTGTTCATGTCCATCCTTGGCTGTTGCGATGGAATAAATGTAGCACATGCTAAAGCGTTGCAAACAAATAACCCCACGCTTTGGTGGGGTTTTGGTTCAGTCTTTGCGGTAGCGGTAGGTCTCAAACCCCGCAGCGGCAAGCGGTATGCCCTTGGCCCAGGTGGGCGGGGTTGCCATCATCTTACCGAGCACTTCGTCATTGAACTCTGGCCTGTCGGGCGTCTCGGTCAGCAGCTCGTCGTGGACTGACAAGACAATCTCGTAGCCAGCGGTTTCGATGCCCGGCATGTTGTAGGCCAGTACGTCACGGGCAAAGGCCTGCGTGCAGTTTTCGATCAGCTTGCCGCCGTAGGTCTTGATGCGACCCCACTGGCGCGTGTACTGGTTGACGCCGAAGTAGGTGATCTGTCCGTCATCGTCCACGCTTGGCTTGATGTAGCAAAGGTAACGGCCCGATGGCAGGCGGATGCGCAGCCACTTGCCGTCAACACGGGCCTTGAGGTGCTCGCCGATCGGGTAGGTCTGACCAGGGTTGGCGATCGCGGCGCGCACGCTGTCGCCCGCTGCCTTCCACAATGCTGATGTAGCGGGGTGGGCGTCGCGCCATGCGCGCTTGAGGATCTCGCACGCAACGTAAATATTCTCAGGCAGGCCGAGTGTGCGCTTTTTCTTGGTCGCCCATTGCCACATGCCCAGGGCGTTTTCCATCGCCTCACGACTGGTCGAGGCGTAGACAGCAGCGGCGAGTTCTTCCAGATCCATGTTGTAGACAGCGGCAAAGGTCAGGAACGCAGCGACACCGCCCTCGTACCCCAGGCCCAGCTCCATGACCTTACCGATCTGGCGCATCTTCTTGGTCACCTCCTCGGGGGAGATGCCAAACGCGGCAGCATAGGCGCGGATGTAGAGGTCGGCGCCGATGCCTGCGTCGAACTCGGCGAACGCCTTGAGCTTCCAGCGCTCACCGGCCAGGTAAGCCAGTCCACGGCCTTCGATGTTGGACAAGTCGGCGATCACCAGTTTCTTGTCGGCAGGCGCCACGATGCAACCGCGCACCGTGTTGGCGGTCAGTCGCATGACGTTGTCGAAAAACAGGTCGGCACAGTTGGCCTTGAGGGCGTCGATACCCTGGTCGATGTCGCCTTGCTCCATGTCGGGGCGCATTAAATTTTGGGGCTGGAAGATGCGCCCGGCCCATCGCGCCGTGCGCTGGGCGCCGGCAAACTGCAAGGTGTTGCGCAGTCTGCCGTCAGTGCTTACCGCGTTGACCAAGGCCTTGTACTTGGCTGTACTGGTCTTGGTCGCCTCCAAGCGGATCGACAGCAAGAGCTTGACGCCTTCGGGCAAGTCGGGGTCTTCGATGCGGCGACGCAGCGTGTCGGCCTTGAGGTCAGGCAGATCAACGCCGTACTCGGCGCAGATGAATGCCAGCAGGTTGTCGCGTTGGCTGGCGTTGGTGACCAAGCCGTCGGTGGCTTCGGTCACTTCGGCCTTCAGTCGCTTTTGCTCCCGCGCCACGGCATCAATGGCAGCAACGGCCAGAGGTACATCGACCGCAACCCCTCGGTCGTTGATTCGTTGGTCAAGGTGCCAAATCCCAAGTTCTGGGTGCCCGCTTCTGTAGTTCCAGTTTGGCAGGCGTGCGTCGATCGCACGCATGGCGACGATGTCTTGCCGGGAGTATTCAAGGAACTCGGCCCACTCTTTGGGGTGTGTCTCACGGGTAGCCCTTCGCAGTGCGTGGCCTTTTGGCCGGGGTTTGCAGAACAACTGGATCAGCTCGCGCCCGCGCTTGTCCTTGGCTTGGTCGTCTGCCAAACCGACGATCTGCCCGATCTTGTCCAGACTGCCGGGCAGACCGTGCGACATGGCCTTGACCATGGTGTCTTGCCAACGCTCGACGGGGACGTCGACGCCCCAGCAGTGGCGCAGGAGCGTGCGGTCAAACATCGAGTTGTGGGCTATGACGGTGACGCGGGGGTCCGTCAGCAGGGCGTTGATGTCGTAGCCGGTGGGGTACTTGAGGTAGGTGCAGTCCCACACCTGTGGCTCGCCGTCGTCTATGGCCCACTGCGCGACGGTGATCTCGGTGCTGGGGTGCTCGGCGTAGCGATGTGTGCCGTGCGCTTTGAGGTCGCACTCGCTATACGTTTCACAGTCAAACCAGAGGGTGGTCATGCCAAGCCTCCGAAGGCCGCGCTGTAGATTCGCTGCTGGGCGATCTCGAAGTACTCAGGGTCGCGTTCAATGCCGATGAACTTGCGCCCTGTGTTGGCAGCGGCCACGCCGGTTGTGCCGCTGCCCATGCAGTTGTCGAGCACTGTGTCGCCTTCGTTCGTGTACGTGCGCACCAGGTACTCCATCAGCGCAACGGGCTTCTGCGTTGGGTGGACCTTGTTGCGGTCTCGCGGTATTTTCAGAATGCTCTTAGGGTAGTTCGCAAACTCCTGGGTGAAAGACTTACCGTGAAGCCCGTTCTGGCCCAGCGCACGACCAACGCTACTAGGGGCGTGTTTGCGCTCACGGGTGTGTGGAACTAGGCCCTGCGGGTTGTACGCAGGGGGCGACCGGTAGAAGACCGCCACATCCTCGTGGGACTTCAGCGGCATCTTCTTAGAGTTGCCGAAGCCCGTGCCTTGTTCCTTCTCCCACACCCAGCAGTATTTGAATTCGGCAAGGTTCGACGCGATCAAGGCCGTGGTGAACGGCTGACTGGCTGTGAGCACGATAGCGGCGTTGGGTTTAGTGACGCGCCGGTACTCGGCCCACAGTTCCCCGAACGGGATCACAGAGTCCCAGGCGCAGGCCGTGGTGCCATACGGCAAGTCACACAAAACCAGGTCAACGGATTTGTCGGGGATGTACTGCATGACCTCCAAGCAGTCCCCGAGGTGTAAAGAAAAAGGCATTTGGCGAACTTTCAAAAATTAGGTGGACCGTTCCCCGGCATGACCGCTATGACTTTAAGCCTCGACGGATTTGCGCTTGCTGCAAGGTGTTACACGATCGGGGCCGTGCAGTTTGCGTGCTGGGGCTTGCTGCCAGGTGGTTGCCATACCCGGCTAAGGAGGGTTTCCGAGGCTCCCGCTGTGTGGTGGTTGGCCTGTTGTGCGCTCCCCCGGGAACCCCCAGAGGCAACAAGCCAACCACCACACAGCCCCCGAAGGGGCTGCGGGCTTACGCGAAGTCGGAGGCGTCAGCACCTTCGGCAACGTCCTCGAACTCGTCAGCGTCGGCAGGGCGGCCTGCGCTGAAGCTGTCGCCATCCTTGAAGAACTGGATGCCGCGCAGGGTGCAGTTCACGCGCTTGCCATAGGCGTTGTCCTGTGCCCAGAACTCCAGCGAGAAGTTGTAGTACGCGCCAGCGTAGATGCGGCCCGACCGCTGGCTCAGGGGAGCGCGGTCACGGTCGATCACGGTGGGCGGTGCGTTTTCCTGCGCAGCGGCGTTGATGAAGAAGTTGCCAGGGAAGCCGTCGTACTGAGGCTTTTCGTCACCTTCGTGCAGCGCGACCTTGCCGGTCTTGTACAGGCTGGCGAGGATGGCCGGGGCCTTGTCCTTCCACTTGTCGCGGGCAACGGCTTCGATCTTCTTTTTGATCTCGCCGAGCTGCGGGTGATCAGGGCCGATGATCGGTGTGGCCGAGAAACGGGGCTTGCCCTCGCCGTTGACGGTGGTTGCCTCGAAGACGTTGAGGAAAGCGCCGCGTGCGTCTTTGAGAAGCAGGCGACCGATAGGCTGATTTGCAGTGCTCATGTGTAGGTTCCTTTAGTTGAGCAATTGGTACGGGTAGATTGTAGCGTGTGCTAAAGCGTTAGGCAAGCGATTCAAAGTCATCAACCACGGGTTTGATCTCCAACGCTGGGCGCGGGTCATCCGCTGGCGCGACGTGGGGTTTGCCTTGCGACTGGACAAACAGGGCTTGCACGCGGGGCCATTGGCGCGGGCCGATTGTTCCGGCTTTTGCCAGCTTGTCGGCAGTGGTCGGGCTGATCAGCTTGAGGTCGTACATGTCCTCCAACTTGACGCGCATCGACTTGAGCGTCTCCTCGGCAACCTTGGCATCAACCCACTGGCGTGCGCCCTTCTTGCCGGGCACCAGCTTGTATCCGGGCACAGACTCACCCGCGAGCAGGCGGCGCTCGGTCTCGGCGCGGATGGCTTTGCACCAGTCCTCGATCAGATCGACCTTGGACAAGCAGACGGCGAGCCATTGGGGGCCATCGTCTACCGTGCCGATGGCTTCATGTACCGGGACGGGGTCGCACTCCGCAAACTCGTCGGGAGTTGCGGGGGTGGCGTGACCGCTTCCGAGGGCGTAAGCATGAACCTCCGCACGCAACGCCGGGCACTCAGCCTTGGCAGAGCAGAACTTGCACTGCTTTTCGCCGGGGCGCAGATAGACCTGATCCCAAGACACCTCGCTTGTCACCTGCGTGCGATCGACGGCCATCGCGTTGCGACAAGTGTTCACCGCCGAGCGCGCTGTGCTGCGACCCCATGTCTCCAACTCCTCGACCGAGATGTCGAACTCGCTGGCCGCTTTTTTGATGCGGGGCTGGCTGATCACCATGCGCACGCGCTCGAAGTCGGAAACGAGACCCTGGTAAGCCTGAAGCGCGCCGAGGGCGTAGAGCGACATCTGCGGGTTGCGCTCGGCGCTGACCTCGACGCCCATCCCAAATTTAAAATCGATCACGATCAGCTCGTCGCCGCGAGCGATGATCACGTCGGCGGTGCCCCACGCCTCCAGCTCGGGGGTGTCGAGGTACTGGCTGTAATTGACGCGGATGTCGGCGAAGATGACGCCCTCGTCGCCAGCTGCGTCGGTCACGTAGTCGATACAGACTTGCACATGGCCTGTCATGTCCTCGTCTACGGTGAACGTAAAGCCGTCCGCTTCGATCACGCGCCCGATGTAAGCAGCTGCGGGGCGGGACTCTTGCAGTGCCCAGGTGAGCACTTGGTGCGCCGCTGTCCCTTCCGCTGCGTACTGGCTGGATCTGCGCGGCTTGCCTTGCTGCAAGACGTGGCTGCCCGGACACAGCATTTTCTGTTCAAAGCCCGAGGCGGACCAGGTTGAGTGTGCTGAGGTCATGCGCTCTCCAATTCAGCGATCTTGGCCTGCACAGCGTCGTGAGCCTTCGCCCACATTTCCCTAGGCATGCTCTTGAAGTTCTCGACACCGAACTGCTCGGCGACAGCCTTGGCCGCGTCACGGGACTTACCGGCCAAAGTGAAGACCGCCTTTTGCAGGGTGGGGTAGTCAATCTCTGGCGCAGCGTCCGCCTTGGTCTCCTCGACCGCCTTGGCAATAGGCGCGGTAGGGGCAGGGGGTTCCACTGCGGGGGCAGGTCCGGGTGCTTCTTCCACAGCCTTGGTCGGCTTTGGGGCGCGTTCCTTGGCGACCTCCACGGTGGACTTGACGACCTCCGTCTTGGGTGTGGGCAGCGCGCCGATCAGCAGCGACTCAGGGATCTCGTTGAGGGCCTTGCGTGCAGCCTCGACAGTGGCGAAGTTCAAAGTAATTTGGATCACGGTTTTTCCTTTCGGTTTAGCGGTTAAGACGTAGCAACTGTAGCACATGCTAAAACGCAAAAGCAAAAGAAACCCGACTATTTTGCCGGGTTTCTCTGGCGATCTGTTGCGAGGGTGTTACCGCATCCAGACCGCTTGGAGGATTTGAACGACCGTCAAGGCGATGCAGATGACGATCAGTTTTCGGTTTGTCCGACTGTAGCGGTACAACTCTCTCGTCGGGTCGTCCCACAGTCCGCCGTGCTCGACCAGGTATGCCACGCGCTGATCAAAAACGGTTCTCATGGGGAAAGTAGCCTACTAAATGTGTAGCAAAGGTTGCAAGGGCTTTACACCGTGCTAAAGTTCTGCCATCTAAACAGTGAGCTACAGGATGAAAACGATCAACGCATTGAAGGCGTGGATGCGAGCAGCAACCACGGGCGAGCATGAACTCATGGCGGGCCGGGTGGGCACGTCAGTTGGCATGCTGCACCAGTACAGCGGTGGACACCGAGAGATCAGTGCCGAGCGGGCCGGGCAGGTCGAGGCCGTCAGCGCGCAGATGCACAAGGCCAGCAAGGGGCGCTTGCCCAAGTTGGTGCGCACTGATCTGTGCGAGGCGTGCCGCTCGTGCAGCTATGCGCAAAAGTGCTTGGGGGAGCGCGCTGTCGTCAGCGAGTTCCCGATTGTGGACCCCAAACAGTTGGAGCTTGACCTATGACCTGGGCCTTGATCGCTGTGTTTTACGCTGGCATGGGCGCCGGCATTTTTATCGCCGCTTTGATGGTGGCAAACGGAAGGGATGACGTATGAGCAACGAGGGAAAAATTGACGTGCCTGCTGTGCCGCAAGGTGATGAGCACGCGGCATTCAAAAGTGCGATGAAAGCTGAATACGGGTTGCTCAAGTTTGACCTAACACGAAGTCAAGGTGGCGGCTATCAGAGCCTCACAACACATGCTGCATACCAAGGGTGGAAGGTCGCGCGCGCCGCTTCCCCCGCGCCTGCTGTGCCGCAAGGGTGGCGAGATTTCCTTACGGAGCTATCCAAGCAGAAGCCAGAAAAGCCGGATTACTGGTCATCTTGCGGACAGTGCGAACGCAACAGTTCGACCGCCGAAGACTTGCTCGCCGCCACCCCAGCCCCCACGCCTGCCATTACATACGACCAGTGGCAACAGCACGAATACACAAAAGTGCTGCAAGATCGGATAAAAGAACTATCTGAAAAGCCGGCGATTTATACGCAAGCCCCCGCGCCTGCGCAATACAAGGACAGCACGCTACAACTCAGCGTTGGCGAGTCATCGTTTGAGTATTGGTTTGAATCTTATAACCCGGCAAACAAAGGCGACAAGCAGCGTTCACGCGATGCCTACGCCGCTGGGATGGGTGACCCGCTGGTTGCGGCCGCGCCTGCGCAAGGCGAGCCCTTCGGCCACTTCCGCGTCGAGCCGTTTGGCTGGACTGACTGCGCGAAGGACGACGAAGGCGCGATTGCTTTGTATGAGCGCCCGCAAGAGGTGGGGCTGACGGATGAGGCGCTAGACAATCTAATTGAGGACTTGTCGGAGTGGTCGCGCCACGTTGTCGAGGACACCGCGCATCAAACGCTTGAGGCTCATGTACGCGAAGTACTGGCAAAGAACCCCATCATCGCAGCCCTTCGCGCAAAGGGGGGCAAGCATGTCTGACTGGATCAACCCAAACGACAAGACGCAAAAGCAGTTCCTGCCGTGGATCGGTGAGCCCGTGTTGTTCTGCCATCAAGGCAAGACGTACAGCGGCATCCACACGGGCGGCAGTTTCAGAACTGGCAAAGGCAAGAGCGAAAAGCATTTCAACACTTGGGCGTGCCACTGGAAGCGTCCGCCGTCGCCATCCGAGCCAGAAAGGACAACACATGAGCAACAAGCCGAGCCTGCCGTATGACGTGGCGAGGTGCAGTGGCGTGCGAGTCGCTGCACTCTGCAACCAGTGCCTACGGAAAACGGCCCCAGGAAGACCAGACGGGCCACAGGTTTACATCAGCCCGCAGGTCTTTGATGCTGAGATTGGCATTGAGCAATGCCGCAACCACATCAGCGCAACCGGAGCAACCCATGAGTGAAAACCAAAAGCTGCGAGAGGTGTTGCTATCCGACATGGACATCGCTGTTTTGCGCATGCCTGTAAATATGGCCTTTGCTGGCAACATGGCGCAATTCCAGTACCACAACCGAGTGCAAGCCTTGCTGAATCGCATCGAAGCACTCGCCATGCAGCCCGATGTTCCCGAAACCAATTTCGGGAAGCTGCGCGAGGCGTTGCAGGCCATCGCCAACATCGACGACGCAACCAATCACTCGGTTGACGCATCGGCTGCACTGGACCGTATCGGACAGATCGCCCGCCAAGCCCTCGCCCTGCCGACTGCCGAACAAGTCGACGACATCAATGTCGCCGAGTCGTTTACATCTGTCACAAAGACTGCCGTGCCAGTGGGTGAGCGGGAGCGATTTGAAGCGTGGTGGCGCACCGTTCAAATGAGGACGTTCCCGAAAGACTATGACATCGAACGTCTGCAAGATTGGGGATCGATCTACAAACCTAAAGCCCTTGATGCATGGCAAGCCCGAGCAGCCCTGAGCGATTGGCACCTTGTTGAGTTTCTGAATCAGATCCCAGACAGCGAAATACGCCGGGCGATGAACTTGTTTTTGAAAGGCCGGCCATGAACCGAGAAACCATCATCCAAATTGCGCGTGAGGCTGGACTGGCCGAAGTGACCGACACAGCCGAATCTCTGCCTGCCGATTATGTCGAAGCACTCGCAAAGCTGGTCAACTCCGGCGATGCTGGGAATTGGTACCAAGAGGCGGAGCTGGAAGTCATAGCCGCCCGCCAAGCCCTCGCCCTGCCGACTGCCGACCATTTGCCTGACGCCGGGAAAATGGTTGTTGATCATTTTCCTGACGCCACGAAGATGATCGAGACTGCCGCGCCAGTGGGGGAGCGGGAAGCATTTGAGCGCGAAATGTCAAAGCCGCCATTTGAGTTTTGTATGGATCGGTGGCCAGACGACGGATCTTATGCATGGCCGGGGAACTACGCGGCGTATCACACGCAGTGCGCCTGGGCCGCATGGCAAGCCCGGGCAGCACTGAGCGCTGGCGATGAGGTGGATGCGCAGCGGTATCGGTGGCTTGCAGATTGCAACAGCTACCCCGAAGCAGTCACGCTTATTTCTGACGGCTCGCTCACAGCAGATGCACTAGGTAAGGCCATCGACGCAGCCATGCGAAAGGACAAGACATGACCCTACGCCTAGGCCTTCGCCTGATGCTGCCCAGTGGCAACGTGATCACGCTCGTGCGTCATGATGCCGAGGGGTGGACGTGCGAGTACACCATGCTTGCCCGCTTGCGCGGGGAGGTTGTTTTCTCTGAGCGATTCTTGCAATCGCGGTGTGTGGTTTGTTGAAAGTATGAGATGCCAGCCTATTACAACGAGGTCGATCCCTACGCAGCCCAATGGCTGCGAAACCTCATCGCAGCCGGGCACATCGCCGATGGCGTTGTCGATGAGCGAAGTATCGAAGACGTCCACCCCATCGAGTTGCGTGAGTTCACGCAGTGCCATTTCTTCGCAGGAATCGGTGTCTGGTCCCGAGCTTTACGACTTGCTGGATGGCCTGACGAGCGACCAGTGTGGACAGGTAGCTGCCCTTGTCAGCCTTTCTCCTCGGCAGGCAAAGGCGCTGGGTTTGCTGACGAGCGGCACTTGTGGCCTGCATTCCACCACCTCATCGGCGAGTGCCGCCCTCCAATCGTCTTTGGAGAGCAGGTTGCGAGCAAGGACGGACTCGCTTGGCTCGACCTTGTACGCGCTGACCTGGAAGCAACGGGCTACGCCGCTGGGGCAGCCGATCTGTGCGCTGCGGGCGTCGGCGCGCCGCACATCAGACAGCGACTGTACTGGGTGGCCGACTCCAACGACGCGCGACTGGAAGGATGGGGGCAATCCGAACGTGAGCGTTCCGCTAAATGCGCTGCTGGGCCGGGTGGTGTGGCTGGCGGGCTGGCCCACAACATCGTGCAACAACGACAGGACGGGCAGTCAGAAGTCGGCGCTGTGCATGACGCGGCTGGACGGAACGAAGGTTCAGCAGCGACTGCAGGACTTTGCGGCAATATGCGGCCCGACCCGACTAACGGCCTCTGGCGAGATGCTGATTGGCTCGGATGCCGAGATGGAAAGTGGCGGCCAGTTGAACCCGGCACATTCCCGCTGGCTCATGGGGCTCCCTCCCGAGTGGGACGACTGCGCGCCTACGGTAACGCGATCGTCCCGCAAGTCGCCGCCACGTTCGTAAGTGCTTGGTTGAGCTTTACCGTGTGCTAAACTCGTAGAGCCAAACTAAACATCTGTGTTGCCCTAGGAGGGGAGACCACCCTGTACACAGCAGGTTGGTTTGGCGACTACGGTCTCCCCTCCTAGGGCATTTTTGCTTTTGAGCAGAAAGGTCAGCGCCATGACCAAGTTCCGAAAGAACGCAAACATAACCGCTGCCGATGTGATCCGAGCAGCCGATGCCTTGTACGACGCAGCGGATGCTGTCGATAAGGTGCAGGCCTTGGTAAACGGCAAAGCCTTCACGCCGTTCCTCGGCGCGCTCATCAAAGAGGAGCGACGCTTGCAGGACATGGCGTTTGAACTCGAAGCCGATTGGTTGCGCCTTGCTACCAAAGAAACCGGCGATCGTCTCCCGCCCCTCCTTGGGTCTCGCAACAACGTCAAAGCGGCACGGCAGTGGGCTGTCGAGAAAGGCATCTTGTGAGCGCGATCGACATCACCCACCTGGCGCCGATCGAAGCGCCCCACGAGTTGCGCGACCTCCCTGCATGGGTTATCTGGCGCTTTGAACCCAACGACAACCCGGGCGGTAAGCCCCGAAAGGTTCCCTACTACACCGCAGGCGGGCGCCGCTGGGGTGAGCACGGCACGCCCGAGGACCGCAGGCAGCTGACTGACTTTCAATCCGCTCGGGCTGCCGCTGCGCGCCGGGGCTTTGACGGCGTCGGCTTTGCGACCCTCTCCGACTTTGGCATCGTCGCCTTGGATTTTGACAACTGCGTGCAAGACGGTGAGGTCTTTCCCGAGGTCTTCGCGCTGCTTGGCACCACCTACGCCGAGCTGTCGCCCAGCGGTAAGGGCGTGCGCGCCTTCTTTCGCGGACAACTCGGCGATCGAAAGTCAAACAAGGGCTGGCCCTTCGGCATGGAGACGTTCAGCACCAAGGGGTTCGTCACCTTCACCGGTAACGTGCTGCCTGTTTGCCAAATGCTTGGCAATGAGGGCACCGTCGCCCCGGTTGACGGTCCCGTGCTGGCGCTTTTCTCACAGCGCTTTTCTCGTGACATCGAGCGCGAGACCAGTGCGCCCACCAGCAACCACAACAAACTCGGCCTGAGCGAGCACGACCTGCGCCGAGCTTTGGGTGCTTTGCCCAACGATCTCGACTACGACCAGTGGATACAGGTTGGCATGGGCTTGCACCACGAGACCGATGGCGAGGGGTTCGAGTTGTGGGACGAGTGGAGCCAAAGATCATCCAAGTACACCACGCGAGAATATGGCTGGGACCGCTGGCGCAGCTTTGCCCGAGGCAACGGCCCGATCGTCACGGCGCGCAGTTTGATCAAACTAGCAAACAAGAGCGGGGTGGGTATCAACCTCAACGCCCCGGCCGGGGTGGATGAGTTCGAGGCCCTGGTCGCGGACACAAAGAACGAGGCGCCTGACACTCCCCCGCGCTTTGTCTTTGAGCCCGTGCATAGCTTCAGCTCGACCGAGGCACTGCCGTGGATCATCAAGGGCGTGATCCCCAAGGCTGCGCTCGGCGTGGTCTACGGCGCCAGTGGGTCGGGCAAGTCCTTTGTGGTGCTCGACATGGGTATGGCCGTGGCCGGGGGCTTTGAGTGGCGCGGTCGCAAGGTCCGGCAGGGCAAGGTCGCGTACATCGCAGCCGAAGGCGCTGACGGCTTTCGCAAGCGCTTGGCAGCCTACGCCCAGCACAACAAGGTCGATCTCTCCACCATCCCGATGACCGTGCTCAACGCGGCACCCAACTTGCTCGATAAGCAAGACGCGGCGGACGTTGCCAAGGGCATCAAGGCTGCGGGCGGGGCCGATCTGATCATCATCGACACCTTCGCCCAGACAACCCCGGGTGCGAACGAGAACGCCGGCGAGGACGTGGGCAAGGCCCTGGGCTACTGCAAGCGCATTCACGAGAGCACGGGCGCGATGGTCTTGCTTATCCACCACAGCGGCAAGGACGCCACCAAGGGTGCCCGGGGCTGGTCGGGCCTTCGGGCGGCGTGCGACAGTGAGATCGAGGTCGCTCGCACTGAGCTTGGCCGAAGCCTGCGCCTGACCAAGAGCAAGGACGGGGAGGACGGGCTTGAGTGGGGCTTTGATCTTGACGTGGTGCAGCTTGGCGTTGACGAGGACATGGACCCGATCACGTCTTGCGTTGTGGTCGAGGCAGCCATACCAGTTGGGGGCATAGCGTCTAAGAAGCTCGGGCGCAATCAACGGGTGGTGTACGACGTGATCATGGAGATCGCCAAGAGCCAGACAGCAGGTATCGAGGTCGATGCGGTGGTCAAGGAGGCGGCGCGTCGAATCATGGAACTCAAGGGCATGGAGTCGGACCCCAAAGGGAACACGCGAGGGGCTGCCAGGTCGGCCTTGCGTGACCTCTTGAACGACGAGGGGACACCGTTTTTTATGGACGACGAGGACGGCTCGACCTTGGGGGTGTGCTGATATGAATGCGCAAAGTTTTACGCGTTGCGCTGAACATGCAAAAAATTACGTGTTCGGCGGTGCGAAACAGGCAACAAAAAGCGATCAGGCGGACACCCTTGGTACCCTTGAAAGTACCCTTGATAAGGGAATTGAGGGTTTTGCGTAGTTCCCAAAGCACCCTTGAAACCCTTGGTTAGCCTATTGGCACCAAGGGTTCAAGGGTAAGGAACGGGGGTTTCAAGGAAGGGAATGCGTAATTTTTTGCGTGTTCAACTGGAAGGACGTTTCTGGCTCGAACACGCAAAATTTTGCACGTTCGTATGGAAGCTAACTTTTACGCAAAGTTTGCAGAAAGGGATCGACATGCAGCGCGTTTACAAAAACGAGTCGGGCCGACTGATCGGCGAGTCGCATCCCGGTGCCAAGCTCACCGACGCCGAGGTGGACCTGGTGTTCGAGCTTCGCGCCGCTGGCCTGTCCTTGCAGTGCATCGCCGACAAGATGGACGTCACCAAGGGTTGTATCTGGAAGATCCTGACGGGCGAGCGCCGAGGGCAGTCGATCGCTGCCGTGTCCATCAAACGGCGATAAAGCATTTACACTCGTTGCTATGTCCTACATCCACCAAAAACCCTACGACTGGACCGAGGTCTTCCTGGAGGCCTTGCGCAACGTCCCTGTCATCGCCCACGCGTGCCGGGCTGCTGGGGTGAGTCGCACGGTCGCTTGGCAGCGTCGTCAGGCCGATCAGGACTTTGCAGCGGCGTTCGAGGAAGCCATGGAAGCCGGCATTGACCGCGCCGAGCAGGAGGCCTTCCGACGCGCCGTTGTGGGCTACGAGGAGCCCGTGATCGACAAAGGCCGGCTGTGCTACGTGTACGAACGCATCGTCGATGAGGCAGGAGACGAGTCATTTCGCCCTGTGCTCGACGAACGAGGCCAGCCTGTACCCCTGACTACCCGCAAGCACTCCGACGCGCTCCTGAGCCTTTTCCTCAAAGGTCGACGCAAGAAGGTCTACTCGGACCGCACCGAGGTCACTGGCGCGGATGGCGGGCCGATCAAGGCGGTGGACGAGACCGCCAAGGCCGCCCGCGTGGCGCAGCTCCTGGCCATGGCCCAGCAGCGCAAGGACGACGCCGACAGCTTCGGAGACCTGGCATGAGCGTGTCCGTGTCGAAGGCTGAGGCCCCGACAATGGACACATGCCTAAAATTCTCGACATCGCCGGACAGACGTTCGGCCGCCTGACCGTTCTGTCCCACGCCGGCCGAGCCCCCGACCGCGCAGCGATGTGGAACTGCGTATGCGCCTGCGGTGCACAGCGCGTGGTCGTCGGCAAGAAGCTGAGATCCGGCCACACGCAGTCCTGTGGGTGCTACGCGAAAGACCGCATACGCGAAACGAAAACAGTTCACGGCCATAAGCTGAAAGCTGGAAAGAGCCGGACCTACACATCCTGGCTGTGCATGATCCAGCGCTGCACCCGCGAAGACTTCCACGCGTACCACCGCTACGGGGGCCGGGGGATCATGGTGTGCGCTCGTTGGTTGTTGTTCGAGAACTTCCTCGCAGACATGGGCTCTCGCCCGGAAGGCAAGACGCTTGATCGGATCGACGTGAACGGGCACTACGAACCTGACAACTGCCGCTGGGCGACGCAACGCGAGCAGTGCGCAAACAAGGCAGCCAAATGACTCCTAACCAAGTCCGTGACCTGCAGCGCTACCTCACCCCCGCAGAGCGCGAAGAGCTCGACGCACTGGTGATCCAGGACATCGAGGAGAGACGGTGGGTTCCACTACCTGGTCCACAGACCATGGCGTACACCTCCGAGGCCGACGTGATCGGCTTTGGCGGGGCAGCGGGTGGGGGCAAGACGGACCTGGCCATCGGCATGGCCACGACGCAGCACCATCGGGCGCAGATGTTCCGCCGCGAGGGCCCGCAGCTCAAGGGCATCATCGACCGCCTGGCCGAGATCCTGGGCAGTCGGCAACTGATCAACGGCAACCCGCCTGTCTACCGTGACGAGGACGAGGACCGCCAGATCGAATTCAACTCGATGCCCAACCTGGGCGACGAAACCAAGTACCAAGGCCGGCCCAAGGACCTGCTGGTCATCGACGAGGCGGCCAACTTCCTCGAGCAGCAGGTGCGCTTCGTCAAGGGCTGGGTGCGCACCACGCGCCCCGGCCAGCGCACGCGCACGCTGCTGACGTTCAACCCGCCGACCACTGCCGAAGGCCGATGGGTCATCGACTTCTTTGCCCCGTGGCTTGACAAGAAGCACGCGCTCTACCCGACCGAGCCGGGTAAGCTGCGCTACGTCTACGTTGACCCCAAGACGGGCAAAGACGTCTGGATCTTGGACGACAACGGCGCCCCGTTCGTGATCGTTCACGACGAGCGCTGCTACGACTTCGACCCGCTTGACTATCGCCCCGAGGAGATCATCAAGCCCGAGTCGCGAACATTCATCCCCTCGCGCATCACCGACAACCCGTTCCTGGTCTCAACGGGCTACATGGCGCAGTTGCAGGCCATGCCCGAGCCACTGCGCAGCCAGATGCTGCTTGGCGACTTCGAGGCCGGCATGGAGGACGACCCGTTCCAGCTCATCCCGACCAAGTGGGTCGAGATCGCCCAAGCACGCTGGAAAGAGCGCACACCACGCGGTGAGATGCTGGCGATGGGTGTGGACGTGGCCCGAGGCGGACGCGACAACACCACGTTGGCAACTCGGCACAAGACACCCGAGACGGACCTGTGGTTTGACAAGCTCAAGATCCACCCGGGCAAGGAGACCCCAGACGGCAACACGGTTGCAGGCCTGGTGATCGCCGAGCGCCGCGACCACGCACCCATCATGCTCGACGTGATCGGCGTGGGCGCCAGCCCTTACGACATCCTGGTCAACGCAGGCCAAGACGTGCACGGCATCAACGTCGCCGAGAAGGCCAACGCGATGGACCGCTCTGGGCGCCTGTCGTTTTTCAACCTGCGCAGTCAGTTGTGGTGGCAGTTCCGCGAGCTGCTTGACCCAAACGCCGACAACGGTATCGCCTTGCCGCCCGACCCTGAACTTGCCAAGGAGCTATGTGCACCCCGCTGGGAGCTGTCGGGCATGACCATCAAGGTCGAGTCGCGTGACCAGATCATCGAGCGCGTTGGGCGAAGCCCTGACCGGGCCACGGCGGTGATCCTGGCGCAGATCGACTACCCCAAGGTGCGAGCCATCCGCGCTATGGCTGAACCAGACAACCCATGCCTCGAATGGAACCCCTACGCGTAGGCGTGTCCGTGTAGTTCCAAGGCGCCGACACAATGCGGGCATCCTCAACGGAGTCCGCCTCATGTGTTCTGCCCCAGACGTCCCTGCACCCCCACCTGCGCCTCAGGAGGCCAAGCAGCCCGACATCACCAACCTGAAGGACAGCGCCAAGAAGGCGCGTTCAGGTATCGTGGGCGGTTCGCTGCTGACCAGCCCGTCGGGCGTGCCCACCGTGGCAACCGGTAAAACCTCTTTGCTGGGTCAGTAATGGACGACACGCCGATCAACCGCCGACAGCGAGCACTTGCACGCAAGGCTGCGCTGTGGTCTGAGCGCTCCTCGTGGATCACCCACTGGCGCGAGATCAGCGAGTACCAGCAGCCCCGCTCGGGGCGCTTTGTCGCAACCGACCGCAACAAGGGCGACAAGCGGGCAAACCACATCATCGACAACACGGCGGTGTTTGCCTCGCGCACGCTCGCTGCTGGCTTGATGTCTGGCGTCACCAGCCCGGCCCGCCCATGGTTCCGCTTGGAGATCCGCGACAAGGATCTGATGGAGTTCGCCTCGGTCAAAGCCTGGCTGCACGACACAGCGACCCTGCTGCGCTCGATCTTTGCGTCGAGCAACACCTACCGCGCACTGCACACGATCTATGAGGAACTGGGCCTTTTCGGCACAGCAGCCTCGATCGTCATGCCCGACTTCGACAACGTCATCCACAACCACCCCCTGACCGTCGGCGAGTACGCGGTTGCGACCAACCACAAGGGTGAGGTCAACACGCTGTGTCGTGAGTTCCAGATGACTGTCGGCCAGATGGTCGAGCAGTTTGGTCGCGAGAATTGCTCGACCACGGTGCAAAACCTCTACGCTAAGGGTGCGTACGACCAATGGGTTGACGTGATCCACTTGGTCGAGCCACGCAAAGACCGCGACTTCCAAAAGCAAGACGGAAAGAACAAGCGCTTTGCCTCGATCTACCTGGAACCGGGCCGGGACAACTCCGACAAGTTCCTCGGCGAATCGGGCTTTGACCGCTTTCCTGCACTGTGCCCCCGCTGGGTGGTCACGGGCAACGACATCTACGGCACCAGTCCCGGCATGGAATGTTTGGGCGACGTCAAGCAGTTGCAGCACCAGCAGCTTCGCAAAGGGCAGGGCATCGACTACCAGGTCAACCCGCCTCTGCAAGTACCTACCAAGTACAAAGAGGCTGCCCGTTCGCGCTTGCCGGGCGGCGTGTTCTATGTGGACAGCATGGGCCAAGGCACGGGCGTGCGCAGTGCGTTCGAGGTAAACCTCAACTTGCAGCACTTGCTTGGCGACATCCAAGACGTGCGCGAGCGCATCCGCAGCGCGTACTACGCCGATCTGTTCCTGATGCTGGCAAACGATACCCGCAGCGGTATCACTGCCACCGAGGTCGCAGAACGCCACCAGGAAAAGCTCCTCATGCTCGGCCCAGTACTGGAGCGTTTGCACAACGAGCTGCTGTCGCCGCTGATCGACATCACGTTCGAGCGCTGCGTGCAAGCCGGCATCCTGCCCCCGGCCCCTCCCGAGTTGGAAGGGCTGGACCTGAACGTCGAGTTCATCTCGGTGCTCGCTCAGGCACAACGCGCAGTTGCAACACAGAGCATCGACCGCACGGTTGCGTCGGTCATGCAGTTGGCGCAGCTGTGGCCCGAGGCCCGTCACAAGATCGACCCGCTGCAAGTGGTGGACGACCTGGGCAACGCCTACGGGATCAACCCCAAGATCATCGTGCCCGACGACGTGGTGCAAGAGCGCATGCAAGCCGAGGCGCAAGCAGCGCAGGCCCAACAGCAAGCCGCTGCCATGCCCGCAGTGGTGGACAGCGCCAAGGTTGCCAGCGAGATCGACATGCAGGGCCTTGGCGATGTGATGAACGGCCTGATGGGCTACGGCACCGTGAACCCCGCGACGGTCTGATCCGGCGCCCAAACAACTTGATGAGGTAAGCAAATGGCCTACAGAAAATCCGGCACGCCGTTCTTGTACGACTCTGCCACCAACGACATCGTCGGTATCGTTGACCCGGACGGGAGCGAGGCTCAGCTACTGTTGGTGGAGACGGGAGCAGACGGCGTCGCAAGGCTGGACGATGCGAGCCGGGCGGCTTTGCAGGCTAGTGGCTTTAATGGTAGTGGGCTGTCGTCAAAAAATTGGAAGAAGGACAACACAAAGAATATCCGTGCCGCGCTGGCTGGTGCTGCATCAATCGATAACCGAAGCGTATTTTTAGTTGAGGGTGACTCTCTAAATGCAGGATCAGGCTCGGACAATCAGGCTGGCGCCAACCTTCTAAACAATATTCACAAGCGCCGCTGGACTACCCTGATGGCCAACTTTCTCACGAAGGCTGGCTACCAAGCTGACGCGGATTGGTATGGTGGCACTGCATCAGCGGCAAATGCAGCCGCCATTGCTGCCATGGATCCCCGCATGTCGTTCACGAACACAGGCGGTTCGATTCTGGGTGGGTACAACGCTATAGGTTCGCGCATGATCGGAGCGAACGGTGTGGGCGATGCAATCACGTTCACGCCAGGCCGAACGTTTGACCGTGTAATGACACTGATTGGCCGAGGTTCAGCACTGGGCACATCGTCCCTTACTTGCTCCAGTGACGCCACAGTCCGCACGTTGACTCACACAAATGGGTTCAATGATCTCCAGTTGGTCACCACGTCAGTGACGCCGGGCGCCTCATCGTTCACGCTATCTAAGGCGACTGGAAACAATTGGGTTGCTCTATTCGGCGTGCGCGACAGCTCAAAGCCAGGCATTGAAGTCATCAACACCGCGATTAGCGGCATTGACCTGAACTATTTCAATCTAACGCCAGACAGTTCAGTGAACGCATTCTGTCCACGCGTAGGCGTGCCAGCTCTGTTTGCAGACTACTCGAACAAGGTTGTGTTCCTTGATGGTTGGTTTAACGACAGAAACGCTGGAAAGACGCTGGATCAGATGTTGGCCATCCAGGCTAAACGTATCCAGGCGCACAAAGATGCCGGATCGGATGTGGTTTGGATCGGCTACCCGATCCTGAACCCTGGAACCATCGATACAAACACATTCAATACTTGGTATGACGCCCT
>OFRC01000105.1_pt1 | contig 27711 bp, 47 predicted proteins | sample 1543051 | NCBI WGS metagenome assembly OFRC01 (sample SAMN07774231, study PRJEB24372) | wastewater metagenome
GATCGAGCGCGGATTGCGCGGAAGTCAGAAGCGATGGGTCAGCGGTGATGCTGCGGGAAATCGTGACGGCAATGATCCAATGCAGGCACTTGGCGATATCAAGGGCCTGCAAATCCAAGAGCGCCGCAAAGCGCAGGGCTTGGACAAGATGATCAACCCGCCGCTGACCGGCCCGGCTGCGGTGCGCAACGTACCTGTCTCGGCTTTGCCGGGCGGCGTGACGCTCTACGACGGCGACCCGCAGCGCAACAAGCTGGGGCCGCTGTACCAAGTCAACCCGCCGTTCGATCAGTTGCGCCTAGATATGCAGTCGGTGGAGCGCCGCATTGACGAAGCGTTCTACGTCGATCTGTTCCTGGCAATCACGAACATGGAAGGCATCCAGCCGAAGAACAAGTTCGAACTGGCGCAGCGTGACCAAGAGCGCTTGCTTCAACTTGGGCCGGTGCTGGAGCGCTTGCACGGCGAGTTCGCTGGACTGATGATCACGCGGCTGTTCAACCAGCTTGTGGACAACGGCCTGTTGACCGGCATTCTCGCGCCCCCGCCAGAGTTGTCCGGCGTCAACCTGAAGATCAACTACATCTCCACGCTCGCGATGGCGCAGCGCGCCGTCGCCTCCCGCGCGATTGACGACATGGCCGGGTTCGTGGCTGGGCTGATCGGCTCCGGCATGTCGGATGCTGCCGATAAGTTCGACTACGATCAGGCCATTGACGAGCGTGCAGCAGTTACGGGCGTGCCGCCGCGTCTGATCGTGCCGGATGAAATCGTGGTGCAGAAGCGGCAGAAGCGAGAGCAGGCGGCGCAGCAGGCGGCGCGGGCGCGGCGCTAGGCGTGGAAGTCGCGCCGGAGCCGCTGAAGCCGCTGGCGGCTGTTCTTGGCGCTCTGGTGGGCGGCGTTGGCGCGGATGTTGCCGGTGGGGCTGTGGTGCGTGGCGCGCGCGGCACGGCGAAGAAGGTCGGCGAATTCATGGACCCGGCGCGCGGTCAGGCAGGCGTTGAACGTGCCACCGGGCGTCGACTGGCGGCTGGCCTTGACAGCACCCCGGAAGAAGCCATCGCGGCGATTGACGCCGCGCCTGCATCGGTGTCCGGCGCTCCTCGGACGCTGGCCCAGACCACGGCGGACCGCGGCGCGGCGACCATGGAAGCTGCAGCGGCCAAGGCCGACCCGCGTTTTGAGGCCGCTGAAGTGGCGCGCCGAAAGGCGGAAGTCGATGCGCTCAAGCGTATCCAGCGCACCGGTGGCGCCGAAGATATGGCACCTGCCATTGCTGCGCATAATGAACGTGTTGACGATCTGCTGACCAAGATCGATGACGTCGCGCAACAGCGCGGCCAAGCTATCGCCGCGGACCTCGCAGCCGGCCGCCGGGACGCGGTAAGCGCCGGTGAAGAGATGCGGTCGCTGCTCGCCACCGAGCGGGAAGCGCGTCGCCGGGTCGAGAGCGCGTTGCATGAAGCTGTCGATCCCGACGGCACGCTGATCACCAAGACCAACAGCCTGCGCGACACGCACAAGCGCATGAGCACGCAGCGCTCGACGTTGGCGAAACCGATCGCCGGCGAAGAGAAGGCGATCGTCGATACGGTCGAAGCGCTTGAGCCGACTACTCCCTACAAGGACCTGGTCGCGCTCAAGACGCGTATCGGTGACGAAATGCGCCTCGAAGCGCGGACCAATGGCAAGACGGCCAAATGGGGCCGACTGTCACAATACGCCAAGGCGGTTTCCAATGACCTGAAAGCGCCCGCCGTGGCACAGGCCAAGGAAGAAGCCAAGGCTGTAAAAGCGGGCGAGATCGCTCCGGAGGATACCTTTGTTGCACGCATCCGCGCCATCAACGACGAACTCGATCGCAACGCCGCGTCTTTTGGAACTCTTGACGACGGAACTGGAGCGCTATCCGCAGGCCCGCCGCCTACAGGTCCTCGCGGTACTGGAACAGGGGGCCCGACGCGAGTCGAACCTGCCAACGCTCCGAGCGGTGCGGATGTACCGGGACAATCTGGCAGCGAACCAGGCTTAGGCAGCCGGGAAGCACTCAGCTTCTACAACTCACTCGAATCTGGAGCCGAAGGCACCATCGACGAAGCAGTAGCCGCGCGACTCCGCGCCGCGGACGACGCTACGATCGACCGCGTTAACACCTTCGATAACAAGACCCTCAAGCCGATTCTGGCGCGGCCGTCCGCCGCCAACCCCTTCACCATGCCAGCGAGCCAGGTTCCAAGCCGCATCTTCAAGCCAGGTCCGGCTGGCGGCGAGACCATGGCGCAGTACCGTGCTGCCGTCGGTGACGTGCAGGCGTTGCCGGTGATCGAGGGCTACGCCATCGATGACGTCGTCCGCGTTGCCAGTCGGCCCGACGGCACGCTCGATCCCAAGAAGGTCACCAAATGGCGCAACGATCACGCCGATGCCTTGCGTTCGTTCCCAGCGCTCGACGCGCGCCTCGCCAACGCCACCACGGCGACCGAGACCGCCGGTGCGGTAGCCGCCGCACGCCGCGCCAAGGTCACCGAAGCGCAGAAGGGCGTCGCCGCCAAATTGGCCGGCGCTACCGATCCCGGCGAGATCACGACGATCGTCGGCAAGATTTTCGACCGCGCCGATAGCGTCAAGCAGATGCAGCAGCTGCGGCGCGCTCTCAAGGGCGACAAGGACGCTAACGCCGGGCTGCGCCGGGCGGTCGTCGATCATGTGCTCGACAAGGTGGTGAAGGACGCCACGGGGCTCGGCGACGAGACCCTGTCGGCGACACGGCTGCACGATTTCATCAACGAGAACGAAGAGACGCTGAAGGCGGCCGGGTTCTCGGCGCCTGAGATCCAGTCCATGCGCGAGCTCGCCGATGAAGCCGCTCGCGCGGCAGTCATAGCTAAGTCTGCCCGCCCGGGTGAAAACGGCGGTGAAGCGCTGGTCCAGAACATCCTGAAGTTCGGCACTGGCCCGAACGCATCACCCGCGTCGCTGTTCCTGCGCATGGCCGTCCAGAGCGCCGGGCACTCAGTGCTGCCGTTCCTGTTCGGCGGTCCGCTGGTTGGGCTGGCGTCCCTGATTGGCGCCGGCGCGGTCAACGCTATGCGCGCCAAAGGTCTCCAGAGCGTTGACGAACTGTTCCGCGAAGCGCTGCTCGATCCGGCGTTGGCACGCAAGCTGCTCGCCAAAGTGAGCGCCCGAAACCTCAAGCCTGTCGTCAACTCATTCCGGCAGCAGTTGAACCGCTCGACGCTGGGCGGCTCGATGGCTGGTCTGGATAAGGCGGAAGATGCTACGGCGGTGGCGAAGCCCCGAGGCCCGGTCAGTCGCGCGGCCAACGCTGGGTCGGCGATCCTCTTGGATCAGTTTCTGTCGAGCCAACCGACGGGTGGCCCCGAGGATGAGATTCGCGTCGCCTCTATCGGCTAGACCAGCCGCAGCAAGAAATTCAGCATCGCTATGAACACCGGCGGCTTGGTCAGCACCAGCACCGCCGTGGCGCCGAAGCCCATCGAAGCGAGCATCAGCAGGACGACGCCCTTCATGGGAAAGCGACGGTAACGGCAATCCAAAATGGATTGCACCTGTGGTACCAGCGCAGGCGAACGCCGCTCAAATCGTCGGTGCCCGCGAACCAAAGTCGCGATATCTGGGGGCCGGTGCCCCGGGTGGATAGGTTGTCAGTCGAACCAACGACGGGCTCGAACTCGATCGGCACGCCATTCTTGTCCATCGACACACCGATGATCTCGCAATCGCGCAGTTTGGTGTAGCTCATCCGGGCGGTCAGGCCGCCCTCGGCAGGCGTTTGCTGGATGAAGGTGACCTTGGAGGTGACTGGCGCTATAGCGCCTTCGATGGGCGGAATCAGCGGGCCCCAGATCGGCAGCATGGCTAGGATCAGCAGCGCGATGATCGCGGGCCATGACCATGTGAAGTTGATAGTGAACTGCCTGCGTTCATGAGGCGACATTGAGCCCCCCGGACACCACGAAGGCTATCGCCGCGCCGCCGATCCCCGTCACCATCAGCCAGGTGAGCCGCGACAACACGGTTTCGATCTTGGTCAGCCGGTGCTCGATCGCTTCATCGGTGGCCGTCTTCACGGCGAACTGGCGCTCGACCAGCGTCACCCTGTCTTTCAGCGTCTCGAATGCCACGTCAGAAACCGCCACGGTTGAGCCCTCGGATCAAAACGCCTGAAAGACAGGATGGGATGAAAATTAGCCTAAAGTGTTCTCGCTGCGCATTAAAATTCGACACGTTTTCAGCGCTTCTTCTTGCGCACCGGTGGGTCTTGATCGGCAGCGGGGATGTCGGGGTTCTGCGGCTCCATCGAGCGCCGCCCGAGGACGAACCCCACGGCCGCGGCGAAAGCCGCCAGCCCGGGTGCGCCGGCGAGGCGGTAAGCCACCCCGGCGCCGACGATCACGGCCGCCAGCGGCCACCAAGGCAGCAGCGGCTCCAGCCAATCGGGCGTCCAGTCGACCAGCGTCGTCTTGATGCAGAGGCCCAGATCGAAGTTCTGGCCCAGCCCGATGGCGCAGCCGGCGCTCATTCGACGTCTTTCTTCATCACCGCCGGGCGCGGACGCATCCAGTAGTTCACGACAAAGACGGCGAGGATCAGGTACTTCTGATACTCAGGCGGGATGACCGCCAAGAGCTCAGGTGCGCCGAGCAGCGGCGCAATGGCGACGACAACCGCGCCAAGGCCGTTGAAGATCAGCGTCCGCCAGCGGACGATAGTTTCCCAGATAGCGTTCATTTGCGAAGCCCCTTCAGGAAGTTGACGATGACGGCAATGAGCGCGGTCAGCCAGTTCAGGTTGTTGACCTGCGGCTGGGTACCGGGAACGTCTGGAATTGGGTCGGGTGAAGGCGGGAGCGGGCCTGGTCCGCTGAAGGCTTCGGACAGGAACAGGGCCTGCTCAGCAGCGCGACGGCGAACAAGACCCTTAAGCACCTTACCGGCGGCCCTGTTCCATCGCGGGAACTCCTTGGCCGCGCCGGCGAAGTCACCTGCGTTGACCTTCTTGAGCAGCGTCGATTTGGCAAAATTGCCGGAGCCGAGATTGAAGGTGAAGCTGACCAGTGCGCCGATCTGATTGTCGTTGAGCGGAACCTTGACCCGTGAACGCACCGCGCTGATGACCGGCTCAAGATCCTTAGCCAGAATCTCCCGGCCTTCGGCAACGGTGAATTTCTTGTCCTTGGTCTCGGCGTACTTCGGGTCGCCGGCGGCGTCGGTGTGCCCGTAGCAGCAGGTCGGGACTGCCCAGCCATGCGCCGGGTCCGGGTACCATTTACCGACAAAACCTTCGAACTCGGTAATGAGGTCGATCGTGGCTTTGTTGACTGGCATCGCTACCCTCGCTTGAAATTCACCACGGTCCCGGTGGACTTAATCTGCCTCGTCACCGGTCCCGCCTCAAGTATCTTGGCTACCATGCTTTCCGTGCTCGCGAAAGTCTCCTGCGGGACTTTGCCGAGCAGCCTCACGGCGCGCTGACGACCATCGATCCTGACCCGCTCCGGTACCCCGGCAGGCACTTTCCTAGTTCTCTTGAACAGCATCCGCTCGACCATGCGCTGCCAGTCGTCGGGCACCTCGACGTTGTTGTCAGACAAATAGTCTTCGATTCTCAATATCACCTGCTCTTTGACGACCAAAGTGTTCGCCAGACCCGCCAGAGCGTGCTCCATGGCACGGTCGAGTTCCGACGCCCCGGCCTCGACCATGTCGGCCTTCGCCGCAGTCATGGGCGGCGCGAGATAAGGGTTGTAGCCGGCGAGGTCGATCGTCAGCAGTTCGGCGACGAAGGCGGCGACGTTGGCCTTGTTGCGCCGCCACTCATGGAACTTCGTCCAGTATTCGCCCGCCATGGGCGGGCCGTTCTCGAGCACGGCAATGCGGCGGTCGTTCTCGGGGATGACAAAAGCGTCGCCGTGGTTGGTGGCGATGAAGATCGAGGCGTAGGTGCGCTCCTTGGTGTTCTTGACGCCCTTGCGCTTGACGTGGAGCTTGCGCGTCGCGGGGTCGACGACGGTCTTCAGATGCTCATAGGCGTTGGAGCGGGTCTGCCACGAATTGAGCCCGCTGACGGCTTCCTTGGCCTCGTCGACGCACACCAGGAGACTGTCGGTCTGCCATTCATTGTACTGGCTCTGTGTGCCCTGCCCGACCAGCGTCTGGAAATCGACCGGGCTGACATAGGTCTCGCCGAAGATGTCGGTCATCAGGGCGATCAGCGAGCCGCGGCCCGTGCCATAGGAATCGCGCGCTACCATGATGATCGCCGGGCCGGGGACTTCAGGATGCCGGATCTTGAAGCTCAGCCAGTTGAGGAAGAACGCCCGCTCGGCCGGAATGGGCAGGAGGTTCTCGATCATTCGCACGCCGATCGTTGCGTCGCCGCCGGTCGCGTCATGGCGCGCGGGCTTGTAGGTGTTGACGTGGCGGGCGCCGTTCTCCTCGAACAGCGGGTAGGGCATGTCGGGGCGCATCTGCATCGAGGCGGCGGTCAGGCGCTTGGGGTGCTGGCGCCAGAGGATCGACAGTTCGCTCCGCACCTCGCCGCCCTTCGGGCCGAGCTTGACTTCGTAGAAGGGTGCCATCGAGTCTTGGAAGGCGCGCATCTTGTGGGTCATGAAGCCCTGCGCCAGATCGCACACCATGCCGTCGTTCTCGACATAGACGTAGCGCTGCAACGCGATGACAAGGTTCTCGTCAAGCGGACGGTAAGGGTCGAGCGGGTCTAGGTTGTCGAGGTCGGGTTGCAGGTCGTCCGAAACGGTCTCTACAGGCTCGGGAAATCGCTCCGCCAGTAGCGCGCCTAGCCTTTCCAGTGCCTTGCCGGTGTCGCCTTCCACCGGGAAATGGCTGGTGTAGGTGCCATGGTCGCTAACGCAAACAGCGCCATCCACCAGCGAGATCATGCCCGCCCAACTGCCGGTCGTCGGTCTTAACGCGTCGACCTTGCAGCGCAGCACTTCTCCTACCGGGCTGTGCGCCAAGGCTTCGGCTATTTCCGCCACCGTCATCGGGCCCATGTCGGCCACATCGAAGACCATGTCGGGCGTCAGGTCGTAGGCGTGGGAGTAGCCCTCGTCGGTGCCGCCGGCGGGGGACTTGCGCTCGAGGCCGTTGCGCTCGAAAAACGCTACCGCGAAGTCCTTGACGGCATCGGCCTGCGCCTTGGTGATCTCGGGCAGGTCCATGTACTGGTGGTCGGCGAGCGACTCCACCGGCCAGGAGTAGTTGGTGACGTCATCGCGCTGCCCGTACGCCGCGAATTGGCACCCGGCGCCCAGCACCTCGACGGCGAAGCCCTTGTGGCCTTCGCCCGCGTCCTTCGGCATGAAGTGCCCGGTGGTGCGCTTGCCGATCTTCTCGGCGGTTCGGTAGACCCAGAGCTCTCTTGGGGGCATGCCGATACGGACGAAAGGGGACTCGGGGACGATGCCCTGTTCGACGATGGCGTCGAGCAGGTCGTTGAGCAGGTCCTTGTCGTCGATGTCGAGATCGAGGGCGACGACATCACCGCAACGGATGCCCGTGTCAGCGAACGCCTTCGACCGCGCCCACTCGCGGGAGTTGATCAGGTCGGGGGTGACCTCGATGCTGTTCCACGCGGGAATTAAGCAGAGTTTCCTGCGGTTGGCTAAGGGAGTGAAGCCGCCGTTGTACAGCGCCAAGCGCAGGGCGGTTCGGTCTTTGTGGGCGTCGAAGGTCATTCGGCGGCCTGCATGACAGGCTCGTCCACGAATCCTAGACGGCGCTCAGCAACGCCGAAATACATCGGGTCCTTTTCAATGCCGATGAAGTTGCGACCCGTGTTCAGACAAGCGACGCCGGTCGTGCCTGAGCCCATCGTATTGTCGAGCACCGTGTCGCCTTCGTTGGTGTAGGTGCGGATCAGGTACTCCATGAGCGCGACCGGCTTCTGCGTCGGATGCTCCGCACCTTTGTCGCTGGCGAACTCAAGAACAGATCGAGGGTAGTTGGTGAACTCCTGAAAGTTCTCGGTGCCCGATATGCCGAAGTTGGAGCCGTTCGATCCGCGCCGGGTCATTTTGCCGTAAGGCTGTAACCCTTGAGGATAGTACGGAGCGGGCGCTTTCGAAAACACCAGCACGTCTTCGTGCGCCTTCATTGGCATGCGCTTGGCGTTAAGGTGGCCGGTGGCCTCCGATTTTCGCCAGACCCAAGCGTACCGAAAAGCATCGGCGGCGCTCATGACCAGCGCGGAGCTAAACGGCTGGCTGGCGGTCAGCACCACCGCACCTTTGCACACTCGCCAGTACGCCGCCCAAAGCTCGTCGAGCGGCAGCACCGAGTCCCATTTATTTTGGGTTGTCCCGTACGGCAGGTCGCACAGCACCATGTCCACCGACTGGTCAGGAAGCTCCTTCATGACCTCAAGGCAATCGCCTTCAATAATCTCGATAGACATGTCACCCCGGTTCCTTTCGAATGCGCGCCTTTGAGCGGGCGCGGTCGCCTCTAGTCGGCTAGCTGCAGCATACAGACCCATCGGGTCATTCGGCGTACCAATCGTAAGGTGCCGGAGACGAACAATAGCGGCACCAGTAGTCGCGTTCACCGCGCTCGTACTCGTACTGGTGCCCCGTTTCGCCGTCCGGATGTTCGGCGGTACCGCAGCAGTCCATGCAAATTGCCTGTTCAGGGTGCTCAGTCTGCCAAATGACGATCTTGCCTCCACAGACTCGGCACTTCGGAATAACTGTGCTGTCGGTCATGGTTTTTTCCAGAAATGCTTACCCGCTGCGTCCCTTATTAGCCCAAGGGCTCTGTGCCGTTCTTCGATGCGAAGCAACTCAAAAGTTGTCAACGCGTCGATAGGTATGGTCGGGCCTAAGCGACTTTTAACGCTTTCGACCAGCTCTGCGCGGCCGGCTTTGGTGTGCGGCCAGCCGTTTGGCTTTTCATCTATGTTTATCGGGTCGGTCATAGCGGTTCCTTTCGAATGCAGCCCTTGCGGGTCAGGGTCTTCATTTACTTATGGTAGTACCAATCAACAGTGACTTCAGCGGCCAAAGGCAGGCCCTCAGTCCAGTCGAATCCAGCCACCATATAGGCTTCGAGCTTCTCGGCAAAGCCACTAGCAGTTGCGTCTGGGACCTCACCTCCTACTTCGTCATGTGTGTGAAGGACGGTGATCCAGTCTTCTTCCGGTTCTTCATCTTCGAGACGTACCAACGTCTGGCGGAGCAGCGACGCAGCCGCGCCCTGTGTATTGTTTTCCACGAAGAGACCGGGCCATGCCGCGCGTCGGCCCATACCCTTGAGATAGGTAATCGCGTCTTGCATCTGGCCGAACTTCTCAATTCGCTCGATGCGCGCCTTGGGATAGACGATCGGTCGGCCGTCAGGCAAGAAGGCTACGAGCGTACCGCCCATCAGCCCCGGCAGATACTGGTACTTGATCTTGCCAGCAGTGTAGATTGAGCCAGGGTGATGCATGGCGTCAAAGGCGGCGGTATCACATTTGTCGCCGAAGCGCCGCGCCCACTTATTGCGATTGCGCCAGCCATCGACGATCAGCTGCGCCTCTTCGTTGGTCAGGCGCATACCGTAGTTGCGCGCCATCGCCTTCAGGGCGCCGACCGAGCCGAGGAAGCCCAGCGCCAGCACAGCCACCTTCCCGGCTTTGCGGTAACCGTCGGCTTCGTCGTCGCCGTTCATGTACCGCTCCCAGATCTTGTCGGCTGGGATGTGGAAGATGGACTCAGCGTTCAGCACATAGACGTCCGGAGCGTTGGGGTCGGCGTCGCTCTGCCGGAACGGTTCGAGCACCGCGGCGTCGGCATCGCGAGTGTCGGCGAGCCATGGGTTCACCCGGGCCTCGATCGCCTTCCAGTCGCCCCAGACGAACTTCTTGCCCTTGGGCGCGATGAAGGTCGGCCGGATGGACCGGGAGAGCACCATGCTGATCGGCGTCTTACCATCGGCGGCGCGCTTGATGTCGTCTTTCTTCTTGCTCAGCGGCACTCGGCGAAGGTCTTCAATCGGAACACGGGCCGCGATCATGTCGAGCACGTCGAGCTCGTTCGGTAGTTTGTCTCTTACAAGATTGTGCTCCTGCAAATTTTTGCTGCTGAAACGGCCGCTTTGACCAGCACCATTAAACACATAGGCGTTGAATATTCTTGCATCTACTTCTTGATCCAGCATCTTCTGGAACTTCACGGCGGACGACGCGCGCCCGTACTGGAGCAGTTCGAGGAACTCGATCACTTCGTCGGCGGGCGGTGTATCCGAAACGGCGATGTCCTCGATCAGCCGCGTCATGACATCCTTGGCGCCGGTCAACCGGGTAACGTAGCCTTCGTCGTCACGAGCCTTGACCATGCCTTCCGCGAGGTCGTCAGGCAGCCGATCATACAGCCACTCGTTGATCTGCTTGGTGAGCGTCGGGCTGGTGATAGCACCGTCCGTCACGTCCTTGATCTGCTCGACGACATAGGCGGCTTCCTCTTCGCGGTAAAGAACCGCGCCGCGCGCCACATCGAGGTCGACCATCTTACCGCGGTCGTTGATCTTCTCGGACACCCAGTATTCGGCCCACTCGGAGCCATCCAGCGGCCGTGTGCACTTCCACACGTCGCGCATCAGCTCGGTATCCTGCACACTGTAGTCGAGGTAGAGCGCCCAGGCTTCGATCGCCGTGGCCACCGCGCGCTCGCGCGAGTAGCCCTTCGCCATCAGCGCCTCGATGTCAGCCGGGCTGCCGGGGAGCGGCTGGGCGGCGTCGGCGAAGCGCTTCATGATCGCCTTGCCGCCGATGGTCTTGGTGCCCAGCCCCAGCGCGCGGCCGGCGAAGTCGAGAGAGCCGGGGAGGTTACTGGCCTGCGCGGCGGCCATTGCATCCAGGGTTTGTTCGATGCGGATATCAGGGAAGCCGTTCTCGACCGACGCCACCTGTTGCCAGCACGCCCTGTCAAAACCGCTGTTCCAGGCCACTGCGTAAGTGTCCGGCTCGGCGAACAACGCGTGCAATTCTTCAGGCGCCAGACCCCACTTCGCCATCCGTCCGCTGACGTAAGTCCAGACCTCGGGGTCAAGTTCAACGGACAGGTCCGGGCACCACAGTTTAACCGGGTCGTCGTTCACCGCCCATGACCAAAGTAGCATCTTCGTACTGGCGTCGAGCACATACTTCATCGTGCCAGTGATCGTCAGATCGCTGAGCGAGCGGGTCTCGAAATCGTGGAAAAGCATCTGGGTCATTCGAACGACATCCTGCCGTCAGGCCCGAACCGCAGACGCTTCTTCGGCGCCACTGGCGTCGGCGTAGGCTTTTTCACCGATGGCTTCGAGGTAGCTTTCGATCCACGCGACGGCCGCTTCGGCGTTGACTGCATTGCCGTAACCCCGCAGGCGTCCCACTCGGGCGGGAGCCCCATGAGCCAGCGGGAATGCGCCGGGTTCAACTGGCCGCCACTTTCCATCCCGGCAGAAGAGCCAGTCAGCAGCTCCCCAGAGGCCGTTAGTCGGGCCGGTTGTGGGTTCTCGGTCAAGAACATCACCGCCTGATCCGGCAGAAAGTAATCCGCCTCGTCCCGCTTCGATGTCTTCGGGTACGCTATCGAGCCCGCCCAATCTTTGTGACGCGGAGTCTTCCAGCCCGTCAACCACACCACCCGGCCCAAGAGCGCGTTCAGCGGCACGTTCACGTCCGGGTTGCCCCCGTCCTTCCAGTCCCTTGTTGTTGTTGTTGGCCATCCGGCTATCGCTGCGCCCTGCGCCAAGTCCTGAACCGAGCCCTTCCGTTCGATCTCCCGTAGTGAGCCTTCCAATGAGCGGACGTTTTTCTCCGCGTCCGTTGCTCGCGTCGTCGGCCAGCCTGTCAGTTGTGCCGAAGTTCTCAGGTCCATTCCGCCGTCCCCGTGCAACCCCGGCCCGTTCGTGTCGCTGGTCCTCGGACTTGGCCGCCCAGTAAGTTCGGTCTCGGATGTGCGGCGCACCGATGCTCGCAGACGGGAACGCACATGCCCCGAAGGCATAGCCCATGGCTTCCAGGTCAGCTTGTACAGCGTCGAGCCAAGGTTCTGCGTCCTTGCTTGCAACCTGCTCACCAAAGAGCGTTCGAGGTCTGCACTGCTCGATGAGATACTGGCCCGCGGGCCAGAGGTGACGTTCGTCAGCAAACCCTGCTCCCTTGCCTGCCGCGCTGAAAGGTTGGCACGGAAAGCTCGCCGTCCATGCTGGTCGGTCGTCGGGCCATCCGGCGCGGCGGAGAGCGTAGCTCCAGACGCCGATGCCGGCGCATAGATGGACCTGGGTGAAGCCTGCGAGGTCGGCTGGAGCGACGTCCCAGAGATCGCGTTCATCGACGACGCCATCGGCTATGTGTCCTTGTTTGATGAGTTCGCGCAGCCACGCCGCGGCCTTGGGGTCGAATTCGGAGTAGAAAGCGGTCACCGCGGCCACGCAAGCGCGATAAGCACGCCCCAGAACAGGAAATTAAGCGACCAGGTAATGATCGCGGCACGGCGCCAGTAGCGTCTGCTTTCCGCGAAGCGTTTACCGTCAGCTTGGTCTTCATGGTAGCCCACAAGCGGTTCCTTTCAAGGCAGCAAGCAGGACCGGCGGACGGATCAAACCTCCGCCGGTCCTCTTAGGGTCTTAGTGTCGCTAGACCCTACTCTTCGGCATCCGGCGCAGGCCGCATGCCGAGAGAGTCTTCGTAGATGTCGAGCAGGGCTTCCTGTTCGGCTCGTTCGGCGGCGTCTTGCTTCCGACGGCGGATGATAATCCGCATGATCTTGGTATCCCAGCCGTTGCCCTTGGCCTCGGCATAGATTTCCTTGATGTCGTCGGCGATTGCCTTCTTCTCGTCCTCCATCCGCTCAACGCGTTCGATGAAGGCCCGGAGTTGAGCGCCGGCAACCTTGGACGAGTTGTCGCCGCCGCTTATATCCGGGTAGGTCTTCTTGCTGTTGCGAGCCATGGCTTAGCGCCGCTGACGGCGGCGCGGGGTGGCGGCTTCCGCTTCGGCGGTGGCGGCGTACTCAGCCACCAGCTCCGATTCTTCGTCCGGGCCTTCTTCGACCTTGGTCACCGTACCGGCGCCGACCTTGTCCGGAGCCGCAGCGCGCGTGCGCTTCGTCTCTTCCTTGGCGGGCTCCTTAGCCTCCGAGGCAGGTGATGTGTCCTCGACCGTCCGCCATTCGACGATCTCGAACTCGGGGTTGTAGATTTCCCCGTAGGTCTTGTGGTCGTAGGACGAGAAGCCCCACTTGCCGACCGCCACGATGGCAGGACTTTCATCCGCCGGAGCCTTGGAGACCTGATCCAGCAGGGCGTTGACCACCTTACTGAACAGCTTCATCGAGCCGGCCGAGGACTGCTTGTACTCAACCGTTACGCCCTCGTCGGCGCCCGAGATGCAGACGGCGTCGAACGAGCGCTGGTCTGCGTACTCCAGATCCACCGGGACGTTCGGGGCCTTCTTGCTCGGGGTGCCAGGAGGAAGAACCGGCAGGCTGTCCTTGGACGGCAGCTGGCGGTTGATCGAGACCATGATCTCCTGCACCGGCGCACCGCCGGCGTGGGTGTCCCAGGCCACGTAGCCATGTTTGATCGACAGCGGGTTGATCGCCCAGAGACTGCCTTCCTCGACTTCCGTCTCTTCCTGGCCGTACACCCACGTCCCGGCATCCCTGCCTTTGGTGAGCATCTTGAGGTACTGCTGGTCGCCGCCCACGCTGGGCATCGACACGGCAGCGTTGTTGAGGGACTTGGCGAGGTCTTCGCGGTTGATCAGGCCGAAGCCGGTGGTTGGCCGCGTTGCTACTTCATTCATTCTCTTAGGTCTTTCTCTTTGGTTTTCGTGTTACCACAGGAACCGCTGCGGTGGCGGATGCGCCCTTACGGGCGAATTTTCATAGGAGCCAGTCCATCTCTGGCAATTCTCTATAACCGGGCTCGAAGATGAACCATGCAAAGTCCCACACGTTGGAAAATACTCGGTTACCCGAGTCCACTTCCCATTTCGGCCTAGTAGGAAGATTTAATACATAGCGTAGACCCGATTCAACAAGCCATCTGGACCGTTTAGCAGTTCCTTGGAAAGCTACGCTCTGTAGAATGCAGACTCGGCCGCCAGCGTTTGGCAGGCTATGCTCCACAAACCGCTGCGCCAAAGAAAACGGCGGGTTAGTAATTAGGAAATCAAATGGCGGGCATTTCTGCGATAGAAAATCTCCCACCGAACTTGTTGCGGGGACGCCAGCCCACGATATTCGCTCGTCGCGGATATCTCCAAGAATGTGCGGGCCTTTATTACCACGTCGAACAATCTCTTTGATCATGCGACCGTCCCCCGCTGCGGGATCAAACCCTACCCCGGAAGCAAACCATTCTGGAGCGTAATCTAACAACGCGGTAAACGATGCGAACGGCGTCCTAAAGGTTTCCGTTTCTTTCAGTATGTCTTTCGGCGCACGAATGTTATGCAGGTTGTCAGTCATTGGGCAGTGGTTCCTTTCCGTTTATCTCGCCGACAACCGGTCAGCTAAAGCCTTCAGGGCGTCCCCCGCGAGCAGCACCGCCGGGCGTGGATCGCTGTCTTTGGCGAGGGTGGTGCCGGACGACTCTTTCTTCACCAGCGCGGCAGGTAGTTCGCTCGGAAGCGAGGCGGCTTTCAATGCCTTTTCCGCCTGTGCCGGCGAAACTAGCCGCTTGACATAGCGATCCGCCGCTGGGAGGCCGACCTTGGCGAAATAGCGGGTGACCTTTTCTTCGTCGACCCAGGAGCGCATGGCGCGGCCATTGACCAGCTTCCACCCCTTTACCGGCTGCCCCTGCTCCAGCAACCCGTGCGCCATGTCCTTCATCGACTTGCCGAGCTCGATCATGGCATCGGCGTAGGGCAGGCGTTCGGCCAGCTGGGCGGCGAGTTCCTCCGGCGTCAATGCTAGCGTTTCGGAGGCGAGGCCATTGTAGAGCGGGCAGCCGATCTTGCCGGAGCAAAAGCGGCAGTGCGGGCCGAGCTTGAACGGCGCGTCGGGCTCGAGCGCCTTGTCCACGGCGTGCTTGAGGTCGATGGCGTATGCGTCGAGCTGCAGATAGCTGGTCATCCAGCGCGTCATCGGCTCGCCGTCGTTCACACGCGGCGAGACGATGAACATCTCGATGGGCCGATCACGGTCGAAGAACTGGTCGGTCGGCTTGGTGTGCGCGGCGGCGTAGGCGTAATAGAGCAACTGGCTATTGGCCTCGGCTTCTACCGGGACCCCCTTGCCAAGTTTCCAGTCGAGGACCACGGTGCGGTCGCGGGCCTTGCCGACGATATCGACCGTGCCGAAGGCGCCGTCGATGCCCGGGAACACCACCCGTTGCTCGTTGAAATAGTCGATGCCGCCCAGTTCCTTGTCTAGCGCATCGAAGATCTGGAGCGCCGGAGCGATGGCTTCCTCGAAGAACTCCTCGGTGATGACGATCTTGTTGAAGACCAGGCCGATGACATCGCGGTCGTTCTTGGTCTTGCCTTGCAAGATCATGTCGATCGCCTCGTGTCCGGCGGTGCCTTCCTCGGCGTACTCGCTGGACTTGCTCGGGTACTTCTCACAGAGCAGCATGGAGCCGGGGCACTCCATGATGCGCTTGGCGGAGCTGCCGCCGACGGAAGAGTGGGCGCGCTGGCTATGGGCGATGGCGAGTTCCTGGGTCATTCGTCGTCGCCCATGAACTTCTTGGCGATCTTCAGACCCTTCTCGGGGCCACCTTCTTCGACACCGTCGGCGCCCTGTTCGAGCGCTTCCAGCGCGGCTGCGTCCAGCATCCGGTGCACTGGAGTGGTGCCGTCTTCTTCCTCGTTTTCAAGCTGCCGAGCGACTTCGGCAGCGAAGGCCGCCGGGTCGCTGACGTACCAGTCCTCCGGCCAGCCGGAGGCATCCGACGACGCCTGCACGGCGAACGCCAGAAGGCCGATGCCGATAGAGATGACCAACCGGTCATCGACAACCTCAACTTTTAGCTGTTGGTCTTTCGTCATACGGTTTTTCCTTTCACCCATTTACCGCCCAGCCGCGGAGGCAGGGCCTTGTTCTGGTTGTTCTGCGCGCTCGTCGGCGTTCAGCAGGTCGACGATCCGCTGGGCGGTGTCCACCTCACGGCTGAAGGCGACCCAGGCGTCGTCGGTGTTGCCGCGCTGGCTGTCGAAGATTTTGTAGCCCTCGATCGTGTCCTCGGTCAGCACTTCATCGTCAGCGCGGAGGACCATGGCGCTGACTTCGATGGCGGATGGGTCGTAGCGGTACCTCATTTCTTTGCATCTTTCCCCTTCTTCCCGCGACCCAGCCCCGCCGCCAGCGCCATGTCGCGCCGGGTGATTGAATACCCGACGCTCACCATCGGGTAGACGGCGGGCAGGCCCCACTTGGCGCGGTACTGGTCGGGCGTGAGCCCGGCGCCGGTGAGGTGCTTCTTGAGGCTGCGATACCTCTTGCCGTTCTCGAGGCTGACCAGGTACTGTCCGTCCTCGGTGATTGTCGCCTTGATCTCTTCCTCGGTCAAAGCCCGTCCGCCGGTGATAGCCGCGGCCCCCTCGGCAAAGGTTAGTTCGCCCAGAAACAGGACCGAACGGACGTCACCGGACACCGAAGCGGATGCTTCCTTCATAGAGTTGGCGGCCACATAGACGTGGCTCTCGACATTGTCGTAGGACGTGACGCGGTAGACGTTCATTCGTTCGGTTCCTTCCGGCTGCTCAGCAGCGTGTCGACCCCGGGCATCAGGCCCTTGGAGTAGTCAGTAATCAATGCCTCGATGAACTCCGCCCGGCTGCATTCGTAATGGGCGGCGGCTTGGTCGAGGGTGGTGACGTGGCGTTGGTAGAGCGAAACGTGGACGTGGATCTTGTCGCCTTTGGGGTAGGCGGTGAGGGCACTGTCGGTCATTCGCCCTCGGCCCGCTCTGCCACGTTCAACAGATCGCGCAGGTCGCGCTGAATTTCTTCGCGACCTCTCTGGTACGCGGCGTTTACCGCTCGGCAGATGTAATCTGCGTCAGCTTTGTTCGCCCACGACATGCCGTTCAACTGCACCCGCAAAGGCGTGATGTAGAACTTTCCGTTGCTCTCTACGACTTCTGCGATCATCCGGCGGTTCCTCTCAATCCGATAAACCACTCCGTAGCACCGATTTTGGTTGACCGCAACATAAATATGCGTTAGAAGGTGAAAATCGAAGAAAGGAACCGAAGATGCGTCTAGCTACCACCGCCGCGCTTATCGTGACGGCACTCACTCTCTCGGCGCGCGGCAACACCCCGCAAACCCGAGCGGCGGTCAAAGCCGACCGTAAGCGCCGCGCGGCTCGTGTGCTGGCTGAAAGGACCTGCAGATGACGCCATACACCCCGGCCCAGAAACTCCTTCTCGCCGCCGCGGTCGTGTGGACCGTCGGTGTGCTGGCATTGCTCATCTTCCTGACCCCCGGAGTGCTGTCATGACCGACACTGATCTCGCCCACGCCACCGACCAGATCAACGCCGCGCGCACCGGGGCTATCCAGGAGCACCAGATCCTCACGATTAACGGGCAGATACTGGAACATGACATGGAGATCGAGGCCAATGAGCGGGCGATCGATGCCATGCGCGAACAGATTAAGCTACGCCAACGGGACACCAAGAAACGCGAGCGCGACCAGGCCAAACTGCGCCAGCAACGCGACATCTTCGCCCGCGCGGCGTTCGAGCTCAAGCAGGTGCTGCTGCCGTGACATTGACCTTCCTCCAGCCACCTCCGCAATGGGGTCTGCTCTCCGCCCAGGAGAAGACCGAGCGCGTACGCGAACAGGTCGTGACGCTCGGGCGAACGTACAGCGCCGCGGCGGAGGCGCTGGGCACGACGCGCCACGGCATCGCCGGCGCGATCAACCGCGCGGCGCTCACCGACAACCCGATTCGCTCGAGCAGCGGGTTGAAGAACCAGAAGGGCGTCAAGGGTGCCGCCGGTGGCGGGCGTACGGCAAAGACCAAGGCGGCGAAGAAAGCCCGGGCGAAAGCGAAGCCGAAGCACGCGGGCTTTCACAAGTTCGTCGCGCTCGCCATTCCCGAGGACGCCATCGAGCGCACGCCTGCCCGGCAGGACGTCTGGGGGGCGCTACCAGGCAGCAGCCCGGTGGCGATCGCCGATCACCATGACGGCTGCCGCTGGCCGGTAGGGCCAGACCTGCCGTTCCGCTACTGCAACGAGCCGGTAGCTGGCGAGAAGGTCTATTGCGCGGCGCACGCCGCTATCGCCTACCGCGAGCCGCAAAAACTAGGAGACAGGGCTAATAACCGACTAAAAAGCCCTGTTGGCCGAGGATTGACGCGTGACCGGTAGCGATTTCGCCCCGCCGGACTCGGCCACCAACCCCCGACCGCTGCCGCCGAAACGCGGCCGCCCGGAAACCCACGACAAGATCACCCTCATGGCGGTCCGGGGGAATAAAAGACGCAAGAACGTCATTCGCCTCACCTTCAGCCGCAACATCATCGACGGCCTGCTCGAATACTACGATCGCATGTGGCACGAGGGGCCGTTCTGGCGGAAGCACGAGTACCGCTACGACTTCCTGCGGTTCCAGGTCGCGCCGTTCCACAAGCTCATGATGGGGGGCGCTTTCGTGAGGATCCACCCGACACCCTTCGCCAAGGCTGAAGACGGTAAGGGGATCAAGGTGCACCGCAAGGGCAACAAGTTCTTCTTCCAGATCGTCGGGCGCAAGATGGGCTTTCGGAATAACATCAAGACCAAGGATCTGGAGTTCGCCTGGGCACCGTACGGCTTCGGAGGACACGGCGGGCTGGTGCTGTGGTTCGATGATGATGACATGCGCTACCCGTCTATTGCGCAGGTGAAGAAGCTGCCGCGGGATTATTCGTTTGTTATCGGGGCGCCTCAAAGGGAGACAGGTAAGTGACCGACAACGAAAAGTATCTGGCCGTCATGCTGGCTAAATTGATCGACGCTTTGCTTCGAAAGGACACTGAGAAGGATGGCAACTGGGGCTATCCATCTTTCGAAAAGGAGCTACGAGAGATGCGGCAATCCCTAGAAGACACAGATGGGCTGAAAGAACACCCGAAGACTTTCCTGCTGTGACCAACCCCCGAGCCCTCGCCGTCATCCGCCAGGAGCGCGCCGACGCTCTCCGGCGGAAGGCGCTCGCCGCCGCGGCGGCCCGGCTTGAGGCGACGGTCTCCGACGCTAAGCCGGAAGCCACCACTCGCCTCCGCACCGGCAAGCGCACCGCCGAAGCCATCGCCGCCCTGCAGAGCCTCCGGCGCGATATCTCAATCGGGCTGCCGGCAGAGGCGTTGATCGATCGGATTGACGATGTGCTGTTTCGGTTGAAGCGGTGAAAAACGAGAGGCCGCCCGTTGGGGCGGCCTCGCGCGAAAGGAACCTCTGGGTGCTGTTTTTCAACGAGAGACCTTGAGGTGCCCAAAGGTAACCAGCCTCTGAACGATGGCATCAATGTCACGTTCCTGTTCCGGCGTCAAGGCGCGCGTCAGCATCCTACGCTCCATGGTCTTGATGAAATGGCAGTTAGCGCACCTCACTTCGCACTTCAGGATTTCTGAATTCAGGCTGCGCACCGATGTGCATTTAGACACCGCCTTCAGCTTCTTGCCGCGCGACGGTATGTGGTCGAACTGCAAGGCTGTCGGATGCAACCGGTAGCCGCAGTCAATGCAGCCCTTCGCCATCTTTATCTTGTTCGCCTTGGCCTGCAACCGGCGCGCAGTGGTGAGCTGCACGGCGTACTTCGCCTTGTTGCCACAAGCTATCGAACAGTAGCGGGAGTTAGAATGCTTCGGTGTGAACTCTTCGGTGCACGCCATGCAGACGCGGCGGGCTTCGCCGGTCGGGAGGTAGTCGTCTAGTTTCATTCATAGTCTCCACGATTGAAAACACAACACGTTTGGCTTGGTAGGCCATTTCAGTCGGTTCCTTTCGTAGAGCGCCCAAACTAGCGCGACATGGCGGAGTGGTCAACACCCCGCCAAGTAAGTTTTGATGGTTGTCAGTTAGCAGCCGCCGCGGTACGCCGACGCGCGTTCGACAGCACCGGCGGGGCGACCAGGTTGCGTCGGCGCGTGATCATGTCCATCAGCGCGGCGGAATCTTCGGGCGTGCCCAGATCCTTGATGAACTTGATCATCATGGGGTTCTTGGTGCCCATGGCGTTGATGGTTTCCACCGACTGGGCGCGTTCGAGGAAGTCGTCGGTGGCGTCCAGAACCGCTTCGATCAGGTCGGCCGACTTGGCTCCTGAAGCGTAGAGGTCGACGAAGATCGGGACGCCGTCGGGCTCGAAATGGTCGATAACCGCCGGTTTGCTGACGACAGGATCGTCATCGACGACGTACTCCTGTTCGTCATCGGGCAGGACGATATCGACGTCATCGGTTCGGATGGTCTGCGCGGGCTGCTGGACGGGCGGGGCGACCTGCGTAGGCAACCGTCCGAAGAACAGGTAGATCAGCGTCTGGGTGCTCTGGACGCGCGCCACGAGCGAGGTCGGGCCGGCACCGCCGGGGACCGTGATCGAGATCGTGTCGAAGAACTCGAAGGTGCCGTCCTTGCCGACCAAGACGTCGAAGGTCACGAGGGTGTGGTTCTGGGGCGTGAAGAGGACGCTCTTCTCGACCAGGCGGTAGCCCCACCCGGCTTCCGCCGCGGTGGGCAAGAGCTTGTCATAGTCGAGGTTGCCGATGTTGGTGGCGAAGGCGTTGAGCTCGGTCAGGAGCGCGGAGGTCGTGGTTTTGGCGTTAGCCATTATGCGGCGTTCCTTGTTTCCATGGGGTCGTAGGTATCCCAGAGGTTTCCGGTCAAGCCGGTCAATCGAGCCTGTTCGTCGAGCGACTTGACTACCCAGCCGCCCACAGGGATTTCGAGATCGACGGGCAACACAAGGAACCAAGCTGGTTCGGTCGCGCCGTCGGGGAAAGTCTGTTTGACCCAGATACCTTGCGGTTTCCACCCGCCTTGCGCCCACTGGATAAGCGCTTCGGTGTTCTCGCCGGTCCATTGCATTGCTTCGACGTAAGGCAGTCGGCGCCGTACGACATAAGGGCTGTTGGTCATGGGTATTCTCCTTTGGGGTTGGTGAGCGAGTCGAAGGGGTCGGTATCCGGGCGCAGGACCAGCGGAGGTACGTCCAAGAAGCGGGCGACATCTGTAAGCCGGGCCCGGGGCACGTACGGCCATTTGCTGACCGCCGGTACGCTGATGCCAAGGTGCTTGGCGAGAGGGGTGATCTGTTCTGGCCGATGCTGTTTCCACGCGGCTATAGCGCGACGGTTGGGTTTCGGCCCCGGTTTCATCTGCATGACCGGCTTCTTACACGAGGCCAGAATTTTATGCAAGAGACCGCGTTAATTAGGTTGACCGATGACCGGTGTTCGGCTATAAGGGCGTCGTCTTGTTACCGACTACCGGCCTCCGGGCCTTATAGAAACAATGTTGACCGCGATGTCGGTTAGGGGTCATGCCGAGACGATCGGAACAAGGGCGGAGCGACGGGCCTACAATCGTCAAGTCGCAAGGAACTGTGAGAGTCTAACTGTTCGTGCCTTAGCGGGCACGGCGGTACGGTTCTGGAGAAGGTGGAAGCCCTTCACGAATACCCACGGCCTCCCCCGCCGCGGGCACGACCGGCACCGGGGTCCTCAAACCCTCCAAAGCCCTCCATGCGGGCTCCGGTGCCGGGTACCAGTTTCGCCCGAACGGGCAACGATTTTGAGACGGGAACGGATGTCGGAACGCCAAGGGGTGTTCTTACAGGCGGTAATGCAGCCAAGACCCGATTTAGCCAGCAGGCCGCTGGATACGTCTCAAACCGCATTACCCCCGCCCGGCGCTGCACGCCAGCGACGCGGGGGTTACGGGGTACCTCGCTGCTAGTTGCTATCATTCAGTTGGGCACTCTAGCGGGACTGCCGGGTAAGGCCGGAGGAAGGTGGGGTATCTACGACGTGAGGTGCACCAGTCACAACGGCGGGTGTCAAACGGGGTGAGTACCACCGGCCTCGCGTCGAAGCCTTGAAGCTGAAAGGAACCGTCGTAATGCCCCCTACCGTCCATGTCGTAATGTCAAACGACTACCCCGACTGCGTGTTCGACAAGATCGATCTCGCCGAGGCTTATGTTAAGGCCAAGATGGCGGACCCAAAGAACCGTCATCCGCACAGCGACACGCCGCGAATCTATTACCGGCGCTACGAGTTCGAAGTGAACGAAGCCGGCCGCGACTGGAAGCACTCATGACCCGCGGCAATTCCGACCTCATCGACCTAACTTTACAGCGCCATGCCGAAACGAAGCTCGCCATCCTGGTGAGCGACGACGGTGACGCCAAGCGCGCCGTGTGGCTGCCACTGTCACAGGTTGAAGTGGCGGTTGCTCCCGGTACCGGTGGCGCTCGCGGGTTGGTATTGGTCACCGGCCCCGAATGGATTTTCACAAGCAAAGGACTGCTGTAAATGCCCCTCCACTCTTCGACCTTCGAATATCTCAAGCCGACCGACGACCAGCTCGCCAAGATGGCGGTTCTGCGGGAAGCCGCTCGCGTCTACGCCGAAGCGCTCGATGCCAACCTGCCGGATGGCCCCGACAAGACTTTCGTGCTGCGCGCCCATCGCTCCAATGCCATGTGGGCGAATGTCGCTGTGACGCGGCTGCCGGACGGGACGCCGCGCGAATGAAAACCCTCGGAATGCTCGCCCACTGGACCGCCATCCTGTTCCTCTGCGGTGCCCCGCTCGCCGGCCTGATCGGCGCTATCCCGGCGGCGCTGATCGCTGGGGCAGTCGGGCTGCTCGTCGCCGAGGTGCACGCCGGGATGTGGGATGAATGGTTCGACGGGCTGGAATCGCTCGAGGACGATCGGGCGATGTTCCTGTCGGGAGATGAGCGATGAACGTCCTCTCAGGACTATGTGTTGGCGGACCGCGGGCCGGCACCACCCTGGCGACGATGCACGGGCGTCGGGTTACGCACCCGGGCGACACGTCCGGGGCGTACTTTCACAAGCCAGCGTCGGGGGTGACGCCGGCGTCTTGGATCTGGGTGAAGAACAAGGAGGGTGCGAAGTGATTGACGAACCTACCCAATACACCGAAGAACTTCAGGAGTTTAAGTCCGATTTCGACCCCGCGATCGAGGAAGAGCTTTTGAAGGTGGTTATCGCTGAAGCAACCAAAGACCTAGTCGCGAAAGCCAAGAACCTGGTGACCCTCCTCGACGACGCCGAGGTGAACCACGGGGGCCTATGGTCCGGCAAGACCATGCGCGCTCGGGACGAGCTGCGGCAGGAGCTCGCCCGATGGCGGTAACCGACCCGGCGTTTCGCATGAGCGAGATCACCGAGGCGATGGCCAAGCCCTACGCCGCGGCGCTCAAAGAGAAGTCGGTGGAACGCGCGCTTAGGCTTTTCACCGAGGACGTAATCACCGCCCTGAAGGCCCTGCCGGCGCGCCCGCCGCGGGTGGCGATGCGGAGCGATGGGGAGTGAGCGAACACCAGAGCCAGTTAGCGCCGGCGGCGAACAAGTTCCATGTCGGCAACGGCGAGGACGGGTTGCACTATTGGCTGACGCCTTGGTCTAGCCCAGAGTTCGTTGCGCTCGCCGCCGAGTTCGGCCCGTTCGATTTCGACCCGTGCCCCTACCCGTTGCCGGAAGGCTTTGACGGCCTGACCTGTGACTGGGGGCCGGTTGGCGCCAAGGTGTACTGCAACCCGCCTTTCGGCTCGATCATGCACGAGGGCAAGAAGAAAGGCCCGACCGCTTGGGTGCGGAAGGCTATCGAAGAGAGCCGCAAAGGCAAGACGGTCGTGCTGGTCTATCCGGTCGACAAGTGGGTGCTGATGCTGCTCAAGGAAATACTTGGCGATCATGCCGAGGTGCGGAATCTCGGCGATGTCCGGTGGCTGGCGACCGAGGACGGTTCTATCGGTAAAGGCACCGGGCGGCACATTGCGTGCTTTATCCTCAGAGGCAACTAGCGTAGGCTGGCGCGCGTTGAGAACGCGAAAGCGTCAGGAGGCGCTGCACCATGGAAATGCTCCAAGCCGCCTTTGTCCTGCTCGTCATCATCGGTATTCTGGTCGGTCTCTGGTTCCTGTTCGACTGGGCGATCGCTCAGATCGGCCCGCCTGAACCGATCGCCAAGATCCTGCGCATCGTCATGGTTCTCGTGGTCGTGGCCGCCGTGCTGTTCCTGATCCTGCCAAAGCTGATGGCGATGTTCGGGGTGAGTTTCTAAATCCGACGGATCGCCTTGATGACGTCGATCTGCTCGGCGTCCTTGGCGGTCAGCGCTGCCCACACGCGCTGGTCGGCGCTGTTCCGCGCGACGATGCCGTGGCCGTAGCACATCCGAGTCTGGCCCTGCCGGTCGAACCGTCCGCACAGCTGCATCCAGCCTTCCAGAGACCACGGCCGGCTGAGCGACGCCAGGTGCGACCCGCCGAACTGTAGCTGGATTCCATGCCCGGCCGATGCCCAATGAATGGCCATGACCGGCAGCTTACGCTGGTTCCAGAGATCGACAGTTTCCTTAGCGCTGGCCGAAGATACACCTTGTCCGAGATACCGGACACCCTTCCAGAGTTTCTTGATCATTTCGAGCTCGAAGCCGAACTCGTAGCTGACCGCCAGCGGTTCGCGCTCCATCGAGTCGATCAGGTCCGACAGGGCATTGATCTTCTCTTCGTGGAGGACGATCGGCTTGCCGGCCTCGTCGTAGATGAAGCCGGAGGTGATCTGCCGGAGTTTCATCGAAGACGCCGCCGCGGACATGGCCACAAGGTCATCGCGGCCGTCGAGTTCGATGGCCATGCGCTTCTCCATCTCGTCGTAGGCCGCTCGAGCTTTCGGCGGCAGGTCGACTTCGATCTGGCTGTGCTGCATGTTCTGATGATAGGCGAGGTCGGCTTCGTCCACGCGGAAGGCGATGGTGTTCAGATCCTTGAGGATCAGTTCCTTGGCGCCGAGCTGCGGCCGGAAATTGTAGGCCATGTAGTCCGTGGGCACGAAGAACTTGTCGCGCCACTTATAGAAGGACGGCCCGAACAGCTTGCCGCCATCAACGACCGTCACCTGGGCGTAGAGATCGAGCAGTCCTTCGGGCGCCGGCGTCGCGTTGAGCCCGACCGCGATCCTGACGTGGCCGGCGTGCTTCTTCAGCGCTTTGTAGCGCGGGCTCTTGGGGTTCTTGAGCTTGCCTACCTCGTCATAGACGATCATGTCGAAGGGGGACTCGCCGGGCTTGTAGAGGTCGGTCCACCACAGGGCGTTCTCATAGGAGATGATGTGGACGGCCTTCGGCGGGGTGGTACGGTTGATCTCCTTGTTGACCGCGCGCTCCTCGGCGGACACCGCCTTGAGCTTGGCTTCCATCTCACGGCGCTTGCGCACGTCGATCAGCTTGGGCAGCCGGGCCTCGAGGTACTGGCGCGAGCCCCACAGGCGGCGGGAGGTCTTCCACAGGCTGTCTTCCCAGCCGTCCGGCTCACCGCCCCACAGGACGGTCGCGCGGCCCTTGAGGTGCTCCCATTGGTCGGTCTCCTGCGCCCATACCAACTGACTTACCCTCAACGGAGCGAAGATGATTGGCCGGGTCACATAGCCCTCGTCCATCAACTCCGCGATAGCGGTCCAAGAAATTGCCGTTTTGCCGCTGCCCACAGGACATAGCGCCAGTGAACGGTCATGCTCAAAAATCCAGTCAATCGCTGACTGCTGGTACCCGTGCAAATCTTCTTTTGAGCGCATTGCGTTCCTGCGTGTCTTTACATTCAGGCTGTACGCGTCGAGGGTGATCTTCATCTAGCCAACTCCCGTTCCAGCGCCGCGTCGAACTGCGCATCTGTATCGCATGTGTAGACCCCGAAACCGGCCAACGTCAGCATCACTCGCCAGGCGGTCTGCTGCTTGGCGATGACGCCTAGCTTCGGCCTCTTAAACTCAGCGAACCAACACCGACCGGCGAGTAGCACGACCCGGTCGGGAAAGCCGCGCCCGGTGGGAGGGCGGAGCTTGAGGCACAACCCGCCGCGCGCTTCGATCTTGGCGGTGCAGCGGTCCTCGAGTGCTCGTTCGAGCTCGATCTTGGTCACGCGTCTGGTTCCGCCATCCATGAATGCTGGCAGTCGTTACAACGGTACCGGTAAAGGCTGTCGCCCGGGCCATCGTAGACACGGTACTCGACATGCTGCCGCCCACACTTAGGACACGTCTCGTTGCTGGTGTCCCACTCATCGGCAGGATGAGTGGCGGCCATCAGTCGTTTAACGTCTTCCTCTGTCCACCATTGTTTTACCGCCATGTCAGCCTCCAATGAACCGGGGCGCGTGCAAGGTCGCAGATTCATCGCAGTCGAGATACCCGCCGATGAAGGCCAGTTCCGGGGCGCCGAGCCAGGCTTTCTCGCGCAGGGTTAGGCTCTTGCCGATCCGGGTCAAAGCCGGACACCCCAGCGAGGCACCGGCGGCCAACGTTACCCCGTCGCGCACTTCGGCGAGGGATGGGAAGGCGTAGTCGGCGTTGCGCTGGAGATTGATGGCGCCGGCTAATGCCAGTGCTTCTCCGGTGAAGGTCGTTTCGAACGCGGCGCTTAGGTCGCCATAGGTATTAGTCTCACCCCCGGCAAGGGTGATGTCGTTCCGAACTTCGGCCAGGTGGATGGCGTTCAGGGTCGCGCCGAGCTTGAGCGTCACCCAGCCGTCGACCAGCCCCAGCACCGGGGCGGTGAGGCTGGCGCCGGGCTCGAGCGTGAGCCAGCCGCGGATCATGGTGAGCTTCGGTGCGGTGAGGGTGACGCCTTGGGCGATGGTGAGGCGCCCGAAGAATTCGGCGGCGGCTGGAAAGCTGTGGGCGTTGGCTTCGGTGACGGTTAGGTTGCCGATGTGTTTCACTTGCCTTCCTCCAGCGCGCCGCGCAGGGCGTCGAGCCACGCCTGCCGCTCAGCCGTGCGCCTGATCTCTTCGTCGCGCCCTTCGGTGTGGTAGGTGATGTTGCGCCGCGCTTCCTTGAGCGCGCTGGCGTACCACTCTTCGGCGGAGACCGGTTCCGGTGGGGTGTCCTCGCCATAGCCGGTCGTGTCGAACTTGACCGACTGTTCAAGCTGGCTGACCATGAAGTTCTTGAATTCCTCATGGTCGGGTGTTGGCGGGACCCAGTTCTTGGCCTTGGCGAGCATGGCATCGTAACGGGCCTTGATCGCCGCGCGGTCGGCCTTGCTCTTCTGCCAGTAGGCGAGCGCATCGGCGTTGGCTTTGTCGGCGCGCTGCTGGCGCTCGGCCGGCGTCAGGACGAGCAGTGCCGCCAGTTCGGTGTTGGCTTCGGCCAAGCGCTCGTCATGATAGGTCGAGCGCTTGAAGCGTTCCGGGATCGGGGTGCTGCCCGGTTCATCGCGTAGTTCGATGAGCGCGCCGAAAGCGCGGGCGCAGGTCAGCGCGTAATCCTTGAGGGTGGTGACGGTGCCGTCATTGACGGGAGCGGTGTAGCCGGTTGGCATTGGGTAGTTCCTTTCGAGGGTTGAAGGCTTAGAGCGGACCGAAGTCCCAGCCCGCTACCGCGCCGACGATGGCAGCGAGGGTGAGGAGGAAGGCCGCGGCGGTGGCGAGGGTGGCGGCGGTGGCGGGGGCGCACAGCCCGTCGTTCTCCCCACGTGCACGTGGACTCTAACTCTGCCCTCGA
>OFRC01000106.1_pt1 | contig 27071 bp, 43 predicted proteins | sample 1543051 | NCBI WGS metagenome assembly OFRC01 (sample SAMN07774231, study PRJEB24372) | wastewater metagenome
GGCAGCAGGGACACCGTTTCGGTGGTGGAGCCGCCACGGGTCGCACGCGGCGTCGGCAGCAGCGCCCCGGTCAGGCAGGTGTCGTCCCGTCGCTGGTTGTGTCCCTTGATGTCGCGGACGGTCGGGGTCGGGAGGAGTCCAGCCGGGCCAGCGCCGTGATGAGGTCGTCCCCACCCGAGCCCGGACGAGACGCCCGCGCATAGTCCGGTCCCGAGTCCGACAGTTTCGCCTCGGGGGTGGGCAGCAATGAACACGCGGCGGCGTCCGTGGCAGGCGCCCACGTCGGCAGCGCGAAGGCTGACCCATTCCGCGTCATACCCGATCGCGGCCAGGTCTCCGAGAACGTCTCCGAACCCGCTACTAAGGTGTCCTGCAACGTTCTCCAGGAACACGAGTCGGGGTCGTAGAGCGAGAACGGCGGTCGCGATGAACGGCCAGATGTGTCGCGGGTCATCGGTGCCCTTTCGGCGTCCGGCGTGGGAGAACGGCTGGCAGGGGTAGCCGGCGGTGAGGATGTCGACGGGCTCGACGCGAGCCCAGTAGGCGCGGGTGATGTCGCCCAAGTTCGGGACGCCGGGGAAGCGGTACTCGAGGATGGCGCACGCGCCAGGGTCGACCTCGGACACCCACACGGTTTTCGCGCCTGTGAGCCGCTCGACGGCCAAGTCCAAGCCGCCGTAGCCCGTCGCCAGCGACCCGATGGTCAGCATGCCGTCACCCCCAGCATGTCGGCGAGCAGGTCGGCGTCGGGCTGTCCGGCGAGCAGGCGTCGGACGGTGGCGGCCTCGGCCTCCGTGATGGGTGTGAGGGTGCCCAGCCGGTCAGCGAGGCCCTTGTCGTAGCGGGCCGTCCGGATGCCGATCGGGTGTGTCTGGGCGGTGCGCACGTCGGGCTGGCGGGTCATGACACCTCCGTGAAGTCGAGGGCGTCCTGGTCGAGTGGGGTGCCGGGCGTGGGCTCAGGCTCGCCGCTCAGAAGGTCGAGGACGGCCCTGGCCTGCACGCGGTAGATGAGCTGCCAGCGGTGAGGCAGCCCCTCCCACGGCTCGAATGGCAGGCTGTCGCCGCGCATCGTCATGGCGGCGTGGTAGGCGGCGCGGGCGCAGCGCTCTTGCAGGCTGTCGCTCATCCGACGGCCCCCCCGAAGTCGAGGACGTCCTGGTCCGGCGTCAGGTATCCGGCGGCGTTGAGGGCGTCCGCGATGCGCTCAGCGTCGGCCAAGAAGGCGCGCTGGGCTTGTGAGGTGAGGTCGTCCCAGGCGAGGGACTGGGGGGCGCGCAGGACCTCATTGAGGGCCTGCGCGACGACGACGGTGGCGCTCATCCGACTGCCCCCACTTCGCACGGGTCGAGCAGCATGCCCAGCAGCAGCACGACACCGAGGGCGACGCCTGCGCGCATCTGCCGGATGAGCAGGTCCAGACACCACCAGGCGCGCACGTCGTGGCCGGCCTCAAGGTGGGCCAGAGCGGCCATGACGATGGGGTCACCCATGGGGGGCAAGGTGGTCACGACGCCACCACCAGCTCCCACAGGGCGACCTGCGCGTCACACAGGGCCGCGAACGCCTGCAGGCGGGGCGCATACTTGGCGCGCGTCTCGGCATTGCACCGCGACGGCCACTCGTCTGATGCGGCCAATGCGCGCAGATCGTCGATCGTCCCGGACCAGCACCCCAGGTGGATCATGTGGCCGGTCTCGGTGCGGACAAGGGTGCCCCAGTCGCCCTGCGAGGACAGCGGGCCAGCGGCGAGGGTGTCGTCTACGCCGTAGACCCGCGCATCTCCGTAGACCCGCGCAGCGCCGTAGACCCACGCAGCGCCGCCGACCCGCGCATCTCCGCCGACCCGCGCATCTCCGTAGACCTGCGCAGCGCCGTAGACCCACGCAGCGCCGTAGACCCACGCATCTCCGTAGACCTGCGCAGCGCCGTAGACCCGCGCAGCGCCGCCGACCCACGCAGCGCCGCCGACCCGCGCATCTCCGTAGACCCGCGCAGCGCCGCCGACCCACGCAGCGCCGGAGGTGTCCAGGTTGGACTCAGACTCCACCCAGCCGCCCATGTCACCCTTCCGCACACCGGGGCGCACACCACGCAGGGCACGGATGCGGCGCAGCCACGGATAATCGGGGTGGGTGTCGGTGAGTTCGTACTTGTCATTCACGGCGTGGTCCTTTCGGGTTCTTCGGTGTTCGGGGGGTCCGCCAGGTCGGCGGCAGGCAGCAGGCGGGCCAAGGACAGCCAGCCAGCGCGGTCCCGCACGACGCGGCAGGTCGTCCAGTCGGCGCTCATTGGTCGGTCCCGCTCTCGCCCAGGGCGCAGACGGTCGGGCAGGGGTAGTCCTTGCCGCACTCGCAGATCGGGTTGGGGTAGAGGGCGGACATGGATCCGCGCGACTCCCGGTGCAGTTCCCGCACTCGCTCGACCTTGGCCACCAGGGCGTCACGCTCGGCGGCGGCGTCCAGCAGGGCGGGGAGGGCTTCCACGGCGGCAATGATGAGCCGCGCATCGTTGTGCAGCAGCGTGGAGCCGACGACGCTCAGGTCGTCGGGGTTGGGGCGTCCCGAGACGATGGCGGTCAGCGTCAGGTTGCCGCCGCCGTCCATCATCTCGTCGCGCCAGGGCCGCGGCGTCGCCGCTTCGGCCAGCCGTCGCAGGTCGGCCACTTCGGGTGTTTCGTGGCGGTTGGTCATCAGTACGCCTTCCCGTGCTTGAGCGGGCGGGTGGCGTTGTGGGCCATCTTGTCGGCCACCACGGCGTCAATGTCGACGCCGAGAGAGTGCATCGTGTCGAGGATGCGGATGAGCGCGTCAGCGAGTTCGACGGCGGTGCCCTCGGGCTTGCAATGAACGCGGGAGCACGCCAACTCTCGCTCGGCTTCCGTGCGATCGTCGGGCAGCCCGTCAGACTGCGCCGGGCACGGCTGGCGGTGCTGCCACCAGACGGGAGGGTGTCCCTCGCGGTGCTCCTCCAGCGCCTCGGCAAGCTCCGACGTGACGAGCATCAGCATTTCGCCGAAGTTGCGTTCGCCGTCGTCCCAGAATCCGTGGTCGCGGGCGTTGCCGTGGATGGCGGCGGCGAGGTTGTTGAGCGGGGCCGTGCGGGTGGGGCCGGTCTCGGCGACCGTCTCGGCGGGACGGGCATCGGCGCGCACCATGTGGTCAGTCCAAGAGGTCGGCATGTCAGTCGGCCACCCGTCGCCACTCGCCGGCGTACTCGCGCTGGCGACGCACCTCGTAGATGCCTGCACCGATGCCCAGTGCCGAGTGCTCCTCGGTGTGGATCAGCCACGCCTCACCGGCGACAGGGACCCGCAGCCAGCCCTGCACCAGCTCGTCCGGGTCGGTGGCCGCCGGGTTGGGCAACCAGTCACCGTCGCCGTGGAGGGTGTGCGTGTTGGAGCCCTGCTCGGAGCGCACCACCTCCACGCGGGCACCGATCGGGCGGGCACCCGTCATGTCGTGGTCGTCGATCTTGAGCAGCAGCACGTCACCCTGCCGCTGCGATGCCGACAGCACCGGGATCTCCAGCTCGGGAAACTCCTGGGCGTCGAGTCGGTAGCCGTGGGCGGTGAGGACACTGGTGGTCGTGTTCATGGTTGGGGTTCCTTTCAAGAGGCCCGGGCGAGTGCCCGGTACTGGTCGGGTGTGACAGCAAAGAGGTCCGCCGCTGCTGCGACGGGGTCGGTGTGGTGGGCGGGGACGGGCAGCCCGAAGGTCCTGCGATGGCCGCCCTTGTCGAGTGAGGCGTTATGGCAGATGAGGATGTGGGCGGGCTCCTCGTACAGGTCGCGCAGGTCGCCCAGGTCGTAGAGGGCGAGCCGCTGGCCGGGGTTGCCGGGGTCGTCCGCCATCGCCACCAGAGCGAGCCGGTCGGTGACCGCATCCCAGCCGAGTCGCTCGATGCCGCAGCGACGCACCTCGGCATTGGTCTGCGAGAGGGCCGTCTCGACGTCCCAACTGTGGAAGTCGGCGGGGACGGTGATGCCGTGCCAGGAGGTGAGGGAGTAGCCGTCGGCCCAGGTGAGTGCCGGGCCGGTGTCGTGGTGGAGGCGTCCCTGCAGGTCACGATGGATGGCGGTGGGCCGGTCGGTCATCACGCAGATGCCGCGCATGGGCCACCACCAGCCTGTGGACTGTACAGCGGTAGTGAGCGTGTCGAGGCGCGTGGAGGCGGGGAGGCCTGCGATGGGCAGGCCGGATGCGTAGGACGCCATCCAGTAGGCGCCCGACCATAGGTCGATGCACCGCCAGAGCTGGCCCCCGAGCTGGCCCCCGAGCTGGTCCCAGAGCTGGCCCCGGAGCTGGTCCGAGAGCTGGCCCCGGAGCTGGCCCCGGAGCTGGCCCCCGAGCTGGCCCGAGAGCTGGCCCCAGAGCTGGCCCCCGAGCTGGCCCCGTGATCCGATGAGAGTCGCCGCCACCAGACCACCCATTGGGGAGTCCGTCCAGATCCACTGCTCCGGGGCGTCCAGTCCAGCCGCCACATAGGCGGCGGCTACGGCCGCCTCGGCAGCCGGACGGTCGCAGCGGTCAGTGCGTAGCGCCTGGTGCATCCACTCATCGCGGCAGGCCACGACATCGGCGATCTGCGCCTCAGTCAGCGTCCCCGTGTAGGTCATCGGTCAGTCCTCTCAATGTCGTCAAGGTCGGCGGCTGGCAGCACTCGCTCCAGCCATGCGTGCACGCGGGCGGGCAGCAGCCACAAGGCTGCTAGCAGGCCGGTGAGGGTCGACGCCCACAGCAGGACGCCCACCAGCCCCCAGAGGGCGTAGCAAGGGACGTCAGGCATCAGGCCACCTCCGCGAACGGCCAGCCAAACGCCGGTGTCCAGTCACGAGCCTCCGCAAACGCCTGCTCGGTCCGCGCCGTCTGATCGGCGGCGTACCAACAGGCCTGGAGCTCGTGCAGGGTGCGCGGCTCGACGTGCGGGATTACTTCGTCCTTGCTGGCGATGATGTGCAGCAGCCGCAGCGAGGCGAGCGCGTCGGCCTCGGCGTCGTGGGCTGGGAAAGTGATGCCGTTCTGCTCGGCCAGCGCGCCCAGTCGCCGCGAGCCGGTCAGGTGGTACAGCCGCCTGAAGAGCACCAGCGTGTCGAGCACGATGAGGTCACGAGGCACCGGCCCGAAACCGAGACGCTGCGCCTCGCAGTCCAGCAGGGTGAGGTCGTAGCGCAGGTTGTGGCCGACGACAGGGGTCTCCAGTCGTACCGCGTCCTCCAAGTCGGACAGGACCCCCGCCATTGCCTCGACGCGGTCGGTGGTGCCCAACCCGGCCAGGCGCTCGGCGGTGAGCCCGTGCACCTTGACGACGGCCTCGGGGATGGTGATGCCGGTCGGGTCGAGGTAGAGGGTTAGCGGCTCCCACCGTCCGGGACGCGACGACTCGCCGAGGCAGATCGACAGCGGTCGGGCCGTCAGCGGGTCGACGCCGGTCGTCTCGGTATCGAGTGCCAGCAGGGGCATGTCGAGCCAGGTCATGCCTGCACCCCCTCGGCGGGAGGTCCGGCGGCGGTCAGCGACTGCGCGCGGGCAGCGATGTATGCCTGCGCTTCGGGCGGAGCTTGCTTCCACAGGTCCCGCAGCTTTGCCGGGTCCGTGAGCGCGTCAGCCTCAGCCCGCCAGTCACGCGCGGCGACTGCGGGCAGAGGACGAACCGTGAAGAGGGCCGACTTGCCGCGGGTCACCAGCAGCGGGACCGACTTCGGGGCGTCAATATGTGACAGGCGGCTGATGCGAGTGCCGCCAACCTTGTCGCCGCCGAACTTCACGTCCGGGTCGCAGTAGAGCTCGACTTGGCGTCCAGCCCACATGCTCGCGTCGGTGCCCCAGCAGAAGCCGAGTACTCGCCTCATGGACTTGCCGGGGCGCCACACGCGGGGGAATTCGGCGAACGTCACCGAGATGGGCTGTTCGGAATCGGACTTGGCGACCTTGGTGATGGTGAAGATGCGCGGCCCACCCAGAAGGTCGACGGCGTCGAGCTGGTCAGAGTTGGGGGCGAGGGTGTCAGAGATGTCCATGTCAGATCGCAATCTCGGAGAGGTCGGGGGCGCGTTCGGCCAGGGGGAGTCCGCGCACGAGGTCGCGGTAGAGGGATGTCGAGAGGGCAATGGACGCCTCAAGGGCAGCCACGGCGGCGGTGATGGACGCCTGCCACATCAGGTCCGGCGTCACCCGCTTGACGAACAGGGGCATGCCGCCGCAGTAGGAGACGAAGTCACACCAGCGGCGACCCGAGACCAACAGCCCGCACTGAATCTGCGCCACATACTCGTCCGGCACCCGGTCATCCAGGATCGTGCGGAGCTGGTGCTTTTGGAGGCGCGACTTGACCTCAATGAGGCCCACGTCACCCACAAGACCGTCCGGCGAATAGCCGATGCGGTGGCCGTCGATGGTGCGCACCATGAACCCGCACTCCTCAACGGGGCTGTGATGCTGGGCGTACAGGTCACGGGCTCGCGGCTCGTCCTCGACGCCGCGCATCATGTCCCAGCCGAAGTACTCCGGGTCGGCGTTGCCGGTGATGCGCTCCGCCATCAGTGAGAGCGTCAGTGTGCGGGAGGTGTCATTCGAGGCGACCTTGAGCGTCGGCGTCAGCAGTTTGCCGACGACGGACGCCGTGACGATGCCGCGGCGCAGTTCGTGCCATTCCTCAGTGCCCTGGATGATGTCCCGGTAAACGGTGAGATCGCCCATCACGCCACCGCCTCGGTCATGGCGTCCACCTCGGCGTCAGCGCGGCGATCGTCGATGCAGGACCGGCACAAACCCGACCCGCGAGACGGCTCCCGCTCGCCACAGGCGTTGCACAACAGCAGCTCGTTGCGCTCATCGACACACTCGTCGTCGAGATCGTGCGGACAGGTGGGCGACCCCCACAGCGGATGCCGTCTCACGACTCGACCTGGGCTGCGGCCAGGTGCTCAACGCACAAGAGCCGGTATTCGTAGCGGCCGGCCGCATCCTTCCGGCATCCCGACTCTTCGCAGCGGTAGTGACTCGGCGTCGTCGAGATGACCAGCCGGGCGAGGGCATCGTCATCCGGAAGGTACGTGAGTCGATCGTCGGCGCGGCTCCCAAAGACGAGCGCGGACCCGTCAACGTGAGCGGTCGCCTCGACTAGCTCGCGCAGGTTGGCGAGGGTCAGATGGGCGGCGGATGCGGAGGTCTGAGTGTCGATAGCCACGGGAGGTCCTTTCGGGTGTTTGGGGACGGCGGCGCCGACCCCGAGGGGTTGAGAGAGTGGAGGGAAGGGTGGTTAGGCGGCGGCTTCGGTGGGACAGAGGTCCGCAATCCACGCCTCGACGTCCTGGCGGACCAGGCGGTAGGCGTGCTTCACCTCCGGCTTAGATGACACGTCCCGCGCCCGCAGAAGCCCCGCCTCGATCGCGGAGTTGATCTCGGCGACGGTGGTGCGCGGGTACTGCCCGACCACCTGCGAGACGGTCAAGATGTCCAGGGCGTTCATGCGGTCCTCCTCGATGGGCGTAGGGATGCCTCGATGGTCACGCCACACGCCCTTCGCCAGTCAGTGTGGCCGGATCGCGGACGATGGCAGCTGCGGGCACTTCGAGCGCCTTGGCGATCCGATGCAGCACCTCGACGCTGGCTTCCTTGCGTTCGTTCTCCAGATTGTCCAGATGGGCGTACGAGAGGCCGGCCATGGTTGCGAACGCGCCGGGCTTTAGCCCCGCCTTGATCCTGAAGGTGCGGATCGTCAGGCCGTTGTGCCGGGTGTGCGTGGAACTCATGTGGAAGAGATTAGGAGAGGGAAGGGAAGAAAGCAAGTCCTCATGCGGAAGAGATGCGGAAGAAGACAACCCTGCTTGTCAGGAGAAGTACACCGCGGTGGAGCGTCTCGCAGCCCGCGCCCTCATCGGCCTGCCCGAGCTAGGGGAGGCCCTCGCCTGGACGCCGCACGCCGCCGAAGCCGCCGACGTCCTATGGGTGGACGAGGCGCTACTGCGGGTGAGGGTCCGCCGTGGCAGCCATGCCGGTGAAGCGCGACCCGGCCATCGATCCCCAGGGGGTACACACCAGACGCGTACCCCCTGGCGGCGGACTGGCCGGACCCGACGATCAACCCACCCAAGGAGTGCCCCAGTGCTCTCGCGCTCGGCATGGCGCTAGGCGTGCCAAACCCGCGCCCCTGCCGAGTCCTCAGGGAGCGGCAGGAGGTCGGGCGTGAGGCGCGCTCAGCCCAGCACCTAGGCGTCCGGGCTGACGTCTAGGGCGAGCATCCCGCCGATCTTCTGAGCGGCGTCCCTGCGCTGGGCATCGTCACTGTGGAGGTAGTGCTCCATGGTGACGGTGACCTGCGACTGACCGAGGTAGTCAGCGATGACCCGGGGCGGGACGCCGGCCTTGTCGAGGAGGGTGGCACAGGTGCCGCGCGCGCCATGCAGGGGCTTGTGCGGCACGTCGACGAGTTCGAGCGTCGCCTTCCAAATCTTCCAGTCGCGCTCCGACCCTTCGATGGCCTCGGGGCCGCGTCCGGGGAAGACGTAGCCGACGCCACCTGATTCCTCCCGCCAGGATTCGAGCGCGTCGCGCAGGTGCGGGGACAGGGGCACGTCACGCACCGACGCCTTGGTCTTGGGGGGTTGCAGGACGCGCTTGCCGCCGATGGTCGCCGCGGACTGGCGGATCAGCAGGTGTGTGGCGGTGACGTGCTCCCAGCGCAGGGCGAGAGCTTCGCCTTGCCGGAGGCCGCCGAGGATGGCGACGGCGACCCGGGCTCGGGTGCGGGCGTTGACGGGCGCGTGGAGGACTTTCCCGGTGTCGGCCTCGGTGAGGATGCTGTAGCGGTCTTTGACGCTGGGGGCCGCGACGGACCCGAACGGCAACCGTGGGATCTTGCGGTCGGCTTGCGCGACGATGAGCGCCCGCCTGAGCACGGCGTGGACGTTGCGGACGGTCGCCTCGGACAGTCCGGCCTCCCGGATGGCGGCGTGCAGGGCTCTGATGTGGGTGGGGCCGAGCCTGTCGATGCGGACCTTGCCGAGCTGGGGTATCAGCCAGGTGTCGACCTTGGAGCGGTAGCCGTCGGCGGTGACCCGCTTGAGGTCTCCGGCTTTGACGCTGGGTTCGATGACGTCGTCGAGCCAGGTGGTCAGCCACTGCTTCACGGTGGTGGCGTCGGGGGTTGAGCCGGCGTCGCGGACGGACTTCATCTCGTCGAGGAGTTTGACGGCCTCCCGTTTGGTTTTGGCCCGCCGTTTGATGCGTTTCCGCTTGCCGGCGACGTATCCGAGGCTCAGGACGGCCACCCAGGAGCCGTCTTCGAGCTGGCAAATGGACCCTTCGCCTTGGCCTCTGCGCACCGCCATAAGGCGCATTCTATAGCTGGTAACCACGCTGGTAACCAGGTTGGTAACCTATCGCGCTAGCTACTGTGACCCGATGATGGTTACCAATGCGGCTCTGACTAGCCTAGATAGCGACCCCAGCAAGATTCGAACTTGCGACACAAGGTTTAGGAAACCTCTGAATCTGAGCGCGAAACAGCGACTTTGGTAACCAGTTTGGTAACCAGTTCCGCCAGGGGGCCTGAGGCAAGGTGCAGGAAACCTTGTCTACCAACTTGACAACGCTGCGCACGCGCGGCATTATTGAGACATGACGACCCGTGAAACCCTCCACAGCAAGATCGCCACCCGCACGACCGGCACGAGCGCACATCGCGGGACCCGCTTCACCCATGACCGGATGCTCGATACCGGCTGGATGCCTGGCCCCGGCCAGCGGTACGCCGACGCCCCCAAGGTCGCGTGCGAGATCACGAAGGTGACCGCGACGACCGTCTACTACCGGGCCGACTCGGGCGGGTTCTTCTGCCTCGACCGGGCCGACTTCGAGCGGCGGTTCTGTGCCTGACCTCACGACGACGCAGGCCGCCGAGCTGTGCGGACTGACGCCGGCGGCCTTCCGCAAGGAGATGGCCCGCCAGCGACAGCAGGGCCGCGACTTCCGCCGGCCCGGCCCGGACGCTCGGACGCCGCTATGGGACGCCGACGGGCTGCGCGGATGGCTGGTCTCACGTCCTGGTCGGGGTCGCTGGCGCTGAGGGTCCTGGTTCGCGCGGGTGTTCACTTTGTCGGGCTGGGGTGGGGGTGCTAAGTGAATGGGCGCTTCGTCGCAATCTCTAGTGCGCTATAGACACCTACTCTATAGCGCGCTATATTTTCTGTATCGGGAAGGCCGCAGGGGCCGACCGGGAGAGGCAGAAATGATCACCACCGCACAGCTCGCCACCATCGGCAAGATGGTCACCGCTATCAAGCTCCCCAAGGCCGCCAAGACCTGGACCACCACCGACGAGATCAAGGTCGGCGACGTCATCATCGACGGAGGTCGCGCCTGCATCGTCACCGGCATCACCCAGAGCACCGCCAAGGTCCCCGGATCCTCGGCCATCTTCTTCGACTTCACGATGCTGGTCGCCGGCTGGAACGCCGACGGATCCGACGCCAAGCAGGTCACCCGCCTCATGTCCACGCCCGACGTCGCTCTCATCGACACCGACATTGCACTGGTCGAGGCGAAGTGACTCTCTACGTCAAGATCACGGACACGATGACCGGGGCGCAGGCCACCTGCGCCACCGGCGATATCGAGGCCACCTTGGCCCCTTGGTATCCAGACGCCCCCGCCGATGTGGTCGAGACGATCAGCGACTTCGCGGAGGCGGTCCGGGCCGGTCGCCCGTCGCGCAATGGCCCGGGCCAGGTGTCGACGCCGGTACCGCAGACCTACGAGCTTGAAGCCGCCCTCGGGATCGAATGGGAGTGGGCGACCCTGCAGGCCCTCTCTCAGGCTGAGCGGGACGCCTTCACGGCTTGGGAGGCGGCGAGGACGGCACGCGACGCGGCGGTGCGCGCGGCGATGGCGGACGGGATGCCGCGCGCGGCGATCGCGGAGGCGACCGGAATCTCCTTGCCGAGGCTCTATCAGATCCGGGACGGTCGGCGGTAGGGTGCTCGTCGTCCCCGCCTTGCGGGGGTGATCCGATGTAGCCCAGGTCTTTGCCAGTGCCGCATCCCCTCTCCCCGCACGTCGCGGGGTGGAACGCAAAGAAAGCCCCCCACCTCCGTAGAGGTGGGGGGCTTGGTGCTGTGTGGTCGACGTCAGGGGGCGGCGCGCTCCGGGGTGTAGGTGCCGATCCCGTCCTGGACGCCGGCGACCAGCTGGGCGTCCGGGTCCAGAGTGGGCACCTGCTCGGGCGGGACGAGGATGTCGGGCGGTGAGCCGGTGGTGACGTTGCCGGCGGCAGTCACGCCGAAGATGGTCGCCAGGGACGCGTACAGGGTCCACTCGTCGGCGCCGATGATGCCCTTGGCCTGCAGGTAGATCATCACAGGCCCGGCCACGATGACCGCCACGTAGATGCCGAGCCGTACCGGCATCGGGATGCGCTGCAGGACTGAGCGGACGTCGACACCCTCGGTCAGCGGGATGGTCATGAGGTCTCTCCTATCGGGCGTTGAGGTAGCGCTGGAGAGCGCGCGTGGTGTCCGGTCCCCAGGCGCCGTCCGGGTAGGACCCGACGCGACGCTGCAGCGCCCGGACCGTGACCGGGCCGACGATGCCATCCACCTGGACGCCAAGCCACGCCTGCAGCTTGCGGCGCGACTCGGGACCCCACTGCCCATCGACCGCGGCGCCGATGACGCCCTGCAGACGACGGACGGTCTGCGGCCCGAAGACGCCGTCGACGACCAGCGGCCCGGGCTTCGCGGACGCCGTCGTGGTGATGACGGACAGCGACGGCACGACAGCGGGGACGTCCACGCTGCCAGGCTCGTACGGCGGACGCCACAGGGACGCCTCACGGGTGCCGCCCTGCGTCATGTCGTAGGGCGTCCGGATGCGGACCTCTCGTCCGGTCTGGTCGCCAGCCTGACCGCCGGCGCGGCGTCCGCGCTCGTCGGCCTCAGCTGACAGCCACTCGGACGCCGACAGCACCAGGATGACGTGATGGCCGGGCGCGAGGACGACGTCGCCGGGCTCGAGCGGCTTCCCGGGCGCGTAGGGGAGGCGGCGGAAGCTCGCGGCGGTGAGCCACCCGTCGAGGTTGCCCGTCCACAGCCAGGCGACCGGGACGGCGCCGAATCCGGCCAGCCACAGGACGCCGACCGTGGAGGTCGAGCAGTCGCAGGCGGTGCCGCCGACGAGGCGGCGTCCGGGAATGTCGAGGAAGGTCCAGCGGGCGGCCTGGTCGTAGCCGATATCTGCGGCGGCGAGCTGGCGTCCAATACGGACGGCCTCAGCGATCTTGGTCATGGGTGCCTCCTGTGGGCGTGACGATGTGCCCAGACGCGACTACGCACGGGCGAGGGGGAGAGGGGGACTAGATCCCCTCGGGGAGTTGCGGTGGCGGCGGGGGGAGCTGCCGCCAGATGTGGTGCTCCAGGACGTCGATGTGGTCGCCCTGTGCGCGCTTGATGAGCGCGTCGCGCTCGCGCGCCTCCCACAGGGCCGCATACTTGGCCTCCAAGCTGTCCACCCGCGCCTGTAAGCGGTTACTGCCCGACGCAAGCCAGGTCAGCCATGCGCCTAGACCCACGCCGGTGGCTGCGATGATCGCCACCAGGATCGGCGGCTCCGGCCACGTCATAGTCCACCACCTACCAGAGTCGCGTCGGCCAGATTGACTGACCCGCGCCGCAGCCCCAGGATCGTCGTCGCGGATGCTTGCGCGTCACGCGCTGACACCACCACCGAGACCGGTACCCACGCCGCCTCGAAGGTGGCCCGCGCGACCACCCGCCACGGATCGGCGACCAGATAGTCCCCGATCGCACCCTCCCAGGACAGTCGGATGCCGTCCCGCTCGACCTCGACAGCCCAGCAGCCGGGCGGCGCGTCGACAACCTCGCCGCCGAGCAGCTGCGCCGCCACGGACGCCGCAGTGACCTGCGTCGCCTCAATCGTCGCCGGCCGCTGCTGGTAGCGGAGCAGCATCAGGCCGCCTCGTAGTCGAAGCGGGCGGTGATCGCGTCCCCAGCCTTCCACGCGAAGGGCAGCGATGCCGTCAAGCCCGTCGTGAAGCCGGTGGCGCCGTTGAGCGCCGAGACTCCCACGGTGGTGCCGTTGAGGAAGCCGAAGCCGAGGTAGAGCGCACTGCCAGCGCTCAGGAAGGCGACGGTCACGAGGCCCGCGTCCTCCCCGGTCGCCGTCACCGGCAGGCTCAGCGTCGGCACCCCGGACGGTGACGGCGACGCGCCGAGGACGACCTTCGCGAAGCCCCGCACCCGCTTGCCCATCTGCTGGTAGCGACCCGTGACGGTGGGGGATGTGCCGAGTCCCGTAGCGGTCAGCGTCGGGGTGTACGCCTTCCAGCCGAATGCGGCCTCCATTGCCTGCGCCAGTGCGGCAAGATCGGCCGCCGCGTCGACGGACCCGGACTGGTCCGGGTAGACCAGACCGCTAGCAGTGGTGGGCATCATGCCTCCTGGATTGTGAGAGTGAGCTGCCCGGCGGCCGCCATGGAGGCGACCCCGAGCCACTGGGCGTAGTCGGCGGTGCCGGAGTAGACGAGAGCGATGCCGGCAGCGGAGCCGTTGAGGAGCTTCTGCCCCCAGGTCGCACCCAAGTCGAAGACCAGCTCCTGCCCGAAAGCGAAGCCTGGCCCGTCAATGCCGGCGTCCGCGGTCAAGGCGGGAGGTGCGGCACCTTTGATTGCTCCGGTGTGCAGCCTCAGGTGCGGCTTGATTGACGCCGACGATCCGAGTCCGGACGAGCCACGTCGTAGCCGCAGCGTCGCCGCGGTGCATGTACGCCCCGCCGCCCCGCCGAAGACCTGGCCGTAGAAGTAGTAGCCGCTCTTGTAGTTGGAGCCGCTGTAGGTGCCCTGAACGGCCGTCGTGTCGTAGTCGCCCCAGGTCGTCCACGACCCGCCCGACGATGACGACGTGGCGATAGCTGAGAATGTCGACGTGTAGAGCTTCGGCGCAACCGGCACCGCCGGCGCTGTCGACGCCGGGGGCGTTGCGGTCGGTGCTGTCGACGCCGGGGGCGAAGCCGTGGAGAAGCGACCGGCGGCATACGACTGCCCACCGGACCGCCACACGATTGCCACCGTGTCGCCGACCGCTGGCGACGGGTACGCGTACGGCATCGTGGCCGACAGCCCGCCCACTGACACCGTTACCACGTTGGTGCCGAGCGCGGTCACGGTCCCTCGGGGCGCCGGCGGCGTCAGATTGCGGATCAGCCGCGGGCGACTGCCCACCAGCACTAAGCCGGTATCGCCAACGCGCAACAGGTCCCCGCCTGTCGAGTCCAGCACCGGCACCGCCGTGCCATTGACATCGACCTTGAGCGGCGACACCGACGTAATGATGCGGGAGACGCACATCGAGCCGTCTGCAGCCATCGCGGCGATGATCTCAGCGAGCGGGTCAGCCACTCCACACCTCCGTCCACGGCACAGAGGCCGTCACGCGAGCATCAGCCGAGCCGTCCAAAGACCGCTCGATCCTCGATACGATCCCGGTCAGCGTCTTGTCTGGCAGCGGCACCGCGACCGTGTCCAGGCACTCCAAGCCCAGGTGATCTGCGCATTCGAACGTGACCGGCACCGTCAGCCGCGCCACCAGATTGGCGAGCTGCGTTGTCGCCATCGCCTGCGCTGTCGCATCCGAGGTAGCCAGCGGATTAGTGGCCTTGAGGCCACGCTTACCCATCGGGCCACCCCAGCGCAGCGGCCCCGACCGGATGTAGTCAACGCCGCGAGTGGGCATCTGGGCCGACTCGTCTCCAGCAGTACCGGTCACCACGACCGCCTGCCGCAAGCCGGCGACCGACGGCGTCCGTCGGAAGCGACCCAAGGTCGCACCCTGACCCGACGTGACCAACGTCCAATCCGGCGTCGACTTCCGCGCCGCCGGCCGCGGCAAATAGGTGCCGACCCGCGACACCGCCGAGACGCAGCCCTCAAGGTCAGCCAGCGACATCAGGGCGTCCATGCGGTCATCGGTCCACGTCGCACCCAGGGGCGACGACCTCGTCGTCACCCATGGCCCCATCGGCATCAGCCCATCGAGCAGTGCCACCGAGTCCGCGTAGGTCGTCCCGGACGCCGCGTAGTCACTGAGTAGCGGATCGTCAGCGACCAGATCCAGCAAATCGACCGCCTTGACGGAGTACTGTCGCGCCAGCGGCACCCAGGCGCCATTGCTGTACCGGTGCCACTCCTCGTCGGCGGTCGGCTCGGGATCGGTGATCAGGTAGCGACCCATCGGCACTTGGTCGAGCACCAGCGAGCCCACCTTGATAAGCCCGGTTAGGGTGATCCGCTGCCCAAAAGGGGCCAGCGGCGACGTCGGTGACGACGTGAGCAGCGTGCCCGTGTCGTCAACGACCGGCAGGGTCAGCTCAGCCGACACCGACCGCCCTGACCACTCCTCGACCAGCGTCGCACCCTCGATTGGCAGTCGCTCCACCAGCGTCTGCCCATCCAGCGACACCGAGGCGATGCACTCGATCGAGTGCGCGCCCCCCAGGGCCTGCACCGCATCAGCCGACAAAGCCCACATGGCCCCCCCTAGGCGTTGCGCGCGAGATCTAGGTACGTCTTACCGGCATAGCGGGCCTTGAGGTCGGCGTAGGTCCCACCGAGGGCCTTGAGGTCGGCGTACGTCCACGGATGCACCACGGCCGGGATGGACGGCCCCGCCGCCTCGAATCCCGGCGCCAGCCAGTCGGCGAACTCTGCCGGCCAGTAACCGGCCCGCGTGATCGACCCGGACGCCAGATAGAGTAGGCCAGTCCGGTGCAGCATCGTCGCCTCCGAGCAGCGCACCAGCAGCGGCAGCCCCGACGCGATCAGGTCCTCCATTGCGTACGTTTCCGCCGCAGTCTCGGTCGCCCATCCGATCGTGCGGGCCGGAGCCTGCCTCGCTGACGTCACCGCCACCGGCAGCCGATTACCGAGCCGCCGGGATGCCCGCACGTCGGCCCCGTAGTTCCGCTCCCCATCGGTCGCGTACAGCAGCGACAGCAGCATGGCCGACCGCGGCGACATCGGATCAGAGATCCACGCCAAGCCCGTCGCCGGCGCGGCCACCGTCGTCGCCGGGCTCGTAGCCACCTCTAGCAGCCCACCCGACGACGACAGCGCCGACGCCGTCCACACGAGCTCACGGCCCAGCGGCACGTCGTGGTCAATGACGTGGCCGGTCGACCCGGCGATCGCGCAGCGAGCCCTGATCGTCTCCGACGTCGACGACCAGCTGCGCGTCACACGCACGGAGACCGTCCCCGCCGGCAAGCCCGTCAGGCCCAGATCGGCCAACGGGGGCGACGTGCTTGTCGCGACCGATATCGCGATCGTCATACCCGCTTCACCCCCCGCGAGGTCCGCGCAGCCGCAGCCGCGATCTTGCCGTCCACCTGACGGCCCAGCATCGAGTCGACCACACCCTGGCGGGCACCCTCGCGGACGGCGTCGCAGATCTGCTCTGCGGTCAGCCCATCCAGCGACCCGCCGCCCGAGCCGCCCCCGTACAGCCCACCGGCCGCGTTCGGCAAGACCCCGATACGACGCCCCGTCTCCTGCCAGATGGCGATCGCCCGAGGGCGCCGCCAGTCGTTGGCGAAGGGGATGTAGGCCTCCCCGCCCGTCTCCGGCTCGCCAAAGAGCCGGACGTCGCCGGGCCTGACGATGACCGGTGAGTGATCCTCGATGCCGCCGCCGGCGAACGCCTTGACGATGTTCCCGCGGGCTGACGCGACCATGCGGATATTCGAGCCCGTCAGCCCCGCAAGCACCTGCACCTTGACCGCGCGTCCGTCGTAGGCGGCGATCCTGCGCAGCTGGTCGAGCGCCTCTTGAGCCCCCGACGTGTCGCCCCTCGTGACCGCGGTGACGTACTTGTCGCGCAATAGCTCCATCTGAGCCTTGACGGCCTGAGCTCCGGACGGGTCCCCGATCGTCTTGGCCTTGACTGTCTCATCAATGAGCTTATCCATCGCGGCCTTGACGGTCTCGGCGCCCTTCGGGTCACCCTGCGCCTTTGCGATGACGGTCTTCGGCTCGATCTTGGCCAGCTTCGCCGTCACCTCATCGAGGGCCTTGGACTCCTGCTTGGCCTTGATCTCGACGATCCGATCCGGCATGTCCTGGATCGCCTTGCCCGCCTTCTCTGCGCCAGCAGCCATCTTGTCCAGGCCGTCCGCGGCAGCCGTCGCCCACTCAAAGCCGGGCACTTTCCCCAGCTGGCGCAGCATGCCGGCGACCTGGCGCGCGAGCCACCCGAATCCCTCGACGAGCTTTCCGATCATGCCTGTGAGTACCGGGAAGACCACCTCACCGAGCGCACCCAGCGCCTGCCCGAGTGCCCCGAAGACCTCGCCAGCGCCCTCCCCAACCTCGGAGAACTGCCCGAAAAACTCGATTGCGTCCAGGACGCCCTGAGCTACCGCCGTCACAGCCGGGGCCAACTTCTCGCCTAGTGATGCCTGAAGGTTCTCCATCGTCGCCGACAGGCGCTTCTGGGTATTCGCCGTCGAGTCGGACGTGCGGGCGAAGTCGCCCTGCGCGTCCGAGGTCTGCTTGAGGATCAGCGACTGCGCCGCCAGCACCTTCTGTTGTGGGGTCAGCGCTTCCTTGGTGGTCTCGATGAGGCCCATCTTCATCGCCTCATTGCGCATGCTGGCGTCATCCAGCATCACGCCATAGGCGCGGATCGGCTCAGTCTCGCCACGCAGCGCCGCACCGATAGCCTCGATGGCCTGCTCCGGGCTGGTTCCCTTGAAGGACGCCATGTCGCCGGCCAAGCCGGTCATCTTCGTCGAGAAGCCAGCCAGACTGTCGCCAGACAGGCCCGCCGACTTGCCGAAGGTCCCGAAAACGTTCGCAGCGTCGATCACCTGGGACTTGCTCATGCCAAGATTCCCGGCGGCCGTCTTCGACTGCTCGATGATCTTGCCCATCGAGTCGCCAAACACCACCGACGCGGCCCCGGTGGCGTCCTCCAGCGACGAAAACTTCTCAACCGACCCGGCAGCGAAGTCACCCACCGCGGACGCCGCACTAGAGACAACGCCAACGATGCCCTGGCCGATGCCCTGGGCGATCCCCGCCCCGAGGTTTTTGAGGCCATCCGACAGCCGCCCGTGATGCTTAGCCATCTTCGAGCTGGATTCATCCGACGCCTTAGCGGTCTTGTCGAGCTGGCTAGCCAGATCCCGCAACGCCTTGGATGCTGAGACGTCATCGCCAAGTAGCAGCATCTTGAGCGTGGCATTCGCATCGGACATCGAGACACCCCCTCGGGCTTAGGACTGCATGGAGGCTTTCGTGGCGGCGAGGTAGGCGCGGACGTACATCAGCGGCACGTCGAAGACCGTCAGCGGATTGAGCCACGGCCACAACCGCGACATCGCAACGATGTGCGCATCCACGTCGGCCCGCAGCGCCACCAGATGGGCGACGTCCGCTAACTGCGGACGGGCTTGCGAGCGGCGCCGCCCCGACCGCCAGCCCTCCGGGCTTTTCCCTCGACCACCCCCGCCGGATCAGACTCCTCGGACACGAAGCGCAACTCGGCCATCGAGACGTCACAGGCCTCCAGCAGCGTCAGCCGCTCACCGGCTGCCGTGCGGGCCGCCCAGACCATCACACCCAGCGCGAACGCGCCCTCGGGATGATCCAGGAGCGCGCCAGTGTCCAGACTCTTGATCTCGACCATGAGTGCCATGACGTCCGCCATAGTGCGACAACTCGAGATGTTGCTGACGGCCAGTTCGCGGTTGAAGGCCATGAGCTGGTTGAAGGTCAGCTCATGCGCCATGTCCGGCAGGGTGACCAGGGGGTAAGCCCGATCACCGATCTGGATGATCATGACCAATCCCTTCCGAACTTGACCTTCATGAACAGCGAGATCGTGCGCTCGGCGTCTGCCGTAATCTCGTCCTTGCGCTTCATCAGCGCGTGCGTGTACGTCCCCGATGGCACCGATTGCTCTACGAACCTTCGCTGCCCCTTCGGCCGACGCATGTCGCCGATGGCTGGGTGTCTCAGTGACCCGCGGTCGATCGGACCCAGCCGGACGCCGGAGCGGCCCGGATTGAGCGTCAAGTACATCCGATTGGCCTGCAGCGACACCGACGCCTTGGCGTTTGCCGTCAGGTAGGCCCGAAGACCGCCGCGGCGCGGCATCCCCTCGGAGCCCTCCCTGATCGCCTCCACGCCCAGCGGGGCCAGTAGCGCCCGCAATGACGCCCTGGTTTGCCGCTTGATGTCCTTGTCGGAGTCCTTGAGCGCCGCCGCGAAGGCCTTGTAGGCCGGCGGATCGATCCGCATCTACAGCGCCGTATCTGACGTGCGCGTCACAATCCAGAGCGGCTGGGCGGCCGTCAGATTGTCGAGTCCGGTGAAGTTGCACGACATCTTGACGAGATCGCCAGATGTCTTCGGCAGTTCGCCCTCGAGCCGGATGTCCGGGATGACGACCTGCAGGGTCTCCAAGCCCGTCGTCAGCGCGCCTGCGGTGTAGGTGATCACGAGGCTCATGTCGGCGTCAGTGAGGAACGCATCCCGGAACACAACGTCGCTGTACTCGATGCCCAACTTCCCGCCGATCTTCGGCTCGCCGGGCACCGGGCGCGACTTCTTGCCAGCGTTGCCGTTGCCGAACAGGTAGCGGTCCGCCTTGGCCGACCGGTCCACCTTCACCGACCAGTCCGTGACGTTCGCCAACGCCGTAGCCCCAGACGCCAGCGCCGTGGCAGTCGGCGCGGTCAGTGCCCCGCTGTAAAGCGCGGCCCCGGCGAAGTGGAACAGGTTGGCACCGGTCGAGTATGACGGCGTCGCGTAGGCCGTCGCGGTATCCACCGCCTGAGCATCGACATCCGCCGACACCTTGACCAGCTCCTGGCCGCCCGACAGTTCGAAGCTTGTCGCCACGCAGCCCGCGAACGTGATCGGGTCGATCGTGGCCGAGCCGTCCGCCTGCAGGCGAGGCACACCCTTTTGGAGCGTCGCCGCCGACAGCGCGTCAGCCAGGGTGAAAACCTGCTGATATACGCCCGCGGACACCAGGGCCGACGCGCCCGAACCCATGAGCCACTGCCACATCAGCCCCTGCGACTTCGACAGCGCCTCCACCTCGAACGGGCCGCCGCCCTCATAGGTTGGCGTCACCCGACGAGCAGCACGCGCCACACGGGTGCCCGAGCGCAGACCCTGCCCCTGCACGCGCTTCGGTTTGAAGTCCAGCCCTTCAGAGACGTGCTCCAGGGCGCGGGACGTCACCACCTTCGTGCCGTACGTGGTTTCCAGCGCGAACGTCAGCGAGGCGTCGAGGATCGAGGACATGGGTTACTCCTTCTCGGCGGTGTCCGCCGTCTTGGTCTTGGCGGACACGGCAGCCCACGTCTCGGACTGCTCCAGCAGCGACGCGCCCAGTTCGTCGGGCGCCTCGATGACAGCGCCCGCGGCCACGACCATGCGCAGCGCCGGCACTTCAAGCTCACCCAATGGCGAGATGTTGCGGATCTTCATGGGGTACCCCCTCCTGGGTCAGATGCGCGCCTTGAAGGCGACGTCGAACACGACATCGGCCCGCGCACCCTCGGCGGGGTCCTGGGCGAGCCGAAGATTTGTCAGGCCCGCCGACAATAGGCCAGCGGGGTGAACGTTGAGCGTCGGGGTGGCGGGCGAGCCAGTGGTGGGGATCAGGACAACCGTTGAGGCGTCTGGAGCCGTGGCCCAGCCATAGCGGCATAGCCTGTCGAGCGTGTCCGCGATGGTGTAAGCCGCATCGCGGGCCGCCTTCGGGTCGCCCGAGGCGTCCCACGACTCGGCCACGCAGGTAATCACGCCAGTCTCGTCGCGGCCCTGGCGCCCAGCCGTCGCCCACTCGATCGAGGACGAGGCTGCCGCGGACGGGGAAGCGGACGTGATGTCGTCCACACCGATCGCCAGCAGGTCCCCCTCGACGTCGAATCGCGGAAAGCTGTCCGTCACGGTGGCATCCGGCAGCAGCGCCTTAGCAGCCGTCACCAGGGCATCAATCAGGCCGGGAATGATGGTGGCGCGGGTGCTCATGCGAAGCCGTCCGGTGCCAGCGTGTAGCCGTCCATCAGGGACGCCGCCTGGTTTGGGATCAGGTACGACGACCCGTCGCCGATCGTCGGGGCCTTGGAGTTGCTGAGCTGCGTACGCCAGTAATGGCGGGCGATGTGCAGCGCCGCAGCCTTGGCCCACCAGGGCGGGGTGGTCGTGGTGGAGCAGAAGCCGGAGGTGTAGACGATCACGCCAGTGGGAAGGTCTGATCCATCGCCCGACGCGATCACCTGGCCGTCGATGATGTAGGACGCCGGAGCGGAACCGCCAGCGTCAGGGGTGAGAGAGACGACCGCAGAGCAGCGCCCACCCTTCAACGCGACACGGGAGCCGCCCGCGATGCGCTCGGTTAGGTTGCGGGAGACGATCGGGCCGCACGCCTTCTCGACCTCGCCAACACCGACGCTCAGCGCAACAGTAAGGTCGGCCTCGGTGATCTTGACCGCACCCGAGCCGAGGAAGGCCATCAACTCGGCCGAGTTACCGGCCGGGGTGAGGATGGTATCAGGCAGCGCCATGGCGTCTCCTCATTGGCAGCACGAGGGGCCGAAGACTCATACAGCCCCGGCCCCTCGTGGTGGTTGTTCAGCGGCGCTTCCGCTTGGCCGTCGCCGTCTCGACGCCGGCGTCCGGCAGGTCGGCGACCTCAACGTCAGGCCCCGACCCGACCGCCAGGCCCGCCGCCACGAGATCGGCAGCCTCGGCGTCCGGCAGGTCAGCGACCTCGCCGGGCCTCGGCCAATCGACACCATTGCGGGTGCCGCTGATCGCCGCCTTCATGGTGACCCTCATGGCTAGCTCGCGCCGCCAGCGAAGTACTTCACGGCCCCGGTCTGGTCAGCCAGCATGCCGTCGCCACGGATGACCGCCTTGAAGGTGATCTGGTCCGTATTGAACGCGAAGTCCGCCGACCGCTCGAACCGGACGCCGCCCGCGAGGCGGACGAAGTACCGACTGATGTCGCCGAACAGCACCGACTTGGCGGACAGGCCCACCGCGGCGATGTTGGGGTCGGTGTGGACCGGCTTGCCGAGCAGGGTGTCGGGAACGCCGACCTGGATCGAGGGCTGCCAGAGGTACTGCCCCGTGGAGTCCTTCAGCTTGCGGACGGCGCCCATCGTGGCGTCGCGCATGATCCAGCCGCACGAGGTGGAGTTCCTGTACGGAGCGATGACGCTGTAGAACAGGTCCAGCAGATTGTCCGAGGTGAACGCGCCCGTGACGCCGGTTCCGCCCACGACGCCAGCCGAGGCGCCCGTGACGATGCCGGCGGGCTGGCTCGATCCGGTACCCGTGGCCAGGTGGGCGCCGAACACGTTGCCGACCGCCCAACCACACTGCTTGGCGATGAAGCCCTCCAGGTCGACGCCCGAGTCGTCGATCAGCTCACGGGGGGCCTGCAGGCCGACCATGTACTTGTAGGCGCCCAGGGTCCGCTTGGCGAACGCCGGGTCAGACTCGGTCATGGCCTCGTTCTCCGCAGTCAGGACCGCAGACGAGAATGAGGTCGTGACCGGGATCTCCAGGCTCTCCCCCGAGGCAGTTTCGAGGACGGTCGGGCCGGCCGACAGGATCGCCGACATGTCAATCATGTGGGTCAGGAGTTGGCCGTAGAAACTGGTCGGGACGGTGTTGCCGCCAGCGGTCGCGGTGCCCTTGGACATGTCGCGGAAGGTGCTATCCGAGGGGACGGTGACCTCGCGGGCCTCGCCACGCAGCAAGGCGCGCAACTGCTCGCCGAACTCGGTCCCTTCCTGCTTGCCGCGCTCGGCCGGCTTGGCCTCCAGCTTGCGGTAAGCCTCGGCCGCCTCAGCCTCACGCAGCTCGGCGTCGACGAGCATCTGCTCGCGCTGCCCGAGGGCGTCAACGTCGGCGTTGATCTTGCGCCAGGCCTCCTGCTCCTCAGCAGTCAGGTCGCGCTTCTCGCGCTCCGCGCCGTCAACAATGTCGGCGGCCTGCTTCCAGGCCTGTCCGCGCTGCTCGCGCAGACGGTTGATGAGCTCTCGGCTCATGGTGTGCCCCTTTCAAAGGTCGGGCGATGGATGAAGGTTCGAGGTGGGTTTCGCCCGGCCTCAGTGCCGCAGCCCGATGGGCTGCATGCGGTACCGCGTGAGCGACGGCGCCGGGTGGGTGTCGCCCGGCTCGGCGTCTTCGCTGACCTCGCGGAGCATGTCCGCGAGGCTGTTGGACGCCGCGGCGGCAAGCACGGCGTCCGGGTCTAGGTGTCGCGCCTCAGCCAGCGCACGCAGCCCCGACGAGGTGTCGAGGTAGGCGGGCTGAACGACAGGCGCGACGTCGACGAGCTGGATCTCCAACAGCGTCCGCAGTGGGAATCCCTGCTCGGTGAAGCCCCAGTCGTCCCGGATCGTGCGGAACGCGAAGGAGGAATGTTGCACGTCACCCCGCCCAGCCAGGGCGGCCAGGTCGCGGCCGGTCGTGGTGTCCGGCAGGACAACCTCATAGACCAGGCCCTCGGCGTCCGCACTGAGCGCGAGCGTGCCCGAGAGGGTCCGCCCGAGAATCAGCGCGTCGTCATGTTGGAAGCGGCACAGAACGTCACCCCCGTCGCTGAGGGTCTTATTCAGGGCTCCCGGCGCGATCTGCTCGACGAAGCCGCCGAGGTTCTGAGACTGCCGTGAGTACTTGAGCGCGTAGCCGCCCAGGACGCCGGGGCCAGAGTCGCCAGCGGCGCGAAGCGCGACCGTGCCGAGTGTGTAGCGAGTCTCAATGGTCACAATGCCTCCCTGGCTTGCGGGTCAGTTTGCTTGGTGGTCACAGCGAGCGGCGCATAGCTGGCACCCTGCCCATCCGGAAGCGGTGGCAAGTCCTCAAGCTCACGCAACTCATCAACGTTGCGCAGGCCGATGTCGCGGGCGATCTTGTAGACGTCAAATCGCGTTCTGACGTCGGTTCGCACCGCGGAGTCCACGGCGAGCTTGATGTACCGATCAGGCGGCATCAGCCGGGAGAGGGCGCCCTCAAACTTGGACACCCATGAGCGCGTCGTCATCGTCAGAATCCAGTTGAACTGACCCTCAACGGTCGAGTACGTCAGGCTGCTGCCGGTCGACCCGCCGATCAACTCGGGGGGAACCGTGTAGATCGTGGCGGCCATGTTTGCGTCGGCCTTGACCGACTCAAGGAAGGCCACATCCTGTGATGGCAGGGTGACGACGTCATACTTCCACTCGGAGCCGAGCGCCAACACCTTTCCGTTGCGGATCTTCTGTTCAGCGCGGGCTGCGACAGCGTCCGCCTCGGGACCCTTGAAAGACCGCTTGACGTTCTGCAGGATCGACCCCGGCAGTTGCCGGTTCTTCGCCCAGTCTCGGCGGCCCGCCTGCGTCTCGCGGGCCGCGTCGAACGTCGCGGCAAAGGCGCGCACTGGGTTGATGCCGTCCGCCTTGCCGGGCACAACCACGGCCGGGACGTGGACCATCTGCCAGTGCTCCAGGCGACGGCCATCCAACCAGTAGGCTGGCCGCACACTGCCGGACTCATAGGCGCACCGGACACGGCCCGGATTCACCCACTGGACACCAGTAGGCCAACCCGCCCGGTCAAGGCCCGTAACGAAGCCGTAAGCGTTGCCCTGGAGCAGGGTCGACACCGCGCCGCGCTGAAGCCACTCGAAGGCCGTCGATCCGTCCACCGGGCTGGCAAGGAAGGCCGGAAGTTCGGTGCGGCGGCGACCGTCAGCAGTCCGGACATAGGCATGCACGGGGAAAGACGCGAGCGTTTCTGAGATAAGCCGCACCGCCGCATAGACGGGCACGACCGACAGGGCACGCTCAGCGTTCAGCGGCGCCAGCGTGTCAGCAGCCAGCCAACCGTCCTGCTCCATGGTCAGTGCGCGGACGGAGGGACGAAGAAGGCTCACGGCTTGCCGCCCTTCTTGCGAGCATCAATCAGCCACGACAAGGCCAACAGCAGCACGCCACCAGCAGCCAGCGCACCAGGCACCGAGTACGGCCACGCCAGGACGACGACAGCCGCCACAAAGAGCAGGAAGCCGACAAGCTCAATCGAGGTGGTGAGCATCGAGCCCCCTTTCAGGAAACGGAATCGAGCACGTCATAGTCGGCGGCATCCTCGGCACCATCGGCTGCGATGGTCATAGCCACCAGCGGCGTCACATCGCCAGCAGATCGGCGTACGCTCCAGCGCCACTGGTCGCCGTCGCCAACCTCGGCCGCGACACCGGAACTCACCGAGGAAGTGAGCACGTCATCGCCAAGATGGGCAAGCTTGCGGTCTGCGATGAAGTCCACGAGACCCGCGCACATCGCCGGATAGTCAGCCGGGGCCACAAGCTCGACGGCGAATCCCAACTCGATCAGCTTCGAGGCGTAGGGGGCCGCCTGAGACTTGGCCAGGATGCGCACCGTCGCCCCCTCGAACCGCTTGGAAAGCCGGCGGAAGGTCGGCACGATCTTGTCTGTCCCGCGCCAGTAGGCCACCTCGCCGCGGCGAGACGGTACCTCGACGTGGATGCGGCCATCCTCGGACAGGCCAGCCGCGACGATGCATGACCACTTGCGACGCGGCGCCACATGCAGCGCAAACAATCGACCGTCCGCAATCTTGGACCTCGGGTCGGCCAGCTCATCCCACAGGGCCGCGTCGATCGGACGGACCGCCGCATCGTCGCCAGGGTCGTCCCACTGACCAAGGCACTCGCGTGCGAATCGCATCGGCTCAGCAGCCATCGCAGCACGCAGGCCAGCGATCGTCTCGACCGTCATCCGGCCCCGCGCGATCGCCGTGTTGCACTCGCACCACGCCTCAGGGTCGTCAAGCCAACAGCCGACAGACCCGAGCGTGTGGTCGCAGTCAGGATCAGCACACGGCCTCAGGGTGGCCGCCCACTCGGCCCACGCCAGACGCGGAGCCTTCGCATGGCCACGGTCCCGCAGCGCACGCAGCACCGTCGAGCGCAGATGGCCGGCCGACGAGCCGTAGAGCATCTGCGGATCCGGACGGGCCGCCAACGTCGGAGCGAGCGAGGCCATATGGTCGGCCTGAAGTGCGAACGCCTCATCGAGGATCACACAGTCGCCGGAGAGCGACTGCGCCGAGGTGCCCGTGCGCGACTTGAACAGGAGGCGCCGGTCGTCGGTGAGCTCGATCGACTCACGGCCAAGCGCCCCGTGAAACGCCACAACCTCAGCCAGCAGGTCAGGGTTGGACTCGATCAGGACCTTGATGTCGCGGTAGGCCTCGGACGCCGCAAACGTCTCGTGCGAAGACCAGACGACTAGACGCATTCGGGAGATGAACGCTTTTCCGATCGCGGCGGCCTTCAGGACGCCGGTCTTCATGTTCTGCCGGGGAGCGACTACGGCACCTTCGAACGCCGCCAACTTCGGGCCGTCCGGCGTCCTGACGTAGCCGAACCAGTCGTCGATAACGAGGCGCTGCTCAGGGTCGAGGACAAACGGACCCTTGTCGTCGTAGCACTCGGCCATGAGCGCGGCGACAAGGTGGCCCTCGGTGTAGTCGTAGGCGGGAGCCGCGTACGAGAAAGGGCGAACCAGATCAGACGGCGCGCAGACGGTCACGTTCGGACCTCAGTCCCGCCAGCGTCGACGCGCGCGTCACCTTCGTCGCCTCGATCAAGGTCGCCGCCAGTTGCTTCGTCAGCGTCGCCTTCGCGGCCGGCGGCGTCATCGGATCATCGAGTGTTCGCGCGAGCTCCAACGCCATCGCCCCAAGCGCCGTATCCGTGCGCTGAGCATCCTGGAGTTCACGCGTAACCGCGGCCAGTACACCGCCCGCCACCGGAGGGCCAAGCGGCGCCTCACGGTCAGGCATCGCAACAACAACACGGCCGGCCTTCACGTCCTTGCCATTCGCAGCCCGGCACGAGTCCGAGCAAAACCGAGCCGTCTTGAGCTTGGCCGGAAACGGCTTTCGGCAGCGTTCGCAGTGGCGTGTCTCCACGGGGTCACCCCCTCGGTACGTAGGACGACGGCCCTTCGTGTGTGTAAAAGTGGG
>OFRC01000108.1_pt1 | contig 26520 bp, 37 predicted proteins | sample 1543051 | NCBI WGS metagenome assembly OFRC01 (sample SAMN07774231, study PRJEB24372) | wastewater metagenome
CTGTGCCGGATGGGTAGGTGTGGAAATCACGCTCAAAGCGGTGCGTGAAGCGGCAACCACTGATGCGGTTTAACGCAGAAATAACCGCCGCGAAGCGTGCGGGTTGATTGCCCGGTTATCGGGCTGGAACAACAGGAGAGAAATGATGGTTGGAGTATTTATTGCGCCGGTTGACGACAACCTAAGCAAGACGATCAGTGCGATGGACAAGCACACGCGGGAATGGGAGATGCGTGCTGCGCTGGGAGAGAAATCATGACTTACGCCCAACGGCTTGCTACCCAAAAGAAAGCAATTGAGGAAGCTGGAAAGCTGAATGTAGAAAGCCAAGATGAATTCTCGATCAGACAGTTTCTTGATGCAATGGAAAAGAATAAAGGCGCGTACTCAATCCACATGCACGTGGCAAATACGACAGCAGAAATTGACTTATTGAAATCTCGTATTAAGGAAACACCATGAGCCTGCCACCACTCCCGGAGTCGCTCGCGGTGTTTACCCCGACACAGCACCAACACGTTAAGCTTAATTGGATCGTGCGTGAATACGGCGAACTGTGCCGCAAACAGGCGCTGGAAGAAGCTGCGAAGGTTTGCGCGTCACAGAAGTTCATGGTGCTTGATCCGTGCCGTACACGTACCGCCGATGAAGTATGCAGATCGAACCGAGCAGTTGCATCGTCACTCACCAAAACAATCCGGGAGCTTGCCAAATGACGTTCGACCAATCTAAATACTCAGTTCCTAACGGACACATGTTTACTCTCAGCGACGTAAAACCAAGCTACACATTCAGCTTTCATAACGGGGACAAAACAGTCGGAACCTTAGACTTCAACGGACCTGAGCTAAGATTCACAGGCGATACAGATGCATCAGCAAAGATATTCGTAGACATGATTGCGGATACCTTCGTTGGGAGGTTGAAGCGAGAAAGGGAGAAGGCGCTGGAAGAAGCCGCGCAAGAAGTAGACCACATTCTGCGCGAGGGTGGCGGGACATACGGAGATGCAATCAGGGGCTTATCAAATTAAAGAAAGAAATATTGAAATGAACAGATTTCTATGTATATGTGTAGCTGAAATTGAGAGACGTATATGACAGAAGAAGTAGAATTTTATGAGAAATTGATTTACGAGGACCTTGATAAGTTTTACCAGCTTAGGCTTGTAGCCAACGAATTTCGAGGTAAGCAGTACATTCACATTAGAAAGTACTTCCAGACATATGAAGGCGATTTTCAGGCTAGCACAGAAGGCGTAAGCATGGAGGCTAGCATGTTTAATATCTTGGCTCTAATTGATGGGCTGATGGAACTTGTGTCAAAAGAAGAGGCCTCTGCTTTAATCACTGAGCACTTTGGCTCAAGAATATTAGACTTGCAAAACCCTTCCTAAAGTGTTATAATTATATCTACACAGAAGGAATATAATGGCTGAAAAGAGAACAGAAGTTAAGACTTACCAAGTCACCTATACTTGTGATGTTTGTAATGAAGGAGAAATGCAGCCTGCTGGAGTAACTCTCATGAGTAATCCTGCTCAATATCCACATAAATGTAAGAAGTGTGGTTCTGAAAAAACATTTCGATCTAAGTACCCTAAAATTGTATATGAACAAAATTAAACTATTTCTTGATGAGTGCTGCATTAGCTACTACTCTGGTACACCTATCATTAGCGATGAAACTTTTGATAGGTTGGCTAAAGCGGCTGACTACCAAAAAGTAGGTGCTAAGCAGCATGAGAATGTATGTAAACACTATAATCGTATGTATTCTCTGAAGAAATACTATGATGACGAGGGTGCCACCCCTCTAGCTGATATTAAGGACAAGACTGGTAGCCCAAAACTAGATGGTGCTGCTATCAGCCTGCTTTACGCAGGGTGTATTCTGGTTCGTGCCCTTACTCGTGGTGACGGTATCGAAGGCACAGATATTACTGATAAGATGTATGCTCGTAAGGACTTAGTACCTTTGGAGATTGATACACCAGACGTGATTCAAGTTATTGGTGAGGTAGTTGCTCCTAAAGAAGTTCCTAATAGTCGTAACTATGCTTCTGGTTCTCTGAACCTAAAGAATCTAGAAGAGTTTAAGACTAGAGCAATTAGTTTCTACGCATACGGCGTATTTCCTTATGCATATCGTACATTTAAAGAAGATATGTACGGTCTTGAAGGTTTAGGGTTTGAGACTATCTATGCTAACGATATTCATAATATCTACCCATGTGACGGCTTAGTATTCCGTGTAAACGATAACCAACTATTTGAGTCGCTTGGGTATACAGCAGACGCTCCGCGCGGCGCATACGCGAAAAAAGAGCGTCAGGAAGCTGTAGAGACTAGGATTACAGCAGTTGAGTGGGGTGTTGGCAAAAGTGGCAAGGTAACCCCCGTAGCTATTTTAGAGCCTGTAATGATTGGCGATAAATGTGTTACTCGTGCTACTCTCAACAATCCCGCCTTCATTGAAGCTCTAGGTATCTGTATTGGGGATACCGTAGGTGTAGTATTAGGTGGTGAAATTATTCCTTGCATAACTCATAAGGTAGACGCTTAAAATTTCTTTTGCTATAGCAAAAGAAATTTAGACTTGTGTAAGGACTCCTTTTGGGTTATAATATACACATAAACAAAATAATACTATGCAAAAGATAAAAATTCCAACCGAGTGCCCTTGCTGCGAGTATCCACTAGTGTATGTAAATGAGCAGCTGTTCTGTCGAAATACTGCCTGCAGCGCTCAGTTAAATAAAAAAATTGAGAACCTTTGTAAAGTGCTGGCCATTAAAGGGTTTGGGTCAAAGACAATCGAGAAACTTAACATAGCTGATCTGACTGAAATCTTTTATCTAGATGCAGAGTCAGTATCCGAAATACTGGGAGAAAAGACTGCTACTAAACTTCTTGATGAAATTGAACGGGCTAAGTGTGCTGATCTTGCAACTGTATTAGCTGCGATGAGTATTCCTCTAGTAGGTAACGTGGCGTCCGCCAAGATTGCTAGTGTAGTATCTAATGTGGAAGAAATCACTCAGGAAACCTGTAAACTAGCAGGTCTGGGTGCAAAGGTAACGGAGAATTTATTAAATTGGATTAACACAGATTACCAGGAAATGAAAGAGTTTTTACCTTTTGATTTTAAATCTCAAAAGAAAGTGTTATCTAATACAAACGCTAAAAGGGTTTGTATTACAGGTAAATTGAAGTCCTTTAAGAAGAAAGCCGACGCTGAAGCCTCTCTATCAGCCGCAGGCTTCATTCTAGTAGATTCTGTAACTAAAACTACAGACATTCTAGTAGACGAAGAAGGCAAAATGTCGAGTAAGAGAGAAAAAGCCGTACAATACGGTATTACAATTATAACCGATCTAAATGATCTATTGAAAGAGAAATGAAAATATGACTGAATCTAAAGCTAAAAAATGGTCTGACGCTACTGTTGCTCAATTGCTGGCTATTGTCGGCGACGAATCTCCTGTAAGCGTTGCGCGGGTTGAGCAAGCAGCTACTGACTTGGGCGTAACACTACGCTCCGTGGCATCTAAGTTGCGTCAACTAGACCGTGATGTTGCTTCGATGGCCAAGGAAAAGGTTTCTACCTTTACTCCTGAACAAGGTGAAGCCCTGAAGAGCTTCGTGAGTAATAACGCAGGTAACTTCACTTATAAAGATATTGCAGATCAGTTCGCTGAGGGTGTGTTCACTGCTAAACAAATCCAGGGCAAGTTGCTAGCCCTTGAATTGACAGGTAGCGTTAAGCCCGCTGATAAAATGGAAGTAGCTCGTAGCTACTCGGAAGCTGAAGAAGCTACTTTTATTAAGATGGCTCAAGCTGGTAAGTTTGTCGAAGAAATTGCTGTTACCCTTGGTAAGACAATTCCTTCGATCCGTGGTAAAGCTCTTAGCTTGACACGTAAGGGTCAGATTGATCGTATTCCTACTCAGCGTGATAGCCATGCTAAGAATACGGTTGATCCTATTGACGCTTTAGGCGACGCTATCATCACAATGACAGTTGATGCAATCGCTGCGGCTGTGGATAAAACCCCCCGAGGAATTAAAACTCTTCTGACACGTCGTGGTGTTGACGTAGCTGATTACAAAGGCAGCGTTAAGAAAGCAAAAGCAGAAGCCAAAGCTGCCGTATAATCTAGCGATATAGATTGACATAAGCCCGGTAGTTACCTATAGCTACCGGGCTATTCTACTTTATAGTATATAATTATTATTAGGTATATACTATAAAGTATAACTGGGACGTATAAATGAAAATTAATATCACATATCACGATACTGAAGCCCTCACAGTAGAGGAAGTAGTAAGACAGGCTATGCATAATTATGGTCAGGCAACTAAAGTAGATATTATGCCTGAGTCTACTAAGCCACATGATCTAATCTATTTTGCTATTCAGCAAATACTAACACACAAGCAGCTTGGCTTACTCTTTGATGATAAGCTAGGGTATCAGGAAAGTATTCAGAAACTTCGTAACGAAACCCTTTACAAGCTAGAGGAGATATTGTCACAAGTTATCATTGATAATGAATCAAGAGTAGTATAATGGATATTTCCGCAGTAGTAATCAATAAACTTTTACTGGAGAAGAATTTAGAAGTATGGGGTAAACTCAAACTAGCATTCTTAGACCCTGCATACTCCTCGGTCTATAGTCTGATTACTAAGTACTACGACAAATATAGTAGTATCCCTAGCTTTGATGATTTAGACGCAATCTCCCGTGAAGGTCTAGCACAGAAAACACTAGCTACTTTAAGACTAATTGATGAGACGGATATTAGTGCTGAAGTAGCTTTAGATGCACTTATTGACCAATATACACAAAACGAAACAATTAGATTATTAGACGGGTTTATTGATAAACTACCTCTCTATGATACTATAGAGATTAAAGAAAGTTTGTCTGGTATAGTACTGGCTTTAGATGAAAAGACCTTAAGAACGGAAGGTGTTTTTAATATGTCTGACATCATGGTTTTCGTTCGTCCTGAAGAATTGGCTAAAAACAGAGTTCCGCTTGGTCTTAATAACACTTTCGATGCAATCCTTGGTGGTGTGGCTAGACAAGAACTTATTCTTATTGGCGGTAAGCGTGGTTCTGGTAAGTCCATTTCGTGTAGTAATCTGATGATTAATCAGTACGAAATGGGTAATACTAGTGCATACTTCACAATTGAGATGATAGCTGCTGAAACAATGCAGCGTAACATGAGCATTCTTGCTAATGTTAATCATATGAACTTGAAGAACAATAAGCTGACAGATCAGGAAATGCTCTCTGTAGTGAAAGCTAGAGCCGATATGTTCAAGAACGCAGATAACCTAGTATCTGACTTTATTAAAGATAGAGATCAGTATAAGTTTGAAGAAAGCCTTGTTAGAACTTGTGAGCTAAAAGAAGCCCAGATGGTAATCATTGATGATAGAGCACTATCTATTACCTCTCTAGATTTGCATCTAGGTAAGATTAAGTCTAGGTTTGGAAGCAACTTTACTATGGCTGTAGTAGATTATTTAAATCAGATCGTAGTAGAGGGTGGTACAGATCAGTTTGATTGGAAACCTCAAATTGTTATATCTAAGAAACTGAAAGAGTTAGCTCGTAAGCATGATATAGTGATTGTATCTCCGTATCAGATTGACGATAAAGGCGAAACTCGGTTTGCTAAAGGTATTCTAGATGCGGCAGATATTGCTGTATTAATGGAAGCACACTCTAAAGAAGACAACGCTATTTCAATGGAAACCACTAAAATTCGTGGAGCTAAAGATATGAAATTTACTAGTGTTATGGACTGGGATACATTACGTATTAGTCCTCAATCTATCGAAAAACCTACCGCTCCTGAAAAGGGTAAAGATAAACTGAAACGAGCCGGTAAAGAAAGTACCGGTGAAGCAGCGGGAGATTTACCATGGGATGCTTAATGGTACATTGTCTAGAGCATACATCGGGTATTTATGGTATGTACTTTGAGGGGCTAGAAGATCAGTTCTATATAGGGAAAGCCTCTAGCTTAAGTAATAGGTACTCCAGCCATCTTAGTAAACTTAAATATGAAAAACATCCTAACTATTTATTACAAAAGTATTACAATTTATATGGCAATCCGTTTATTCAAGTACTAGAGACCTGTTCTATCTATGATCTTACCGATAGGGAGGTTCACTGGATTACTGAGTTTAATTCATTTAATTCGGGGTTAAATCTTACCCCCGGAGGAGAGGGTGCAGCTACTGGCGAGGATCACCCTAATTCTTTATATTTAGCCAGTACTTATGCTAGCATTTTATTAGAGTTAGCCCATACTACTAAAACAGCAAAAGAAATATCCATAGAATTAGGTGTATCTATTAATGTAGTTCGAGATATTTCATGTATGAGTACTCACTCATATCTACAAGATATTTATCCACAGTCGTATACTTTATTAAAAAATAAATTAGGTAAAAGAGTATCGGGTAGTTCCTGTGCTGCTGATAAAGGTTTAATATTACCAAAAATTATTGATCCTTTAGGTAACATTCATGAAGTGCTAAATATAAATAAATTTAGTCAGGAGCACGGTTTAGATAGTGCAGCATTACAGAAATTATTAAGATATAAGGCTAAATCACACTTAGGGTGGAAAAGATATGAGTAATCCTGTAGAAGACCTTTTAAGAGAGAAGGGTGTTACTTTCTCTATTTCAGGTAAGGACTATGTTACCAAGTGTTTTAATATAGATCACACAGACACAAACCCATCTTTTAGAATTGATAGGGCTACTGGTATCTGTCATTGTTTCTCATGCGGGTATAAGACAAACATCTTCAAATTCTACGGTCTCCTTACTAACAACGTATCCATCCGTATCGTCAAGCTAAAAGAGAAATTGAAAGCACTAAACGAATCAACTAATGGGTTAGCTCCACTGGACGGAGCAGTCCCCGTCACTTCCGCGTTCCGCGGAATCAGCGCCAAAACGCTCAAGTTATTCGGTGCATTTTATACTGATCTAGTCCCTAAGATGGAGGATAGAGTAATCTTCCCTATTAAAGATGTTAGAGGTAAAACGGTTGCATATGTTGGTAGGCACTCCATGTCTGATGGAAATCCTAGGTATCAGAACTACCCGTCAGGTGCTTCTATACCACTATTCCCAACTAAGTTCAATGAGCATTTTAGGTCTATTGTACTAGTGGAAGGCGTGTTCGATATGCTAAACTGCTATGATAAAGGTTTACGTAATGTGGTATGCACATTCGGCACTAATAAACTATTGAGTGATATAGGGGATAAACTGCTAAGCTATAAAGTAATGGGTATTGAGAAAATATTTATTATGTATGATGGAGATACTTCTGGACGCGAAGCTGCAGCAAAGATCAAGCCATTGGTTGAAGAGGCCGGCTTCATGTGTGAAATTATTAATTTGCCTGACGACCTTGATCCAGGTATAATGAGTAATCAAGACATTGAATCAATTATAGAATATACAAGGTAATTATGCACCTTAGTAAATGCGTTTAGAAAGGTTATATGAAACCTAATGAGGAACGGTTATCACACGATTATTTAATCAATGTACTAGAATATTCACCAGATACAGGTATATTTAAATGGACTAAAAGTGTGGGACCGAGGGCGGTAGTAGGGAGAGTTGCAGGAACTTCAACTACTGAAGGATATTTAACTATACAGATTAATAATAGTACCTATCTATGTCACAGGCTTGCCTGGTTTTATGCTTTCGAGGAATGGCCTCTGGATGAATTAGATCACATAAATAGGATAGGTAGTGATAATAGATTAGACAATCTTAGAGAAGTATCTAATCTAGAGAACGCTAAAAATAAGGGTATGTACTCAAGCAATACATCCGGTTTTAAAGGGGTCACTAAAAAGGGTAGTAAGTGGCAAGCAGTGCTTACATATAATAGTCAGAAAATATACATAGGTAGGTTTGCTACGGCCGCCGAGGCTTCAGAAGCATACGAATTACGCAAGAAAGAAATATTACATGAAAATAGCTATCATAGATAAAGCTCCTTCAAGAAACACCTATAAAGAACATTTTAAGTTTGAATTTGAAGTGTTCCATATGAGCTCAGTTCCAATTACTAAACTGCTAAAGAAAGATGTTGACTTGGTACTTGATACTAACGATTATGATTATATAATCTTAGTAGGTTCCGAGGCCGCTAAAGAGTATGCAAAGATTACTAGCGTTACTAACTTCTCTGGTCAACTAATGCATGATAAGTTCATTTGCATTAGTAATCCTTCTATCCTCCACTTTAAACCTGAGGGTCGTGACGCTTTTAAACGTGCTGTAGACCGTATTCACCGCTACATTGATGGGTCACTTACATCCGCTACAGTTAAGGGTAAATACGTCGGTATTATGAATACTAGCGTAGCTATAGCTTATCTAACGGAAGTGTTAGAAAACGCTCAAGGATTCGTTTCATGGGATACTGAAACTACTTGCTTGTACCCTCGAGATGGTTACGTGCTAGGAATATCCATTAGCTATGCATCTAAGCAAGGTGCGTATATTTCCACTGACTGCTTAGACGATGAATGCATGGAATTAATGCGCGCAATTATTCGTAGATTCGAGGCAGTATTTCATAATATGAAGTTCGACATTAAGATGATCGAATATCATACTGACCTAAAGTTTGATCGTACTAGAGTTCATGATACGATGGTAATGCACTATTGTCTAGACGAGAATGATGGGCACGGTCTAAAAGCTTTAGCACTAAAATACACTGAATACGGCGACTACGACTCAGAACTAGATATTTTCAAGAAAGAGTATTGTGCTAAGCATGGAATCTCTACAGATGATTTTACTTATGATCTGATTCCTTTTGAAATTATCTGTGTGTACGCTGCAATTGATACTGCGGTTACATTTGATCTCTTTCACAAGTTTTGGCCCATCATTCAGAAGAATGCCAAACTGTTGAAGCTTTACAAAGAGATTATGCTTCCTGGTACGCTGTTCCTGATGGACATGGAAGAGGTAGGCATCCCTATCAATAAAGAACGGATGACTGCTGCTGAAGTTTACTTAGATAAGTGGATTCTCGAAGCTAAACAGGAAGTATATACGTATAACGAAGTGAAGCTATTTGAGAAAGATAGTGGTCTAATCTTTAATCCAAACTCAGTTCAGCAACTACGTAAAGTACTGTTTGATTATGTAAAGCTTACTCCAGTTGCTGGCAAGCTTACTGCAACTGGCGCAATTAGTACAGACGCTGAAGTGCTAGAGACCTTGTCAGAGTTACATCCACTACCTGCTGCTATCCTTAAAGTGCGCAAGTTAGGTAAAATGAAGAGTACCTATATTAGTAAGATTTTACCGGAGTTAGATAGAGATGAACGTATTCGTACCAATTTTAATCTTATCTTTACCACTTCTGGGCGTTTGTCTAGTTCAGGGAAATTTAATGCTCAGCAGATACCTCGCGACGATCCAATCATTAAAGGATGTATTGCCGCTCCAGCTGGGTATAAAATAGTATCACAGGATTTGGCAACAGCCGAGATGTACTATGCTGCGGTTCTTAGTGGTGATAAGAACTTGCAAGAAGTATTTAAATCGGGCGGAGATTTCCACTCAGCTATTGCCAAGATGGTATTTGAGCTTCCTTGTGCAGTTGAGGATGTAAAGAAATTGTACCCTGCAATGAGGCAATCAGCAAAGGCAATTAGCTTCGGAATTTTGTATGGTTCGGGACCGCAAAAAGTATCGGACACAGTTAGTAAAGCGACAAAGGAATATTATGGTATCGACCGAGCAAAGGATGATATTAGTGCCTACTTTACCAAGTTTGCGAAGCTTAAAGCATGGCTTAAATCTCGCAAGGAGTTCATTGAGACTAATGGCTATACTTACAGTTTCTTTGGTCGTAAGCGTCGCCTTATTAACGTGTTCAGCTCGGATAAAGGTATCGCTGCCCACGAGGTACGATCAGGTATTAACAGTGAAGTCCAGTCAATCGCCAGTGACGTGAATCTATTAGCCGCTATTGAAACAGCCGATGAAATTGCTAGAAAGGGTTTGAATGCTAAAATCTTTGCTCTAGTGCATGACTCTATCGTAGCGATTGTTAAGGATGAAGATGTAGATGCGTACTGCGAAGTAGTTGGTAGAAATACTCAGAAAGATCGTGGTTGCTCTATTCCTGGTGCTCCTATTGGTGTCGATCAGGACATTGGTCAAGATTATTCGTTTGGTAAGTTTGAAAAGACCTACTCTATGGAAAATGGTATCATGGAACGGAAATGACAACTACTGCCCTAAGTAATCTCACATACCCTATATTTAGGCTAGGACTTAACCCTCCTATTATTAATAATGGTGTTGCTTTTTATTATTACTGCAAAGATACAGCTGAGGGTGAGGTAGTATCCATCAGAATTATTGATGATACTAACTCCCTCGGCAGTAACTTAGGGTTAAGAAGGTTAAGATTAGCAGAGGAAGGGGTGCCACTATTTAAAATATCTAATGCTATTTACTTCATTGGTGATTTAGTAAAAATGGCTAACCCTAGGGTATGGTTTATAGATTCAACAGGTAAGATATTTAATTATACTAAGTCAATTAAAGCTAAACTTAAGTTCCACCCCATTAGTAAATTACTGAGGACTAAGGGAGGTGGCGTAATCGTAGAGGCTGAGGGTCTTCCTACTAGATTTAAAGCTCTATTTATGCCACCTCCTGCTATGAAATACATTGGTGTATTACACTGGAAACAAAGTTTGATTCTATACGGATTTTATCAAGAAGCACACAAAGAAACATGGAGAAATATATGACATGCCAAAAGCAATCATAAGTAATAGGATATATCTAGATACTACGCCGGAAATTGCTGTTAAGCTGGCTAAAGCTTTAACATATAAGATTAAGAAGAAGGCAATAGGTATTGGGTCACCTTTTGGTCAGTATGAAATAGTTAAAAATTATAAAATGCTGCCTAGAGGTAATATGTCAATACCTAGTGGTCGAACAGACTTAATACCGGAAGGGTATGAGATTATTGATAAGCGAATCATTAATGAACTGCCTTTCCCTAATCCGTCACTTCCGCTAAATGCAGAACAACAAAAGATTTATGACAAAGTAACCGGCTCTTGCTTTATCAACGCAATGGTCGGTTGGGGTAGACGTTTTGCCCCGCTATTAGGTGACTAATAGGCAATAACTCGCTCAATTGCTGGAAGGCCATTAACAAGGATAATCAGCAGCCAGAATTAGCAGGGATGCTTTTAAATGGTTCAGAGACTCACAGAATTTCTAGAACAGAAATTGCTGGGATACCAAAAATTACTCTTGAAAATATTTGTATGATGGGGTATAATTATACATACACTTGAGGAATTTAAGCTTTGGTATAACACGGCGAGTATCTTATAAGTGTACCAATCCACATTATGGGGTACATATGACAAAAGAAGAATTTTTAGAATTACGAAGCACTGGCATGACATTTGCCGAAATAGGTAAACTATTTAACTTAACTGAACGACAAGTAAACTATAGAACTAAAAACTGGGGCTTAGACTTCTCCAAGAAAAAGCTTCTAAACCACTCTTTCTTTAAGAGTGGTACCAAAGAAGCGTATTATTGGGCAGGCTTTTTAGCTGCTGATGGTTGGATAGAAGGAGATAGGGGTAGAGTAGGTCTTGCTTTACAAAAGCAGGATTTCGGACACCTAGAAAAGTTTAAGGAAGCTGTAGGTTCCTCTCATGATATCTGTCCTTTTATGCAAGATATTGCGTATAGGATAAGATTTAATAGTGAGGAAATGGTATTAGACTTACTAACAATATTTAATATTACTCCAAATAAAACACATACTTACACTATGCCGTTTTTTGAAGAAGATTATTTAATGTTTGAGTTCTTAAGAGGGTATATAGAAGGAGACGGACATTTCCATAAAACCAACTCAGGTCGCGTTGATTTAGGTCTATGTTCAGCTAATAGAGATTTTTTGCTTGATTTTAAAGAGTTATGTGAAATAGCTCTAGATAAAGTAATAACTCAAATGCCTGTACTAAATATAAATCCTAAGGGACAAGTTTACAGTATTAAGTTTACCTTAGATGACAGTGCTAAATTAATTAATTTAATTTATGAAAATTCTACTAATAAAACACGTCTAGACAGAAAATATGATGTGGCTAAGTTAGTTATAAGATAATGGTATAGTCCGTAATAAGAAAACGTTTTTTGCCCTATACCTTGCAAGGAAACTTGGGCAGAAAACACTTGTTGTATGTCATAATACAATGTTGCGTGATCAGTGGATAAAAGAAGTAGAAAAGCTATATAACATGCCTGTAGGCGTTATTGGTTCCGGTAAGTTTGATATAGATCATAGTATTGTTATTGGTAACATACAGACTCTAACAAAGATGGTCCCTGATATAGCTAAAGAGTTTGGTACTGTGATTGTTGACGAGTGTCATCACGTTACAGCTACTACATTCTCATCCTTCTTAGATGGCATGTATGCTAAATATAAGATAGGTTTATCTGGTACGATGCATAGGACAGATGGTAAACATATTTTGTTTAAAGACTTCTTTGGACATGAATTACACCAGCCGCCCCAGTTTAACACATTAGAACCTAGGGTTAGGGTTGTTAAGACAGGGATAAGCTTAGCTCCTGGTGAGGGTTGGGCTAAGAAGATGAACATACTTCAATATGACCCAGATTATCAAAAGTTTATTGCGGAGGTAGCACGAATACAAGTACTAAAAGGACATAAGGTTCTTATTATTGCAGATCGAGTAGAGTTTTTACAAAACGTAGGAGAACTAATTGGTGAATCGTGTGTGTGCATTACTGGTGGCTCAACCTTTGAAGAAAGAGAAAAACTTAAAGCTCAGATCGAATCCGGTGAGAAAGATTGCGTGGCTGGAAGCCGCCAAATCTTCTCAGAAGGTATATCCATCAACCCATTATCGTGTGTTATCTTAGCTTCTCCGATTGCTAATCCTGGACTACTAGAGCAGATTATTGGGCGTATTCAGCGACAGTACGAAGGAAAGCTACAACCGCTAGTAATTGATATGCATTTTGCAGGCTCTTCAGATAGGGCGCAAAATAAATTAAGAATGTCCTTTTATCAGCGTAAAGGATGGGAGATAGTGGAAGGGTAGAAAATTTTACTCTTGTCAATATATGCAAATAGTGTTATAATTATTACTTAACGGACATATTATGGCCCTTTTCTTTAACTTAAAAACTTTAGAGGAACAATCATGTAATAGCGCTACAAAGTTTATAGACATGCTTGAGTTTCACTATACTAAAAGGCTACCAGCTACTAGAGATAGTAAGGTAGTACCTAGTAAAGTACCTCTACACGGTAATTCTTTCCTACTAAATCCAGGAGACTTTTTTAAGGATAAAACTACCGATCTATTATTTAAAGTACAGTACGTTAAACTAGCTGCACGTAGAGACTATAATCTTTATAAGCAGTACAGATACAGAGCTCTTAATACATCATACTTTCCCGATATTAATTATGATGCAATTAAATTAAACCCGTTATTAACAATAACAAAATCAGAACTAACATTCAAATACGAATAGGAATTAAATATGGCTATCGCATTCAAATCAACTAACGGCAAGGCCGTAAAAAACTCGCATGAATCTTACGCTTATAAAGACGGAGAGAATACAGTACGTATGTTTGGAGGCATCCTGCCTCGCTACGTTTACTGGCTGAAAGGCACAAATAACAAGGATATTCCGGTAGAGTGTCTTGCTTTTGACCGTGAGGCTGAGAAATTCAATAACAAAGAAGTTGACCACGTTCAGGACTATTTCCCTGAAGCTAAGTGCAGCTGGAGCTACTCTGTTAATTGCTTGACACAAGACGGTAAAGCAGTTGTTCTTAATCTTAAAAAGAAACTGTTTGAGCAGATTTGCTCTGCTGCTTCTGATCTCGGTCTTGACCCTACTGACCCAGATGAAGGATTCGATATTGTATTCAAGCGTGCTAAGACTGGTCCACTGGCCTTTAACGTCGAGTACACATTATCTCAGCTTAAGCTGAAGAAACGTGCACTTACTCCGGCTGAGCGTGAGTTGATTGCAGAAGCCCTGCCTATTGACGCTAAGTTCATTCGTCAGACACCTGATGAAGTTAAGGCTCTATTAGAGCGTATGACTAAGGGTGAGGAACATAAACCTGATGCTGCTACAGATACTAGCGGTGTTGACCAAGAAGCTGTAAACGAACTTTAATAGAAACAACAAAGCCCTCTAAGAAATAACGCTTAGAGGGCTTTTTGCACTTAAACTATGAAAATACTATTTACAGCAGATATACATATCAAGCTAGGTCAGAAGAACGTGCCTGTAGCTTGGTCTAAAAATAGGTATGAAATCCTTATTAGGCAATTAAATGCGTGGCAAGATAATGCAGATATATTCATTATTGGTGGAGATATCTTTGATAAAATGCCTAATATGGAAGAGCTAGAGGTTTACTATGATCTAGTAGCTGCCTGTATAATACCTACTATAATCTATCCAGGTAACCATGAATCTCTGAAAAAAGATACTACCTTTTTCACTTATCTAAAAGCAGTCACTAATAGATTGAATTCGCTAGTAACAGTTATAGACGACTACCACAGTACTACTGAGTTTGATATTATACCCTATAATAAGTTAAAGGATTACGAGAAAAACACTGATAATACTTTTGTTAGTTTACACAATAAGCTACTACTCACACACGTCAGAGCAGAGATTTTTCCCCATGTTAAACCTGAAGTAGATCTTACTATCTTTGACAGATGGCAAACAGTGCTGGCAGGGGATCTCCACTCCTATGAAAATAGCCAACGTAATATCTTATATCCGGGAAGCCCTGTTACTACTAGTTTCCATCGTAATTTGGTTGATACTGGTGTTATCCTATTTGATACTGAAACTCACGAACACGAGTGGATCAAGTTGAAAGTCCCTCAACTGTTGAAAAAGACAATTAAAGCAGGTGAGCCAATGGAGCCTAGTGCATACCACCACACCATCTTTGAACTCGAAGGTGATATGGCTGAGCTAGGTGCTGTTAAGGATTCTGAATTAATATCTAAAAAGATTGTTAAAAGAGAAAATGATACAGCTCTGATTCTCGACCCTAAGATGTCGCTAGCAGAGGAGCTCAAAGAGTATCTTCTCTATATCTTACAGTTAGACGAAGCGAAAGCAGACCTTCTAGTTGATATTCTTAATAATAACATACATAAAATATAATGATTACATATAGAGAATTAAGATTTGGTAATGCCTTTTCTTATGGTCCTAAAAACGTACTAAGGTTAGACAGCTCATCCCTAACCCAATTAGTAGGTAAGAATGGTTTTGGTAAAAGCTCTATTGCACTAATTTTAGAAGAGGTGCAGTTTAATACTAATTCTAAAGGTATTAAAAAAGGCAATATCCTAAACCGATACTCAAAAGAAAAATCTTATTGGATTGAGCTTGACTTTGAAAAAGACGGAGTGTCTTATGCCATCAGAACTTCTCGTACTAATACTACTAGCACTGTTACTCTTATTGGTAATGGGGTTGACATTAGCAGCCATACTGCAACAGCGACGTATAAACAGATTGAAGAAATACTTGGCTACGACCATAAAACCTTTGCCCAAATTGTATATCAAAGCAGCGTAGCTTCCCTAGAGTTCCTAACAGCTACAGATACTGCTAGAAAGAAGTTTTTAATAGAGTTATTAAATCTGACAAGCTATACCAACGCTAATACCTTATTTAAAGAGCTGGCTTCTGCAATCTCCAAAACTGTAGATATTGAATCAGCTAAGGTAAAGACTATTAGTGACTGGCTAACCAAGTATGCTAAAGAGGATTTGACTCCTACTACTTTGGTGCCCGAAGCTATGCCTCCTACAGAGTTAATAGCTAAGGCTACAGAGCTACAGACTAAGTTTACCAATGCTGCAGCTACTAATAAAACTATAGAAACTAATAACACTTATAAAAAGATGTTAGATAGTATAGTTTTGGAGCCTTGGTCAGGACCTAAGCCGGATCAGGATGCATACTTTCAGTATAAACATGATCTCCTGACTGCACAGCGTAAATTAAAAGAAGGTAAGGCTATTGCCTCTAAAGGTACTTGTAGAATACTAAAGTGTCCTACGTGCTCCCAAGATATTGATAATAGTACTCACTTCTCCATGGCCGAACAATTCAAGGTTACTGAATTAGAGCTAACTAAAGAGATTAGTAGTCTGTCTTCGAAAATAGTTGCATATGAGCAGTTATTGAAAGTATATGATTCTAGCCTATCTAAAGCCACTGAATTTGAGAAATATCAAGCACTATACAACCCTAAGCTACCCGTAGACTTACTAGACGAAAAGGCTATGGTGACAGAGTTTCGTGCAATTAAAGCAGAGATTCTTAAAATACAGGATAGCATAGATACTGCTAAAGCTTTCAACAAGAAGGCATTAGAAAGAAACGCTAAGATTGAGGTTATGAGCTATCAAATATCTGATATGCGTGCTGAAGTAGAAGAACACTCTAAGAAGTTATCGGAAGCTATGAGTGACTTATCTAATATGCAGGTACTAGTTAAGTCTTTTAGTACGACCGGGCTATTAGCTTATAAGATAGAGTGCTTAGTAAAAGATTTAGAAGATATTACTAATGAGTACTTGGCTGAAATGGCTGACGGCAGGTTTCAACTATCATTCCAAATATCCTCGTCTGATAAACTAAACGTAGTTATTACAGATAATGGTAATGAGACTGACTTGAATGCCCTAAGCATGGGTGAGAAGGCTAGAGTTAATATTTCGGCATTACTAGCAATTAGAAAGCTTATGCAATCACTATCGAATAGCAGAACTAATCTGTTATTTTTAGACGAAACAATATCTAATCTAGATGCTGACGGTAAGGATAAGCTAGTAGAGGTGCTGTTGGCTGAAGAGTCTTTAAATACCTTTATTGTATCGCATGACTTTACCCACCCCCTATTAGAGAAGATAAACGTGGTTAAAGATAACAATATATCGAGGTTAGAATAATGGCTGTAGACCCCAGAGCTAAAGGTAGTAGGGCAGAGACTTTGATTAGGGATAGGTTACGAGAGTTATCCGGTTTAGGGTGGGAAAGAGTACCTAGCTCTGGTGCCTTGGATGCGAAGCACGGACTTAAAGGCGACTTATATGTCCCAAACGAGAAGAACCTATTTGCAGTAGAATGCAAGCATTATGCGGAAGATCACCTAACTTCTTCAGTTTTAACGGCTAAGGATCCTCAGCTGTTAACGTGGTGGGAGCAGGCGGTTCGTCAAGGTAAGCAGGTTAATAAAATCCCTCTGCTTATCTTTAAGCATGATAGATCAAAGATATTCTGTGCATTTAATGACCCACCAACTGCTGACTATCGTTTTATTTCTATCTGCGCCAAAGACCACTACTTTAATGTATCCCTATTAGACGACTGGTACACACATGAACAACCAAAATTTATTGCTTGATTATTACATATAATAGTGCTATAATAAATCTTTAAGGAAAACTATGCATAAAATACTTTTATTATTGGTTCTAATGTTAGCTGGGTGTAGTCCTCAGCGTCAGCAGTACGATAGCCTAGATGGAGCCTTTATTCAAGGATGTGTATCATCTACTATTGAATCAAGTTTAGTAAATGACGGTGATAAACTAATTTTGACTGCTAAATGCACTAAGGCCAAATGAAAACATTTAATAGTATTAATGAACCAGGACATAACTTACTTTTAGTAGATGGACTTAATATGTCCTTCTCGTTTAGAGGTAGGAGCGACTTCCAAGAACAATATGTTAAAATGATTACTAGCTTAAAGAGATCATATAAGTGTAGTCATGTTATAGTATGCGTTGATAAAGGTGGTTCTTTATATAGGAAATCTATATACCCAGAGTATAAGGCTAATAGAAAGATAAAACAAGATGCTCAAACAGACTTGGAAAGACAAGAGTTTGAGGCGTTCTTCAGATGCTTCGAAGAAGCCTTAGTGCTACTTAGCGAAACAACTGATTTTCCTATAATTAGATTTAATGGTGTAGAGGCAGACGATACTATTGCGTATATTTGCAGCAAGAAAACCCTACCTACTAAGCATATATGGATAGTTTCGTCCGACAGAGACTTAAACCTTTTAGTAGACGAGCACGTAAGTCAGTTCAGTTACGTCACAAGAAAAGAATTTACCATAGATAATTGGAATGAACACTATGATTTCAGTAGGGATGATTATATTAGTATTAAGTGTCTCATGGGCGATGCTGGAGATAATGTACTGGGCGTTCCAGGTATTGGACCGAAGCGCGCAGTACAGTTGGTTCAGGAATATGGCACTACATACGATATCATTAGTTCGCTACCTATATTTAGTAAGTATAAGTATATTGATGCTCTTAATAAATTTGGGGCCGATAACTTAATGTTAAACTATAGATTAATGGATTTAGTTACTTTCTGTGAGGAAGCGGTAGGAGAAGAAAACTGTCAAACCATTAATACAATTTTAGAAGGATATTTAAATGCAGGAACTACCTAAGTATATGCAACAAATCGTAAAGATTAAATCTAAAAACGCTAAATTACAACCAGATAGGGCACATCTTACAGATGCGGGGGCAGATCTTAGATCAACTACTGATGTTGAGATTTATCCTGGTGAACTAAAAATGGTTGATACAGGAGTATCAGTTGCAATTCCAGTGGGCTTCGTTGGGCTAGTGTTTAATCGGAGCTCTCAAGGTAAGATAGAAGTTCAGCTAGCTAATGCGGTTGGAGTTATTGATTCTAGCTATAGAGGGAATGTGAAAGTAATACTGAAAAATAAGGGGGTAGACCCATATTTTATCAAAGCTGAGGATACACGTATTGCTCAGTTAGTTATTACTCCTATTATGTTAGCCTATTTTGAAGAGTATACTGGTGATGATTGGGAAAATACGGTTAGAGGCACAGGCGGTTTTGGAAGCACAGGATCATGACAATAGCCGCTAAAGATATTCTAGATAAGGTAGATGAACTTTACCAACTAGCTGTGAAGATGGAGGATTTCTTCTATGAGCATATGGTAATCACTAAAACTACTAGAGATTACGCTTTAGATGACATTTATAAAACATGCACATATCTAGAAAATAAATTATTACTACGTTTTGCACAAGGGTATGCAAGATTAGAACAAAGAGAAGGAAAATAGATGGACGAACATAAACTAGAACGAGTTATTCTGGCTGAGGGGCTAAATGCACCTCGTTTGACGCCAGAAGCTATTGATGCTGTAATTGTTGATAAAACGTTTACTGTACTACCTAGTGGTAAGGTCATGGTATGTGAGGTTACTTTAGTTAATGGCTTCACGGTTAGGGGTGAAGCATCCGTGATAAGTAAAGCCAATTTTCGCCAAGAAATTGGGGAGGAAATTAGCTTCACAAATGCCAGAAGTAAGATTTGGGAACTAGAAGGCTATCTTCTACAGAGTAAATTGGCGGAGGTATAAATTAATGACAGTTAGTACAAGAGCACAAGTAATTACACGGAGAACGTATAATCGACCTCTTTCAGAGGACGGTAAGGTATTCGAAACATGGGAACATACAGTAGCTAGGGTTATTGATCACCAGCAATGGTTATGGGAACGGGCAGCAGGGCGCGATCTTATAGATACTGAATACGCAGAGCTATATGATCTAGAGGCTTTAATGGTTGAGCGTAAAGTATCTATGTCTGGCCGCAGTTTGTGGCTTGGTGGTACTGATGTAGCAAAGACACGCGAAGCATCACAGTTTAATTGTAGTTTTACACAAGTAGAGACTATATATGATTGTGTAGATGTATTATGGCTATTGCTTCAAGGTTGTGGAGTAGGGTTTAAGCCGATTGTCGGAACTCTTAACGGCTTTAGTAAGCCTATTAAGGATATTAAGGTAGTACGTAGCACCAGAACATGTAAGGGTGGGAACGAGCATAATGTAGAGACCTTTGTAGATGGTGTGTGGACTATTAAAGTAGGGGATTCTGCCGAAGCATGGGCTAAGTCTATTGGTAAACTGATGGCAGGCAAGTACGCAGCTAAAGAGCTAGTAATAGACTTTAGCGAGCTGCGTCCTGCAGGAGAAAGGTTAAAGGGATATGGTTGGATCAGTTCAGGTGATTCCGCAATCAGCGTGGCATATGTTGCTATCGCAAAAATCCTTAACGGTAGAGCAGACAGCCTTCTTACTAGAATGGACATATTGGACATTGTCAACTGGCTTGGTACTATTCTTAGCAGCCGTCGTAGTGCAGAAATTGCTCTCTTTGAATATGGACAGCCTGAATGGGAAGAATTCGCGGTAGCTAAAAAAGATTGGTGGAGACACGGTAATAGTCAGCGTCAGCAGTCTAATAATAGTTTAGTATTTAAGGAAAGACCTATATATGCAGACCTGCGAAGAATATTTGACCTTATGGAAGATGCTGGAGGGTCAGAGCCGGGATTTATTAATGCCGTTGAAGCAACTAGAAGGGCTCCTTGGTTCTCTGGTTGTAACCCCTGCGTGGAAATCCTTCTTGGAAACAAATCCTTCTGTAATCTCACTGAGACAGATATTGGAAAATTCAAGGGAGATACAGCTGGTTTGCACGAAGCTATTAGGCTCGCTGCCAGAGCAAACTATAGACAAACCTGCGTAAATCTAAAAGATGGAATACTTCAGGAATCTTGGCATCTTAATAATTACTTCTTACGCCTTTGCGGTGTTGGGCTTACTGGTATCGCTAAGCGACCGGATATGGGTGGTTACGATTATGAGTATCTTAAGCGTACTGCTACTAGCGCAGCTATTGGGATGGCCAATGAGTTAGGCCTACCCTCACCTAAGAATGTAACCTGTGTCAAGCCTTCGGGAACGCTTTCTAAAATTATGGATACCACAGAAGGCATTCATAAACCTCTAGGAAAGTATATTTTCAATAATGTTCAGTTTAGTAAGTACGATCCTGTTGTTGAAAAGCTTCGTACCGCTAATTATACTGTCATTAACCATCCTACCGATGATTCTGGTGTTTTGGTTACTTTCCCTGTTAAATGGGAAGATGTGCCATTCGCCAAAGTTAATGGAAAAGAAGTTAACATGGATACAGCGGTAGAGCAACTTGAGAAATATAAACTTATTCAAACGAGTTGGACACAACAAAACACCTCAGTTACTATTTCCTATTCATTGGAAGAAGTAGAAGATATTATTAAGTGGTTGCTAGCTAACTGGGATATCTATGTTGGTGTGAGTTTCTTATACCGTACTGACCCGAGTAAAACAGCTAAAGACTTAGGGTACTTGTATTTACCACAGGAGGTAGTAGATGAGCATACGTATAATGATTACGTAGCCACACTTCTTCTAGTGGATTTAAACGATACTAATAGTTTTGATGAAATTACTGGTGACGAATGCGCGACAGGCGCTTGTCCAATTAAATGAAAAAAGCCCTGTAACTACAAAATAAGTTACAGGGCTTTTTCAGTGACAGCTACAAAAATCTTCTTTTACTTGGGCATCACCCCAAGTCATTTTTCCTTTAAAGAGTAATGGAGGTAGTTTATGTATTTCTGGATTAAGTGGTTTATATGAGATAATATGATGCTTAGTTTTCCATAAGAAGAGGGGAAAATACCCATATCTACTCATACGCATCAACAAGTATTCTCCATGAAATTTACGTCGTCGCCAAGCAGTAGCTATTACAAAAAATAAACAATTAGAGTAACCAAGCATTTTATTCCTTTAAAACTATTTGTGATCCTCGTGCAGAGGGGGTTAGAAAGTGGTCAATGCGGAACGCAAGGCGGCTGCCAATGTCTTATGCACTGCTGATGTTGGGTGCGTGCCGTCTGCTGTATCTAGCAGTCCGTTTGCCCAGCGGTGATAGTTGGTTGTCGCCACGTTCGCGTCGCCGCGCACAAAATCTGTGCTAAGTACAGCGTCAATAGTGGTCGCAGTCAATGCTGCGTCAATTCGACTGTTGAAATCGTCGGTATTTCCTGATGCTTCCCACTTGACGCCATACTGCGTTTGGTCGGCTGGTGTGTTGCCTGTCGGTGTTGTTGTCCTTAGAAGTAAACGTGTTCTGACGATCTTGAATGCGGACGCTCCAGCGGTGGAGCTTGCGTTACTGCGCAAGTAGCTCCAAAGCGCCGTTACAAGGTTCCACACCGCGTTCATCTGCGACCCGTTCAGGTTTCCGGTGTTGTCAAATGCATTTGTGCCGTATTCGTCCACAGCACCAGAACAGTATTTTGTCAGCGCAAACAGCGGAGCACGCGGTGTTGCCCCGCCAGAACTTACCCAAGCATCCACCTTGCCGTATGATTCGCCCGTGTTGATGCCACCTATTGCGGTTGTTGCTGGGGTTGTACCGAAAAGCGCCCGACTGAAATAGGCATTTCCAATTGACTCAGATGCAGCCAATGTGTCACCGGTGCCGTCAAAGATTGAGTCACCAATGCCAAGCCATGTTCGCGGGTCGCCGGTTACAAATTTGCCAAGTACGATAGGGGAGTACCCACGAGTGCTTGTTTTTGATCCAGTCCACACCAACGTACCTGTGCCGCTAATGTTCGTCAGTGTGCCTGATGCGGGATTCCAGTAATTCGCTGCTGTGGTGTTGTCATCCTGGTTTCGAATGATTGGTAAAACAGCGGTTCCGGTGTTTGGAATGGACACCTCAATGCGGACATAAAACTTCGCCCCGCGATCAAACTTTGTCAGACCAAATGCAGATGGCAGAACCGCGTCTGAAACAACATCGTATTCACCGTTTGTTAGTGTTTTAGAGGCGCTTCCAGCGAACAGCACCTGTACCGACTGCGCGGGGGACACCATTTCAATGTAGGCGCTCTCAACGGTCAGCGTATTGCCAGGGTTCGATATGTTCGTTGTCCCCATAATGAAGTTGTTGAGGCACAGCCGAATCTCCGACAAATCCCCAGAACCGACATAGTGCTGATAGCGCCCGGCGCAGTGCAGCACATACGCAGGGCTAACAGAAAGTGTGTTGTTCACCAACCTGTTTGCGGGAGATATGGCCCTCAAAATTCCCGTGCCGCCGCCCATGCTCGCGATGATCGACGCCAGAAGTGTTTTAGACAGGCCCATGGTTTACGCCTTGGTTCCAACTACGTCATAATTGTTAGTACCGGTGTTCACCAGCCCGCACCATGGATTTGTCGCGCCTGTGGTGCGAACGTCCGTTACCGTGGCAGTGCCGTCAAAACTGATCGCACCCTTGAAAGCGCAGCCAAATCCATTGGGTAGCCCCGTGTTGACCGTGGCCACCTGCGCTGATGCGCAAACCCGTGTCTGTCCGTTGTCAGAATCTGTCAGGGCACGGCTCGTGAAAGCGTAGGGCGAAGCGGTCCCGCCGACTTGCACACCACCCGCCGATAAACTGATCCCCCCGGTGACGGGATTGGTTGTGGCAGTAACAGGTACGCTACTATCCGCTGTTACTAGTACGCCCTCATCATACCTACTAATAGTAGAGCCTATAGCTGCATCTAATGCATCTATTTGATACTTGCTATAAAGACCTGGGCTAGGTGTTATAGTGTAGTTATCTATATTTACAGGGAATCCTGTAGTTGATTTATAAACATATGTTGTCATTTTATTCCTTTAAAAAAGCTCAATAACAGTTATGTTATTGAGCTTAGTTATTTAATTACGGTAAGCCATAATAATGGCTTTACACATTTTACTCCGTACAATATCTTCATCAAGGAACTCCACGATCTCAATACCAGGAATACCTTCTAGACGGTTAACGGCATCATCTAAACCAGAGTCCGGAATATCTGATTGTTCAGTGTCCCCCGAAAAAATCATCTTACAATTCTTTCCGATCCTAGAAAGAAGCATCTTCATTTCTTCTTTGGTACAATTCTGTGCTTCATCAACTAGGACAATGCAGTTATCGAAGGTAGTACCTCTTAGGAATCCTAATGGAGTAGGCTCGATATCCTTGTTCTTCAAAGCGTACTCATAGAAGCCTTTACCCAAAGCTTTAGTGAATATTGAGTCAAAAGGTAGTAGGTATGGGGCATACTTCTCTTCTAGGGTACCCGGCAAAAAACCTAGACCTCTCCCTGTTTCGATGTTCGGGCGGGTGAGAATAATTTTGCCAACTTTCCTATGAAACAGTTGACTAGCTGCGTAGAATGCGGCAATGAATGTTTTGCCCGTACCGGCGGAGCCGATGCCAAAAATAATATCGCAACTTTTAATGGCTTCTAGGTACTCACCCTGGATATAGTTTAGGGGCTCAACCTCTTTAAATGCATAGTTAGACTGGTAACTCTCTTTACGTCTATCTGAACTACGTTCAGACGATTTTTCCTCTTGAGTGGGTTTAGTTGGGTAACTACGCGCTTTTTTGCCTGATGATCTTGCCATTTTATATCCTTAAAATGTTCTAGTACCATTACTGTCAATTGTTAGGGTTTGTCTGCGACTACCCTGCTTAGTAAAACTAATATGAACCCAGGAATTGAATTCATGTATTAGTTGATCGTATACAATATTAGATCCCTTAATTTTTTCTACTATCTGTCTTGGAGTACCGAAACTAGGGGATATAAAGTCTACAGCTTTTCCCTCTACATGCTGACTGTTTTTTGCTCCTTTTACAAGCTTGTTTACTTCAGGTGATCTATAAGCCGAATTAACGTTTATAGGTGCCCCTAACAAATCTCTAACTAACTCCATTTGAGTAGCTGTATATGTTAGATTATCTAGTACTTCTGGGCTAGGTTGGTTAGATATACCTGACCTAGCAGCGGCTTGACTAACCGTTAGTTCCTCTAAAGAGAAGTGCTTAGTTAGTTGCATTTCCTGCCTTCACTTTCTGTATAGTGTTACCAGTTATATATGCACCTACTGTACCTAAAATTACTAAGGAATATGTAGGGCCGTCTATTTTTGCAAAGTATGTTAAAAGGGTGGTGGATATACCTATTAACATACTCATCATAAAGCGTCTACCACCTAAGTTTTCTATAATCTTTACCCCGTTTATCATGGTATATTTCCTAACTCTTTAATTATTTTAATACTTGAAGCCTGCTTACTAGCACACATTCCATACATAGTACTAAGCTCACCATACTCAGTAATAACATCTTGAAAGGTATTAATTACAGGCTTTTCCTTTAACAGAGGACAATACTCTAGCAAGGACTTGTCAACCTTCGCTATTTTTGTAGGAGGTAACGTGGGTTCTTCATGTTTTCTAAAAAGTGTACAACCTGATATAAAAATCGAAAGAATTATGATAGGGATAATTTTCATTTTTGCAAACCCTTAATAGTCTCATTAGTACGTGAGTTTATCTCCGTAAAGCTATCTGAAAAAGTTGGTGTTGGTACACAGTTACCTTCTTTTATAACAGTAAGAGTCTTACCTTTGAACCCTTTAGCAATAGATTTAATATCTCTAGACAGGCTCTCATTACTAAACTTGGTTTCTACTGCTAAGTTATTAGCGAGCTTCTCCACATTCATCAGTTTAGTGTCAATTAAAGCTTTTTGTTCATTAATGATCAGCTCATACTTAGTAGCAGCTTCGTCATACCCGATTGCTTTAATTTTATTAAATCCTGCGTATGACCCTAGAGATAGTACTAAGGATAAAAGTACTATCTCTTTCCAATATAATATTAAACTAATCATTTGAGTCCTAAAAATTACTAATTAACCACATACCACTACTATAGGTACCTACTATATTAATTACCTTTTATTTTGTAATATCCTGCTGAAACACTACTAAATTATGTAGTCTAGCAATTTCGGAGTTAAGCTGAGCTACATCTCCCTGCAATTTTTGGTTTTCACAAGTGAGTTGTGTTAGTTGATTACTTAACTTAACTAACTCAAACTGTAGTTTACCTATCTCTAGAGATAGTGTAGTATTTTGAGTACCCATTCTTTCTAGCTCCTCGTGCATCATCTTTAATAAAGAACTCTCTGCGGAATTAGACTTCCAATGCTTTACTAAGGATTGTAAACTAAAGCCTATAGTGATAAGGGAGGTAATACCTGCTATAATTAGCGTAAATAAACTAGATGAATCAAATTCTGACATTGGTGATACCCTTCATTAAACATATAAAAATATGCGTTTAGTTATTTCGTTCTATTATACCATATAGGCAGCTTAGGGTCAAGACAAAAAAATACCTACCTATAATTAGGTAGGTATTTTTCATTAGTAGCGCTTTAGTATAGATACAGTAGACGTCTGAGAATTTACGTCAAACGTCTAGGTAAATACTACGTTGCCATTCCCAAGACTTCCGGCAGTGCTCAGTCATCCATGGCCTGAACATCAGATCGATCACAGGCACCAGCAGCTTGCCCTGCCACTTACCCGC
>OFRC01000109.1_pt1 | contig 26293 bp, 15 predicted proteins | sample 1543051 | NCBI WGS metagenome assembly OFRC01 (sample SAMN07774231, study PRJEB24372) | wastewater metagenome
CAGGACTTGATTGACCGACGCAAGACGAGCCAACCACCGAAGCGTTTTCGCTGCGCTAGCGCGAATGTGTAGCAGTTTCCAAATCGCATGACCGACCCCTCTGAGGATACTCACCGCGCGCCGCTCAACCCCGAGCACTCGCGCAACTGCGCCTGACAGGTGGAGAGCGTCACGGCATCGCGGGCGCACCCTCCGGCGTCTCGACGGACGCCTTCAGCCGCTTGATCGACGCCGTCAACTGCTCGGCCGATGTCACCGAGTCGCTGCTGGCAGGCCGCAAGGCTTCCGGCGAGGGCTGGAACCGTGGGCACTCCACTGCCACCGGCACGGGCTTGCTCGCGCAGCCGGGCAAGGCGAGCACCGACGCTGTCCAGAGCAGCGCGATCGTTCTGGATGATGGTCTGCATGGCATGGGCGGATTCCTTCTCGAGATGGCGGTATCGGTCGTTCTGCTGCTGGGCGGTCGCGCGCATCGAGGCGACCAGAGACTCGGCCGCATCGGCGCGGACCTCCGCTCGGCCGGCCACCACCCACAGGTAGCCGGCCAGGCCGAGCAGCGCGACGAGGGCGCAGCCGGTCAGGGCCTCCAGCGGGTTGCCGCGGAGGGTCTTCCAGAGCGCCAGCATCACTGTCCCCCGGTCTTGAGGTTCGGGTGAATCTCCGACTCTTCGATGTAGGTCCGGATCTTCTCCTGCCGTTTCTTCATCTCGGCGACGTAGTCCGCAATGATCTCGTCCCGCTTTTCTGACGAGAGCGCGCGGTCGGACACCCGCGTCTTCAGCCGGCGATGCGTGTCCTCGATCTCGAGGTACATCCGCTTCACGCTCTTCATCCGCTCGATCTCGGGGTTCATCGCGTAGATGTTCACGCCAATCGCGCGCAGCGCCGCCTGCCCCGCGCTCGACAGCGGATCGCCGTAGCGGTTGGTCTCGCCCGTGTAGGCGCGGATGCCGTGCCCGAGCGCGCCGTAGTCGGTGATGATCGGCGGCATGGCCATCGACCAAAGGTAGTTCATGAGTTGGAGCATCTGCTGCTGCGGCGGGTCGCCCTTCTGCACGATCTCCCGGCCCGTGAACGAATCCCGGCCGGTGCTCGTGGCGATGATGAGTTCCGACACCGGGCCGGAGAACAGGCCGAGCCCCTGGAACGCCTTGCCGACTTCGCCGTCGCCGGCCGCGCGCAGCGGTTCCGTCCACGTCGTCCACGGGAAGAAGTACCCGAGGTCGATCGCCTGCCACCGGCCAAGCTCGTCCTTGTGCGGGAGGATGTAGGCGTGGCCACGGTCGCGCAGCCATTCCGGCAGCGCCTTCTTCAGCTTCTCGACATCGTCGTCGTCCACGTCCCACGCGTTCGCCACCAGCATCGGCAGGGCATAGGCCAGCGCCAACCACGGGAGCAGGCGCCGCGGGTGCAACGCGGCCACCTCGATCAAGCGCGGCAGCACCTTGTACGAGAAGGTCAGGAACGGCATGCCGATCGGCGCGGACCGCGCGTAGCGCACGCTCTTCGGCACGAGGGAGTAGTCGAACAGCCACTCCTGCGCGGCGATGGCGGCGTCCGCGTCGCTCTTCCCCTTCGCCCGCTCGTCGATGATCTTCGCGGTCTTGAACAGCGCCTCCATGAACTGATACTTGTCGGAGGCGAAGTCCATGACGGCGGCCGAGAGCAACTTCACCTTGCCCCACGTCTTGAGCGTGCCGGCCCGGTGCTCGATCTCGAGGATGTCGCGCCGCATGCGGAAGAGTTCCTGCGACGAGAACGTCGACTCGGTCACGCCGTACTTCTTCGCAACCTGCCAGCTCGGGCCGTCGTTCGCGATCTCCTTCCACGCCTGAATCACCCGGCCCGGCGCCTTCACCAAAGAGACGCCGGAGAGTTGCAGCAGCACGAAGTTGGAGACGAAGTTGCGCACCTGGGCGGGCGGGTTCAGCGACACCTTGCCGGCCTTCCAGAGCGCCGTGGCCTTCGACCCGATGCCGCCGTAGCCGAAGATCGACTGGAACCAACCGGGGTCCGTGGGCAGGAAGTCATTCACGCCCATCAGGTCGTCGTAGATCTCCTTGCGCACGAAGATCCCGCGCAGCCGGCCGTAGCGCGACGTGTCGGGGATCTGCTTGTAGTCGGGGTGGTTGCCGCTGATCTGGCCGAGCGCCTCGTCTGCGAGCCCGTCCAATTCCTCGGCGATCTCGCGCGCCTTCGCGGCCTCCGGGTCGTCCATGTGCCGAGCCTGCCGGCGCAGCCGCTCCGCCTCCTTCTTCGCCCAGTGTGCCGAGACCTTCCGGTCCCGCCATTGAATCGTCGAGTGCGGCAGCACCCAGTCCTCGTTCTGCGAGATCTGTTCGAGGAAATCGAGGATCGCCATGTCGCGCGCAGGCTTCGCGATCGCCATCGAAGACAGGAATCCGGGATCCTTCACCGGCCCGAGCATCGCGTTCAGGAACTCTTCGTCCACCGGCTCGCGCGTGACGGCATCGACGACATGCACCTCGCCGTCCTCGCCGATGATGCGGTCGAGCTTCCGCTGCTTCAGGTAGCCCTGATCGGAGACCTTCTTGCCGGCGCCGAGCATCTTCCAGTTCGCGTCGCCCAGCAGGAACTTGAGGTAGACCTGCGGCAGGTATCGGCCGCGGTGCGCTTCGCGCGTCTCGGCGTTCATCATCCCGCGCTGCACGAGGGCATCGCCGACCGACTCGATCAACGACTTCGCGCGCACCGCTGCCGCGCGCACCGCCTGATCCGGGATCGCTTCGGGATCCGCGTCCGGCGTCAGGAAGAACTTGTACGCGGCCTGCTGGTTCTCGTCGGACGCGCCGCCGAAGATCCTCCGCAACTCCTTCGAGACTTCTTCCAGCTTCGCGATCCGGCCGAGCGTGGCATACCGCTTCGTCAGGTATTCGCGCTTCCCGGGCAGCATCCCGATCGGATCGAGCTTGGCGTCGATCCAGTTGATCGCCTTCCGAGCCTGCGCGGCGTAGCCAGAAGCGAAACGCCCCTCGGTCGGAGGGGCGTTGTCGGGGGTGATCTGCGATTGGTCTCGTCGGGAGAGGCGGATGTCCGGGTTCTCGGGATCGAACGTGCCGCGGTTGCCGGTGGCGGACTTGATCTGAGCGGGGTCGAAGACGGCGTAGCTGGTGTGCTTGCCGCGGTCGAGCACGTCCGTGTCGTATAGCACTATCCCGTCGTACCCTTGAGCCTCGACCTTCTTTCGCACGCTGGACCAACTCCAACGAAGATCGCGACTTATCTCCCTGAATTGCCCGTATCCGACCTCAGAAAGTTCGTAGTCTTCACCAAGAATGGACCGCATCGCGATCTCGACAGCCTTCTCGCCCACCACATCTATGCGCAGGTCTAGCAGACGATCGCCCCTGATGTACTGCTCTCGGACCTCATAGTCTTTGCCTTGGTCGCCGTAACCCTCCGCGACATATCGATCGTCACTGAAGAAATGGGCTGGCCAGTCAAGATCCTGGATCTCGACCTCTGAGAGCATGCTGCCGTACTCCCGCTTCACAGCCTCCGCGTGCCCTCCATAAACTTGCGAGTCATCGCCTTTCTTGTTCCAGGCGGTCAACTTTTGACCGCCGTGGTAGACGACCAGCGGACGCCCTTGCTCGTCGACGACCCTCGAGTCGCCGAACCATCGCCAGAAGTTGTGCAGCGATTCGTCGTCCTGCGCGATGGGTTTGCCGTCGCTGTTCGTGCGGGAGCGCACGACGCCGTCAACTTCAATGGTGCCGCCGCCACCCTTCCGCGCGAACAACGGCAGCCCCTGCATCGCGCTGGCGCGCATGGCGTCGGTGATGAGAAAGCCGGGTTGCATACTATGAACGCCAGCGAGTTCCTGCACGGCCAATCGCCGAGTATCAGCGGAGAAGAACTCTGGATGGTCAATATGAAATTGAAGCGCGTCGCGGTTTTCGGGCTGGGGGCTGGTGCGCATGTCAATCGCGCCCATTGCCCCGCCGCCGACCTTCTTCAGCACGTCCTTCGCGACCTTCTGCACGATCGGCACGACTGGCTTGCCGTCCTTGCTGGTCATGCCGTAGGCCCCGCCGTCGGCATCGCCGTAGAAGGTCTTCATGCCGTCGCCGCCGACTTCGAGGTCAACCCCCTTCAGTTCGCGCCAGCCGCGGTACGCCCCGCCCATGCGCTCGCCAGCCTCGTCGGAGATCTTCTGCGCGATCTCTTTGCCGACCAATGCCTCGATGCGGGCCAAGTCAATTTCTTTTTCGTGCAGCGCCTCGCTCCCCGGGTAGTCATCGAGCGACCCGCGTTTGTAGGCAATCAGTTCGTACAGTCCTTCATCGGTCTTTTCATAGACGATTCGGTCGACGTAGTTGCTCAGACCGAACCGATCCGCCGCCTGCTCGCCCGTGACGAACGCCACGGCGTCGTAGCCTTCCTCGGCCGCCATGCGGATGACGCGTTTGATGGCGAGCGCGACCCAGGCGTCGGTCTTCTGGACGAAGGGGGCGGCCGGAAGTGCGTCATTCACCTGCTTGTTGTACGCGTCAATTTCATCCGGGGTCAGTTTCTCGCCGCGGTTGTATTTCGCGTCTAGCTCTGCTTTCAGACGACTGTTCTTGAAGCCACGCTTCCGTCCTTGCTGCCCGTAATCGCTCTGCACTTCCTCGACGAACAGCACGCGCCGCCCTTCGCGGTCGGCGCGATCGTTGAGGCGGATGTGGGCGAGGACGTTGGGTTGCTCCCAGTGGCCGGACTGGAACATCCCCCGTCCTTCGCCGGACTTGCGGGCGTCAGCGGTGAGCGTGTTCGCAAGGTCGTCAGCTTTGGCGCGGTCGTACTTGACCGCAAATACGTCGCGCTGCCCGTCGGCATGCACCCGCCACACGAGAAAATCGTCGCCGCTGGCTTCCACCTCATAGCGCGTCGTGACGAGTGGCAGCGTCAACAACACCTCGCGGTAGTTCGTTCCGCCGGGGAGCTGGTAACTGGCGTACTTGGCCGGCGGCATCGAATGAAACGCACCAAGCAGACGGTCATAGTCGCTCGCGTTGTCGATCAGGCCTTCAATATCCCCGATGGCGCGGGCGTCCCTGCGCGCCGCTCGGGCGGCCAGATCCCCGGCGACGAACTGGTCCAAGCCGGCGTGATCGATCAGGTAATACTTCAGCGCCGCGACAGCGCCGTCGTTTACCTCGCCGCCACCCAGCGTCACCTCTTCCACCTTCACCCCGTTCTGCCGCAGGTAGTCGAGCACCGATTCCGTCGTGACCTTGCCCTGCTGCATCGCCAGCCATTCGTTCACGCCGGACCATTCCACTTCGTCCGCCTTCACGGCGCCGGCCTTCACCCACGCCGCCAGCCGTTGCGCCCACTCTTGCCCCATCGCCGTCGACCCCTTCGCGCCGATGACCGCTGCGAGCTGCGAGTAGAAGACGGGCGCGCGTTCGGAGAACGACGTCCCGTACAGGTGCGTCCACTTCGCCGGCCGCTTCCAGTGCCCTTGCGCCCGGCCGATGATCGCCATGACATCCGCGTCGGACATCTTCAGGTTGATGCCTCGACGGCGGAACCAGTCGCGGATCCACCCGATGAACTTCTGCATGACGGTCGGCGATTCCCCGCGGCCAGCCATGTCCGCCAAGACTTCCTCGGTCGCCTTCACGATCGAGAGTTGCGGGTGCAACGCGCGCAGCTTGGCGACCTCCGCGCGGATCTTCGCGTTGTCCTCGTGGATCTTCATGAGGACCGGGTTCAATTCCCGCCCGAAGACTCCCTCGAGGCCGAAGTGCAGAGCCTCGTGCAGCACCGTGAACTCCGCGTCCGCCGGGTCGGTGAGGTTGTCGCCGATCATGTAGATCGTGCCGTTGTGGTACGCGCCGCGCACGACGGAACCATCTTCTTCGATGGCGTCCTGGAGATCCTTCGGCAGTTGATCGACAGACTGCACCGTCACGACCGGCGGCAGGCCGCGGCCGACGCGGCGGACCGGGGCGATGGCGGCTTCTACGTCCTTGGGGAGCATGCTGGTGGCGGCGCCGGGGGCGCGGGAGAACATGTGCGACGGGACCGTTACGCCGCCCATCGACTCCGCGACGCTGGCGCCGCTCTGGTCGATGATGTCCAGCACGCTCACATCCATCTTCGCCAGTCCGGCGCCGATGTTCTTGGCCTGCGCCATACTCATGACCGGGCCGTTCGTGAGCCCGGTGCCGCCAGTGCCAATGATCGCGGCGGATGCGTTGGCTGTGGCGACGGCGCGCAGCAACGCATCAATCTTGCCGTTGTCACGCAGAGGCATCGCGTCTTCCGGCGCCCACGGGATAGCCGCTATCGGATCGTTCTGTGCGCTCAACAAAATGATCGTCGGGCGCCCCATGTTGCTCTGAACGATGTCCTTGACGAGGCGCTTTGCGGACTGCGGCCCGGTAATCGCCGGACCAAGTTCTCCGCCCTCGGTGATCTGCCGCTCCTGCGCCGGGACGGTCGGGCCATCGACCGGAGACAGCGCGCCAGATCGATCGCCGGCGAAGTCTTCGGACGCAATGCCGCCACCCCACTTCCCGCGAGACACGGCCACAATTCCAGCAACCCTGATCTGCGTCCCGCCGAAGACGCGCGCCACGTTCTTCGCGAGCGCCTCGTCCGCGGTAGACAGTTTCACCGTGCCGGACGGGTGGTTGTGGACCATCCAGATGTGCCGCGCGCCAGGCACCATGATCGCCTCGCCCAGCATGGTGGACGGATACACGGATGCTTGAGTCAGCGCCCCTTTGAAGCCACCAATGACCGCCAGCGGTTTCCCGGCCGAGTCCGTGACGATGGCGTCGAGCCTTTCGACCGCTGACGATCGAAGGTACGCAAGCGCGTTTGCCGCGTCCTCTAGGGTTCTGACGACCTTGGCGCCAAGTTGCTGCTGGCGGGTTGTGACGAGGGCTGCTCTCGTGGCGTATTTACCGGCGGGTATATCAAGTACGGCGCCGGCGGACTCCACGTCCCCGGGCGCGACGGCCGATTGTCCGCGCGCTGCGCTTCGAGAACTTCCTCTCTGCGAGGGTATGGGGTTTCCGAACAGGTCAGTTTCATACTTGTCACTGTATTCCTTGGCGGGCTCGCGCGCCACAGACGCCCCCTCCCCGCCGACCGAAGTGCCCCCAACCGCTTTCGCCTCGTCGCGGTACGTCGTGACCTGCAACTTCTGACCGATGGGGCCGACGATCACATTCAACGCGCGTACGAGCTGCGCCTCTGAATCCAGCGTGGCGCGCATCGTGTTGCCGCGCGACGTGAACTCGCCAGCGACCCCGCGAAGCCCTTGGTGCAGGAAGTACGCGCCGCCCTCGGCCTTCGACTTCGGGACGCTGATGACGTAGTCCCCGCCCGTGTAGCGGATCTCCGCAAGCCCGTCCGCAGTCCTGACGATCCCGCCGGACGCCTTCTGGAAGAAGCGCGGCACCATGTCCGGCGTCAGCGTGACCGGCTGGATCTTGGAGAATGCCTCCAGATCGAACGCGCGCGGCATGAGAATGCCCTGCTCGACGCGCCCATCAGACGTTGTGAAGTTGACGACCTGACCGCGCCCGGCCTTCGAGTAGCCCGCCAGCAGGTTGCCGGTGACGATGACGCGCTTCTCACGACTCTGCGTCTGGCCGTCGTCGAACAGCTTCAGGATCGGCGTCCCAAGGGCGTCGCTCTGCCGCGGGGCGACGTGGTACTTGTCGGATGCCAGTTTCGAGAACGGCAGCGCGATCGCGCGGGCGCCGTCGGCCAACAGGAACGTCGCCGTCCACGAGCCCGGCGCCACCGGATTGCGCACGCCCTTCTTCCGCGCGATGTTCGACACCACCGCGTAGTAGGTCGTGCCGTCCTCGGTCTGAATGCTGTAACTGCCGCCCGGATGGATGCTGCGCGCCACGTCGAGCCACCGCTCGCGCTGCGTGGCGATCATGTGCATGCGGCCTTCGATGACCTTGTCGGAGCCGCCCTCTTCTGCGGCTTCCTTCATGATCGCCGTCTGGAACGTCTGGAACTCTTCACCGGTCACGCGCTCGACCTCCGCGCGCCACGCGGTCGCGCCGAGCCGCGCCAGACTGACAAGATCCGCCTCGGCGCTGCCTCCGACCCGCGTCGCGACCATCGATCGGACCTGCGCAGACGTGTACGGCTTGCCGATTCGCTTCACGTCGAACGTGACCATGTCCGCGCCCGCGGAGAACGGGCTGCTGCTCTCGCCACCGGCGCCTTCGAACAACGTCACGCGCGCCCTCTCCTTCGCGTCGAGTTCGAGCGTCTTGGCCTCCAGCGCGTTCTCGCCCATCGCCTCGGCCTGCTGGACCCGATCCTTGTAGCCGGACTCGATCATGTCGTAGAGCTCTTCCTGCTCCTTGACCGGCAGCATCGGGATCCGCCCCGTGACCTTGCGCGCGGCGTCCTCCTTCGCGAGCCCTTCGTTGTCGCGCGCCAGCGGCTCCCCGAGTTTCCGGTGGATGTCCGGGCTGTCCATCATCAACTGGGCAACGACCTCGTCGCCGTAGTCGTTCAGGAAGTCGACCGTTTCCTTGGCGGTGAACTGGCTGCTGCGGGATGCCGTGGTGTTCGCGTTCAGGCTCGCCATCTTCTTCGCGAGGACAGCAGCCGGGCGCTTCTCGGCCGGGATGTCGGCGACGAGTTGATCGTATGCGGGCGCGATCACCTGGCCAGTCCGATGCACACGACCGAGCATCTGCATGTGCGTGTCGATGTTGCGCTCGGCCTGCGCGATGACCATGCGGCGGCGGCGCTGGTCCTTGAACTTCTCGGACGCGTGCAACGACAACCCGGTCGACCCGGCCTGATTCAGGATGACGGCGTCGAGCGTGCCGCCGTTGAACCCGCTGATGACGCGCCGCCGCCCGGCGATCGACGTGTCTTTGGTGCTCCGGGTGCGGTACACGGCACCCTTCGCGCTGTACTCAATCGTGTGGTTGCGCCCCGTGATCTCGCCCGACGTGAACCCGGCCTCCTTCAAGCGGAAGTGCAGCCAGTCGATCGGGCTGACCGGGACGGATGCGATGTTGTCCGCGCCCTCGATCATCTTCTTCACGGACTTGAAGTGCGCAACCGTCCTCGGCCCGAGTTCCTCGTCTGTCAGGCGCCTGCGGCTCCCGCGCCCGGCAACGTCCTTCACCGTGACCATGCGGCTGCGCTCGAGGTAGCGGAGCATCAGGTCCTTGAACGTCAGACCGATCGCGTCACCCGACACGAGGCCGACCTCGCGCGTGTATTCCTCGATGAACGACCCCATCGTGTTCGCGACCGTGATGACGGGCTTCTCCCCGCGCCGCAGTGCCTCGATCGCGAGTTCCGCCGCTGATTCGATCTTCAGCGCGAGAAGCATCTGGTCGATGAGGTTGTGCATGATCGACGTGAAGTTCGTCGACTGCGCGCCGGCCTCGCCAGTGGCCCCGTCCAGCAGGATGGCCGCGGCGGACGCCTTGGCCTGCTTCTTCAACTCCTTGACCGCATCGGTCTTCAGGTCGTCGAACATCTTCACGCCAAGCATGATCGCGCTGATCTTCTCCGCGGCCTTGCGATCCACCGGGACCGGCGTCGTGTTGTACTCGACGCCCGCGAACGACCGCTCACGGCGGATGTACTGGCCCGCGGTCGTCAGCATCGAGGCCACAACCTGCTGAAGCGGTACGCCGCCGGCCTGAATCGCCTCGGGCAGTTTCGCGACGTTGCCGTCGACGGCGAGCGCCATGTCCGTCTTGAAGTACAGATCCATCACGCTCGGGCGCTTCGCGTAGGTCGCGGACGAGTAGAAGACGCCTTTCGCGAGTCCTGCCAGCGCGCGCGCGAACGCAGCCCGCCCGGCCTTCTTCCCCTCCTCGTCTTCCTTCTTGCTGCGCGACTGCACGTCGTTCCCGCCGGCGTTGTGCGACTCGTCGAAGATCACGACGCCGTTCGACGCAAACGCCTCCAGGAACAGCATCCGCTGGGTGTATGCACCCTTGAGCGTCTGCATCTGGCTGTACGTCGTGAAGATCATGTTGTAGTTGCCGAGCGACGCCTCGGCGGCCATCTTCGACAGATCGTCGTTGTGTCGCCCGGATGCCGGTGACTTCAGGAACGCGTTGCCGGTGTCGTCCAGCGGGATCGACTCGCCGCCGTTCGTCATCACGGGGCGGATCTCGGGCACGCCGATGTCGGTGAGGTCGCGGTACATGTCCGCGTAGAGGTTCGGTTTCTCCGTGACGAAGATCGGCGTCAGGCCATTGCGCAGCGCGTAGCGGATCACGCCAGCGACAACGCGCCCCTTCCCGATGCCGGTCTGGTCGCCGATGATGAATCCGCGCCCGGCCTTGATCTGCTGGAGCGCGAGGCCGAGTGCGTCGATCTGCTCTGCGGAGAAGTAGTCGCCGATTTTCTTCGGGTCGTAGCCCAGTTCCTTGGCAACGAACTCGTCGATGTTCCCGACGCTGGCCTCGAGCGCGGCCAGTGCGTCGCGCACGGCCGTCTGCATGTTGGTCGGGACGAGCGTCCCGATCGCGTTGGACTTGCTGGTCGGCGTGTAGGGCGCCTGCCCCTCTACGGGAGTCGGCTCACTGCGCTTACCCACGACTCCAGTCTTTCCGCCGGAGTCTGCCGGTCCATTTCCAGTTGCGCTCTCGCCGCCGGGCTTTCCGCCGGTTGCGGGTTCTGAAGCCGGTCCATTTCCAGCAGGATCCCGAGTCGCTCCCACAGTTGTGGATTGCTCTCCACCAGCACCGATCCGACCGTCTCCGGAGTCACGTTGACCTGATCCGACCACAGGCCCGCCGATTCCAGCGCCCGCACCAGCCGCGCTACCGCCGCCTGCGGGTCGTCGTCCGCCATCACCAGTTCCCGCACCCGATCGCCCAGCAGGTTGAGGTACATCTGCCGGTCGAGTTTGGTCCCCGGCGGCACCAGCACCGCGCCCACCCCGATCTGCGTCCGGTTGCGTCCGGGCGCCCACGCCAGTGCCTTCGCCATAGTCCTTATCCAGTAGCGGACGAAGCTCGTCCCAAGAATTGTAGACCCGCGGCACGTCCACCGCCGGCAACTTGAGCGACGACTTGCCGCGACCGCGTATCACGATGACATCCACCGGCCACGCCGCCCCCTGCTTCGCGTACAAGGCCCCGGACACCGTGAAGTGGTCCACGACGTTGTAGTTCTCGTACAGGTGGAAGTAGAACGTCCGCTTCGCATTCCCGTTGTACGCGTCGGACCGCGCTTCTTCGGAGGCCGCCGTCTTCGCTACGCCGCCGACGATGAACACGGCCGTGCCGTCGTCCTCCATCGCGTCGAGCGAGTTGAACGTGATGGCGTGGTCGATCTCGTTCGTCGAGAAGGTGGCGCCGCCGACCGTCACCGAGAACGGCGTGGGCTGCCCGGCCTCATCGCGCACCACGCCGAACGGCGGGTTCGCAACCACGCGGCGCACCTTCGGGAACTTGGCCTTCGACGCATCGTCCTGCGTGACGGTGAAGCCCTGTTCGCGCAACGCATTCGCGCGATCGTCGTTCAGTTCGTTCACGACGGCGCGCTCGACCGGCGTCGTCATCACCAGCATGCCGTTGCCTGCGGTGGGCTCCAGCGTCTTGCCGACCCCCTGATTCTTGCCAAGCAGGACGTTCGACAAGAACGCGAGCGGCGCCGGGGTCGAGTACGCCTGATTCTCGATCGAGGTCGACGTGCGCGTTCCAAGTGTCGGTTGCTTCCGGTACAGCGCCACCAGTGCGTCGTACTTGCCCTGCGCGGGCTGCCCCGACTGTGCGATGTCGCGCGCCTCGAGGACGACCGCCAACTCGACAAGCTCATCGACGCGCTTCAGCGCCACGCCATCGGGCTTGGTGCCGGTCGATTGCTCGAAGATCGAGCGCGCCCGCACGATCGTCGGGATACCCTCGTCGGACCGCAGCGCGGCACGGAACTCGGCCACAGCTTTCGCTTCCTGCGCAGACAGCCCGCCCGACTTCTCCGGCTTCGCCGCCGCGGCATCAACGTCCGCCTTCTCGATCGAGACAACCTGCGCGGCCGGCGTGACATTCCCGGTGGCCTTGTGCTTCCCGGACATGCCGATGTAGGCGCCTTGCAGGTGCTCGGAGTCGATCTGGTCGCCGACCTCGTCGCCGATGCGCGTCCGGATCTGCTGCATCACCCACTTCGCCGCGTCCTTGAACGAGTAGTAGCCCGCGCGGAATGCGGCATCGAACAGGCGGGTGAGAACCGGGAGTAGCTTCTGCTCCTGCTCCGGCGTGATGTTCGCGCGGAAGTTCTTGCCGAAGATGTCGGCGAGGTCGCCAAGCGCGTCCTCAGCATCCTTGAGCGCCTTGGCCTTCTCGCTGGACGGCGGCTGCGCGCCGAACAGCTCGTCCTGACCCATCGCCGCGGCGCGATCCGCCTGGCGGTCAGAACCGGTCAGCAGGAAGTCGCCCGGCGGCGGCGCGTTGTCGCGCGCTCTTGCGTCCTTCTCGGCCTGCGCCTTCGCGGCCTCGTCCGCCTTGATCTCGGCATTGGTCTGGCCGTCGAGCGCGAAGTCTCCGGCGCCAGAAACAGAAACGCCCGCGGGTGCGGGCGTCTGGTCGGTTACTTCGCCTTCGGGGACACCGGGCGGCCCGCCTTCTCCCGGTACCGCGCCAGCGCGTGCAGCGCCGCCTTCATCCGCTGCGCCATTCGTTCCGCCCGCGCCTTGTGCGGGTTGCTGTCCGGGATATTCATTGCCATTCGCGTACTCCCCAATGAGGCGGATGACCGCGGCCTCGTAGTCGGCTTGCGTGCCACCCTCTGTTTCGGTCGACGCGCGTTCGATGATGTCCTCGATGACCGCATCGCCGTACCTCTCGCGGTAGTGGTCGAGGATCTCCTGCGCGCCGTGCATCTCGATGGCCGCGTCTTCCGGCCCCGTCTCCGGCGTATCCAGTGGCTCCAGCGCGTCCATCATCGCATCGGCTTCCTCGCCGGTGACGACAGGGGCGCCCTCTTCGTCCTGATCTTGCGGCGGCTCACCACGCGCTTCGGCCGCCAGCCGCTCGGCCTGATTCTCGTAGCCGCGTGCAGTGTAGACCGGGTTCCCTCCGACGTGCCGGTCGAGTGCGTCGAAGAGCGCGTTCGGGGTCGCTTCCTCGAGGTAGCCGGCCTCGTGCAGCGCCTCGGCCATGTCGTCCAGCATCCGCCCGTCGTTCTTCCGGAACACGGGCTTGCCGAACACGGGGCGCGGCGCCTTCTTCCAGTCGGCCGGGTCGAGCCCCCACGTGGAGCGCGCCTGCTCCCAGTCCAGCCCGCCGAGTTTCGCGATGGCCGTCAGAAGGTCGTCGCGATCGGGATTCAGCGGCGCGGCAGCGCGCAGCTTCGGCGCCTTGGGTGATGGAGTTCCGGACGAAGGCGCAACCGATAGGTCTCCGGCATTCGTCGGCGTCGGCGCGGGTTGTTGGCTTTCGGAAGGCGAGGTATTCCAACCAGCAGCGGGAGTGCCGCCAGTCGCGGCCCCTGCGGGATTGGCAGCGGGGCCGTTGCCACCATCCCCCACCGGCTGCGACCCCGCCGGAATCGCCTGCATCAACCGCTCTTCGCTGCCGATGAACGGCCCGCCGGTCGCGCGCCAGTTCGCACCGTCGTCAGACTTCAGGCGCATGTGCGTGATCGCCGGGTACTTGGCCGAGTAGTCGCGCCACGTCGTCGGGGAGCCTGCGCTCAGGCCCGGCCGCATGTACTGCTGGAAGTTCTCTTCGGTGATCGGGACGACGCGGTACTGCATGCCGTCGGGCGCGCGGAAGGCGGCCGGCGGTGCGGGCGGAGGCGGCGGCGGATCTCGTGGCGGCAGCGAGTCCATCAGCGGCGCGATCGGCTCGCCGGTCAGCGGCGACTCGGCGCCGTAGCGCGCGGCGCGGTTCGATCGGACGCCTTGGGGGGCGGGCCACAGGCCGATGCCGCCGGGCAGCGATTGTTCAGGCGTCGGCGGCACGTCGAGCGGCACGGCGGGCGCGTGAACGTCTTCAGGCACCTTGCCGGTGACGAGGACGTTGGGCGCGACGATCTCGCTGCCCTGTCCCGTTTCCGGCGTTGCGCCGTCGAGGATCTCGTTCACGTTCGACGGCAGATTGCCATCTTGCACGGGGGCGCCTTGTGGTGCCGTGGCGAGCTTGACCCCGAAGACCTTCGACAGCGCGAGCGGATCGGCGATGTTCTTGCGCAGGTAGTCGCGCTCCGCCTTCTCGGCGTCGTCAAGCAATGCTGGCTGGGTCGGCGGGACGTTGACCGGCTTGCCGTCAGGCCCGGTGATCGTTGCGCCGGGCGTGCCGCTGGCTATCTTGTCGAGCTCGTCGAGGCGGCGCTGCGCGATCGCGGTGAGTTCGTCTGGCGTTGCCGTCCTGACTGGCGCGGCCGGGCCGTTGGGCGATGGCGTGGGGCCGGCGCCGGGCGCAGGCGGCGGCGTGCCGGGTGGCGTCGCCCCGGGCGGGTTGGTCCCCGGGGGCACGTTGACGGCCGCTTTCTGCTCCGGATCCCGCCGGCCGCTGACCGCGCCAGTGCCGCCGCCCATGAGGAACGACGGCGGGATGACGTTCACGCCCTCGCGAGCGCGCAGGACCGGATCGTCTTCCGGCTTCGCGACACTCGTCTGTCCGAGGATCGCGCCCTCGGCCGGCTCTTCCAGCCACTCCGTCAGCGCCTCGGTCGATCCCGACAGGATGAACTTCTTCAGCAGACTGGTGGACTTCCCGAGCATGCGGTCGACGGAGAGCGCGTTGAGTCCGGCCGACGCCAGCGCCATCAGCGTGCCGGCCATCGCCGCCTCGCCCTCGCTGCCCCCGCGGTCTAGCACCTCCTTGTAGGTCTGCAAGCCCTCCTGCGAGCCACCGATGGTGCCGCCGGTGATTGCCGCGCCGACGCGCGCCAGCCGGGCGATCGCAGCCGGCCCGGCGGCCAGAAGCTTGTACGTGCCCATCGCCGGGACGACCGTGCTCGCCACCGACGGGACCATGTTCATGACGTTGTAGGCCCACCATGAGCCCTTGCCCAGCAACTCCGGCTTGTCGAGGATGTTGCCTTGCAGCTCCGGCGGCGGGTCGTACTTCTTGCCCAGGGCCGACCAGAACTCGGCGCCGGACTTGAAGAACGTCGCGGCGTCATCGGACCCGAAGCGGTTCGCGATGAACTGTCCGCCGATGTTCACCGTCTCGGCGAGGCCGATCATGCCCTTCGCGAGGCCCTTGCCGGTGGCGCCGACAACGCCGATCTCGTCGGCCTCCTTCGTCTTCTCGCGTGCCGGCGGCATGAACCCCGACGGCGGCACGACGACATCCTCCCCGCGCAGTTGCTTGTACGCGGCGGCGATCTTCGCGCCGTGCTGTGACGGACGCGTCTTGTTCCCGTCTCGAACATCGTCGTTGATGATCCCCCACTTGTCGACGTTGCCCTCGCCAGACAGGTACGCAGCCCCGATCTTGAACGGGTCGCCGCCGACCTTGTCGGACAGCCGCTTGAGGTAGCGAGCGCCGGCGCGGACGTTGTGCTCGGGGTTGTTGATGTCCCAGCCCTTGTCTGCGAATCCAGCGAACGTCTTCTGCATCATCTGCATCGGGCCGCGGGCGCCGTCCACTGAAACCCGCGTGTCCTTCCCGCCAGAGCTTTCCGCGCCCATGACGGCGCGCACGAGGATCGGGTCGACGCCTTCCTCGCCCGCGATGCGGTCGATGTCGAGTGCGGACGTTGCGGACGGTTGCGCCGCCGGCTTGTCGTTCAGAGGAACCCAGCCCATCTATTTGCGCCCCTTCTTGGAGTTCTGCGTGATGAAGTAGTCCTTGCTGTACGCGCCGACAGGCGTTCCGCTGGGCTTGCCGTTTCCGTCGATGCGCTGGAAGAGCACCCCCTTCCCGTTCGGCGCCGGCATGAAGTAGCCGACCTCGCCGCTGGCGAAGCGGTAGACCTCGATGTCTCCAGACTTCGCGGTCTCGAAGCCCTGTCCATTGCCGGGCATGGCCGGGATCTTCAGCGGCTTGCTAGGCACGGCGGGCCGCGGCGCGGCCGTGTCGAGCGCGGTGGCTGCTGGCGGCGTCGGCTGGCTGGCCGGCGTCCCGGCGCGCGGCGCGGCGCCAGTCAGGGCGTCAAGCCCGGGGAGATCCGGCGACGCCGCAGCCGCCTCCGGAGTTGGCCGAACGACGGGCGCAGCCGGAGCGGCAGGCTTCGACGCGGGGTTCTTCGCGGCAGGCGCGGCAGCAGCAGGCGCGGCCGGAGCGCCGTCGCCCTCCCACACGTTCGCCCCGTCCTTGCTGACGTAGATCCACCCCTGTTCCGTCCTGCGCCAGTTGCCGTCCGTCGGGGCGCCTTGCGGGGGCGTGGTCGGGCGGGTATCGCCGGCAACCACGAGCGCCTTCGGAGACAACCCGCCGGCGCTCTGTTGGCCAGCGGTGGACTGCGGTTGGCCAACCGTGGATTGCGGTTGCCCAGCGGTGGGCGGAACGGCCCCAAGGGCCGGGCGGCCGGAGAACTTGAACGCCTTGTTCACGTCCTCGACGGTGTATTCCTCGTCGGCGACACCCTTCGCAAGCTCGGCCACGCGCTCCGGTTGCAGCGGCGTTCCGTCCGGGTTCGACATCCCGTTTGCAAGCCACGTCTGCGCGAGGCCGTTGGCGCGCGTGTACTTCTTGCCGCGGTCGCTGTCGAAGTTGATTTCGGCGCCGGCGAAGTAGCCGTTCTTGAGGACGGTGGCAGCGCGACCGACGTACTCGTTCCACTGCTTCGTGTTTGCTTCGGTGGCCTTGAACTTGTCCTCCGACGTCGGCGCCTTCGGCTGATCCGGAAACGTGTAGTGCCGCCGCGGATCCGTCTCGTCGTAGACGACACCGCTGTTGTCCGGCCCCTTCACCCACTTCGATTCCTTCTCGAGGCCGAGGAACTTCCCGACGCTCGGCATGTGCATCGGGAGGTGGCGCCCCTTGTCGTCGATCGCGACGAGGATGTTCTTCTTGTCCGCCGGATCCTGTCCCATCGCCTTGATGTCCTCATCCGAGAAGTCCTTCCCGGACTTGAACTGCGCCGCGTAGTGGTCGCCGTGACGGTTGAAGATCTTCCCCATCTCGAGCGGCGTGGCGTTGCGCTTCCATGCGGAGTACATCGCGCCGAGACCTTCCTTCTCGGCGGCCGTGCGCAGCGCGGTGATCGCGGTTCCGTACTCAGGATCGGAGCGCCATTCCTCCGGCGGGTTGTCGAGCATGTCGTCGTAGATCGCGACTGTGCCCCGAAGCGGCGGCGGCTGATCGCCGTCGTCGCCACGCCCCCACGCATCCCGCGCGGCGTTCTGCTGGTCGAATCGCGTCTTCAGCTCCGTGCGGACCGTGTCGCGCAATCGCTTTTGTCGCTGTCCCTCGTTGAACTTGTCGGTCAACTCCGTGCGCTGCATGTCGACGAGCTCGCGCGCCTTGGTCTCGTCCTGCAACCGCCGCCCGCGGTCCTCCATCGCCAGCTTGCGATCCTCCCGCTTGTTGGCCATGTCCTCCTGCTGATACGCGCGCCGTTCGCGCCGATCCACGAAGTCGAGCGCGGTCCGAACGCCGTCCGACGCGCCTTCCGCGAAGCCGCCGAGTAGTCCGCCGATGTTCATTGCTTGTCCTTTGGCAGTGCCGGGTTAGACATTCAGGGAAGAGCCGGCGGAGGCGCCGACGTTTGCGCCCGCCATCGCGCCGGGCGGCCCGCCCATCATGAAACCCGCCCCCGCGCCGATCGCCGTCCCGAGCAGCTTGCCGATGCCGGCCGAGCGCGCCGCAGCCAGCGACTCGTTCGTCTTCCACGCATCCATCTGCGCGTTGTTCACGCCGAGGAACGAGTTGTTCGCGCCCGTCAACCACGGCAGCGCCGCGTTGGTGCCGGCGTTCGCCGTGTTGATCCGCTCCGCTTCGAGGGCCGCCGCCGTGTTGCCGCCGTTCATGGCCATGCTGTCGAGGGCGGTTGCGCCTTGCAGGACGTTGCTGCCGACGTTCGCCGCGTTCGTGCGCAGTTGGGCGCCTTGCACCGTCCGGCCTTCGCGTGCGGCGTTCTCGGCAGCCGCCATGTCGGCGGCCTGCTGCACGCCCGTCTGCTGTTCCATCGCCAGCGCCGCCGTCGGGTTCAGCCCGTACTTGGCCATCATGGCGCCGCGCTGATTCCCGACCTTCGCGTAGTTCTTCCCGACCGTTGCGCCGGCCTGATTCGCCGCGCGCGCGAGCGCATCGGGCGAGTCCCAGGTCATCGCGTCCGTCGCGACCTGCTGCGTCACCGGCAGGAACGAACCCGAGTAGGTGTCGTACATCTGGCCGGAACGACCCAGCGCCGTGTCGGCGATCGTCGTCGCGCGACCGACACCGGCATCGAACACGGGGTTTGCGCGCTCCATCGCCGTCTTGTTCGACGCGATGAGGTTGCGCCCGGTCTGGCCCATGAACGCGGCGTTCTCCGCGACGCGCGGGTCGATGGCGGGCGCCGCATTGCCGTCGCCCCCCATGCCGCCCGCGAGCAGGGACAGCCCGCCGGTGGCCGCAGCCAGCCCGGCCTTCTTCAGAAACGAGCCCATGTCAGTTCCTCTTGAGGGATTGGTTCAAACCCACGCCGAGCCATTCCAGCGGTACAGGGTCTTGGTGGAATCGAGCACGACGATCTCGTCCGTCTGGCCGTTCGACGGCAGCGCGGAGACGATGCGCGCGTAGCGCAGGTCGGAAGGCGGCGCGCCGGCGTCCGTGCCTTCCTGAACAAGCCAGATCAACTGGTTCACGCGCTGCGCGATGTCGTCCAGGGTGACGGCGCCGGACAGCGGGGCGATCTTCGCGCCGCGCCGGCCGGTAATGATCTCGATGGTCTCGCGCATTGGCGTGATGACCGCCAGCAGTTCCGAGGGCCAGTTGATGAGGCTCGGGATGCTGGGCTTCTTGGCGTAGCCGTTAACTGCCATGTCAGCCCTCCCGCAGCGCGTTGATGCTGGTGCCCAGCACGATGGAGCGCACGGTCACGTTGCCGATGATCCGGATCGCGTTGTTGTCCGACGTGTACCCGGTGGGCAGTCGGAACGGGCGCGAGTCGGTCACGCGTTGGTAGAAGTTCGGCTCGCCGTCCTTGTAGAGGTAGAACCCGCACTGGTCGTACTCGACGACGGGCAGGTTATCCAGATTGGGCGCGCACAGGGCGAGCATGCTGATGGCGCCGGCGCCAAGTTCCCCGCCCTTCCAGTCGTGCGCGGTCGCGCTGGTGGCTTCGTTCGCGAGGGCCGCCGCGTCGTAGGCGTCGGCCAGTGCGTTGGCTTCGGCGCTCGACTGGAAGAAACTGACATCCACCTTCGCGGCCTGCCAGTTGATCGGGAACGGTTGCACGAACTCCTTGCTCAACCAGTCCATCTGTGCGCGGACGCCCGCGTCCCACTTCTTCACGAGCGGCCCGTCCAGCAGGTAGAGAGAACCGGTGCGCGGGTCCGAGTAGATGCCGGTGGCCTGCGGCGTCGCGGCGAACATGGCCGGCGTGTCGCCCGGGTCGAGCAGCATGATCGAGGTGACTTCCGCGCCGAGCATGCGGTACCTCGCGACGTACCGCCCGCCATGCACCGTGGCGATGATCGAGGCCCCGTCGATCAACTCCCACTCCCGCCGGGTGAAGAGCGACTTCGTCATCAGGTCCGCGCCGGACGGCGTCTGGATCGCGATGCCGTCGTGCGTCGGCCAGGCCACGCCGTAGGGGGTCGGTGCGGTGCCGCGCTTCGAGACGCACGGGTACATCGAGACGGCTTTCTCGGGCGTGACCGACGCCGGGTCGCTGCCGACCGCGACGTAGTGCGAGCCCTCCGTCGTCACGATGACCGTGTTGCCGAGCGACCCGAGCGAGACGCCGTTCCAGTCCAGCGCCTTCTGGTTCGCCGCCGGCCATGCGTGCGGCTGGTACGGTTCCGAGTAGCAGAGGTTCCGGCCGGAGATCCCGACGAGGCAGCCGTTCGGGATGCTGATGAGCGCGGTCAGGTCCGTCGGCGGTTGCAGGTAGGTCTGTGATTCCAGCGCCACGCCCGGGAGGTCGGCCTCGAGTGTCGTGTCGTTCAGGGTCGACGTGGCCAGCGCGACATCGGCGACCATCTGGTACGTGCCGGCGGAGTCGGTGCGATAGACCCGCTTCACCAACCCCGTCGTGTTGTGCGGCGCGTCGCGCGTCCACGTGCCCGATGCTGCGAAGGCGTTGGCCGGGTCGTCCACCTTGAACGACGTACTGCTGGTGATCTCGGTAAGCCGGAAGCGCGCCGTTCCGTCCCGCACGTACTCGCCGACGCGCAGGTAGGCCGTCGACGTGGCGCCGATCGTCGAGATCCCCGCCGAATGGCTCTTGCTGGTGATCGTGTTGCTGTTGTTCAGCGAGGTCGGCAAGCCCGTCAGCGGCCACGTACCGTCCGCCTTTCCGGTCTGCGACGTAGCATCCGACGGCGGCCCCTGTTCTTCCAGCGTCGAGCCGTCCGACTGCGTGGTGATCGAGACGAAGGTGTAGACGTAGGCGCGCGTTTCGTTGGCGGCGGACCCACCCGTCACCGTTCCGACGGTCGGCGCGGAGGCCGGCGTCGGAATGCCCAGCACGTAGCACGCGTCCGGGTACTGGTTGTCCGAGAGCGAGGTCGCCATCGTGAGGTTCGTCACGCGCGGTTCGCCGTCGCCCGTGTAGTAGACGCGCTGGTCGGGGTCGTTGCCGAGCGAAGCCCGCGCGGCGTCGACATCCGTCGTCCACGTGAGCCAGACATCGTCGCCGTTGGCGTCGGTCAGGCGATGGGCGGACATGAGGTCGCCCGCCTTCGCCGTCGTGTAGACATCGAGCGGTTCGTTCAGGGGCACCATCGCCCCGGAGGTGATGACCGCGTTCTGCGCGATCTGCGCCTGATCGTCGCGCAGCAGCCGCTTGTCGAGACGCGGGACGATGCCGCCGCTGAAGGATCGGATGGACGCGACGGGCATGGTCAGGTCTTGATGCAGTACATCATTGCGACGTTGCGCGGGCGGGTCTCGGTGCCGCCGGTGCTGCTCGTGTACGCCTGGGCCTGTGAGACCGCCGTGTAGGTCGCGCCGCTCACTTCGTTGGGCGTCGTCGAGCCGTAGGGCCACGACCCAGACTCCACCGTGATGTGGTTGTGCGACTTCAGCAGGTCGGCCTGATACGACCCTCGCGCGCGGCCCGAATCCGGGTGGCCCGATCTGGTGTTGACCCAGCCTCGAATGAACTCGCCCCGCAGATCCGGCAGGTTGAACGAGGCACCGCTGCCGCCGTAGGTGTAGCCGATGGCCGCGTGCAAGTCCGGATACGAGGCGACCGCAATGCTCACTCCGTTGCACTCCAGCCACCCGGTCGGCGCCGAGCCGCCAGCGAATGCGGACACGAAGCCGGCCGGGAGTCGCGCGTCCACGTAGTCCTTCCGCGCCGCATGTGCCGCGGCGGTCGGCGTCGCCGTCACGCTCAACGCCGCTGCGGTTGCGGCAACCGTGACGTTCAGCGTCTGCACCGCCGTCGTCCCCGTATGCGTCCCGTTCGCCGCATCCGCCTTCAGCGGCACCGCCAGTTCCAGCGCGGTGACATCGCTTTGCAGCGTCGCAATGTCGCCCTCGACCGTCGCCAGCGCGGCCTGCATGTCCGAGAACGCGCCGGCATTGGCGACGCAGAGCACGAGATCGGTGGTCGCGAAGGTGTTCGCCGTCGAGCCGTCGTAGGCCCGCGTGTCGACCGTGACCACGTCGCCCGTGCGCGCCGTGCATTTGAAGAGCTCGAATGCGCTCTTGTCCGCCTTCCACGCAGCAAGGACGAACCAGTCGCCCGCCGTCGGCGCCGGGAACTCAGCGCCCTGCCCGGCCTCAAGGGTCAGGGAGGCAATGGGCGTCGTGACGGTGATTGCGGCGCCCAGCTTGCACGAGGCGCCGTTGGTGAAGATCTGCTTCGCCATGTCACTCGTTTCCCTTGTTCAGGGCGCTGTTGCACGTCCACCCGGTCGTGAAGCCGCAGCCGGCGGCAGCCCATGCGGACATCGCATCGACAGCCCCCGTGGCCAGCAGGCCGGCGGCAGCCAGCGCGAACGCGAACGCCGCGCCCATCGAACGGCCCGGGTAGTCCCGGACGAAGTAATCGGTGAAGCCGGTGAGCACCTCGCCACGCATGCGCTTCTTGAAGTAGTGCGCGGCCATGCCGAGCGTGCCGGCCAGCAGAAACGCCGGCTCCTTGCCGAGCGACAGCACGGCGATGAGTTCCTGAAGCAGTTCCATGCGAACCTCCTACGCGAGGGATTGATCGGTGAGCGGACGGCCGGCGAGCCGTGCGGCCCAGTCGGCGTCGGGAATGAACACCCGCAGGCCGGAGCGCGGCGCACGGGTCTGTACGTGGACCCAAGAGCGCGTCGTGCCCTGCGTTGCGCGCGGGTCTTCCATCCAGAGGTCGAGGTCGGCAAGGACGTGCAGGTTGGCGAGACACCAACGCGCCAGCGGTCGAGCGCGCATGCGGCCCTCGATGAGGCACGGCATGTCGGTGAGGTCGATCGCCTCGCACGTCATGTGCAGCGAGTTCGGCGCGGCACCGCGGGTGCCGGCATTGATGAGGGGCGTCCGGTAGCCACTCGCCACCTGGGGGCGCGCGGCATCCGGGTTGTGATTGAAGTAGTGCGCCAGCAGCATGTTGGCTTGCTGGATCGTCCGCATGGCGTTGGCGCCGAGTTCGGGCGCGAGCCCGGCGCCGCGGCCCATCAGGTAGTCGTTGAGCGAAATCACCGCGCCTCCGGATGCCAGAAATGGAAACGGCCCCGAAGGGCCGTCGTGTCGTCTGTGTCGCAGGGCTTACCGGGAACGCTCTATGACGCGATCGAGCTTGTCGTTCAGGCGCTGCAACTCCTGCTTGATCTCCCCGCCGAGCTTGATCGCTTCCTGATCCTGCCGAATGTCGGTTCGGTGTTGCTCGATCTGCGCGGCTTCGAGCAACGTGATGCGCTTGTCCAGCGTGGCCCATGCCACGACGACGAAGCTCATGCTGCTGACGAAGGCAATCACGTCCGCGATCGAGACCTCTTTCTTGAAGATCCATCGCTCAGGTAGGGGTGGCGCTGCCGACATCGCAATCTCCTGTGGTGACGGCGTGCGTCTCGCTCGCCTTGGGTTGTTCAATTCTTGTTGGGGCGAAGCGGTCAGGCCAGGGTGATCGTGATGGACTCGTCTTCTACCATGCCGTTGTTGGCACGCTGAAGCGCGAGGTTGTAGCCGTCCTTGAACTGCTGGAACCACACGGCCGCCATGTCGGGGTTCGTGTAGGGCTTCTTCGGGATGATCGCGAGCCGGTACTTGGCGCCGGCTGCGATGGCCTCGCCCCATTCGTGGAAGTGCTCTTCCTCGATCGTGGTCGCGTCCTTCGTGGGCTTCAGGTTCACCCACAACTTCAGCCCGCCCACGAGATCCGCGGACGGGTTGGGCACCAGTCGCACCGACAGGCGCGACATGCGCAGATACCAGTACGGGACGCCTACCTCGGAGCGCCAGTCCTCGTAGGACTCGTTCAGCGTGATGGGAGAGCGCGCGTAGATCTTCTGGTTGTTGTACCAAGCCTGCCGGATGGCGCAGACCTCCGAGCCGGCTGGCGGCACGAAGGCGTACTCGGCGGTCCCGGTCACAACATCGATGAGCGGGTGGTCGTAGTACCAGATCTTCGACCGCTCGAAGAACTCCGCCGCGGCCAGACGGATGTGATGCAGCGCCAGCGCCTGCGGGACACTCGGCAGGTCCGGAAGGACGTAGTCGTACAGGTCGGTGAGGTTGGCCGTCGGCATCAGATGCTCGCGTCGAAGAGTTGGTAGAAGGCGGTGGCGGCGCCCTTGACCGCTTCCTCGGTGTCCTTGAACTGCGCGCGAGCCGTGACGTAGTCCTGCACGGCCGGCATGTGCTGATCCTCGAGCGGGAACGTCGCGCCCACGGCAAGATTGCCGGGCAGCGAGAGGTACGACCCGAAGAACAGGTCCGGACGCCGCGCCTTCAGAAGGTGGACCGCCTTGTTCGCGAAGCCGAGTAGTTCGACATCGGTCCATGCGACCTTGCTGTCGTCGTTCAGCGGCACGCGCGCCGCGTCGATCACGTCCTGCATGGTCGCCATCAGATGAGCTTCCCGAGTTCGTCGAAGGTCAGCGCCGGCGCTTCCGTCCCCTCGTCGTCAGGCTTCGAGAGTTCCGGCGCCGGGCGCTCGTGGCGTTCCGTGCGGTTGATCGGCGGCATGTCGAGCGGATGACGCGGTTCGTACCAGTCGGCAGACACGAGCATGCCGGGGCGATGGCCGTCCCGCTTCATGCGCTCGAGGCGCACGCGCAGGCCGGAGCGCGGGCACTCGCCGTAGGTGATGGCGCGGCGGCTCATTGGCGCTGCTCCTGCGCGCGCTTGGCCCGGCACTGCTTCCACTCGATCTTGTCCTTCGCGAGCCCGTCCGCATCCGTCTGCCACTGCATGTTCCGCACGCTGTCCGCTCCGCCGATGCACAGCGGGATGACGTGGTCGACGACGTAGCCTGGGCATGCGCCGATGCGCTTGCCGGTTGCCGGGCACGGGTGCTGGCGCATGAACGCCGCGCGCACTGCCGGGTTGCGGTCGGTGGCGTAGGCGTCGGGCGTGCAGGCCGCGGCGAGCAGCGCGAGGGGGATGAGCAGGTAGCGCATGGCTATCTCCCGATGACGGCCCACGGGCCGATGTTGGGCGGGTTGAGGTAGCGCCGGCCGTAGCGGTCCTTCGCGCCTTGGATGTAGGCGCCAGCGGACTGGCAGGGGGAGCCGGGCTTGAGGCCGAGCCACGGCTTTGCGGGGTCGACGAAGAGCGGGTCGGTGGTGATGTCGGTTGCATCGGCGGAGACCTCCGTCTGGGAGGTCAGCGTTCCGTTCGTCCGCTTGATCGTGCAGTTGTGCAGGTCGTTGTCGTTCTCGACGAAGTTCGTGGTGCCAGACGTTGCGCAGAAGATGCCCGTCGCGGCGCCCGAGATGATGTTGTTCTGGACCTTCGTGTTGGTGGTCGAGGTGTTGTTCGCCACTCCGTTCTCGACGATCCCGATGAGCGCGTTGTTCCGAACCAGCGTGCCATCCGTCGACGACGGTCCAATCACGATCCCCTGCCTGCAATCGAGCACGATGTTCGACTCGACAACCGTTCTCTGGTTGGTGAGCACCATGATCCCGCCAGACGGCGCGACCGCCTGCGTCAGGCCACGGTACTGCCTTGCGACCACGTTGCCGCGCACGATGCAGTCGGCGCCACCAGACGACCCTGCGATGTTGTAGTCGACGAAGATGCCGACCCCGGAACCCGTCGAGAAGTTGTACTGCGCGAAGTTGTCGTGGACGTAGTTGTGCTCGATCACGACACCGAACGAACTGCCACACCAGAGGCTGTGCGAGTCAACATCGAGGCCGATGCCAGACCCTGAGACCTCGTTGCGCGCGATGGTCGAGACCCACTGTTCGTTCCCGACGCGCTCCATCGTCAGGCCGTAGCCGTTGTTGTCTCGGACCACGTTGTCCGTCATGACCACGTCGACGCACAGGTAGGTGGCATCGTTGAACGTCTTCGATGCGACCGGCGTCCAAGACATGATCCCGCCGCACGGAATCGTCCCGCCCGCCGACTTGGCAGTGCCATTGCCGACGACCAAGTTTCTCCAGATCGCGATGCGCTTGAGGATCGCAGTAGCGACTGCGCTGCCGACTCCGGCCCAGATCAGCACGATGCCGGTGCCGGTGTTGTTCCGGGCCTCACAGTCCTCGATCGTGATGTCGGTCGTTGTGCTAGTGGCCGCCGCCTGATCCTGCTGGATCACGAAGCCGTTCTGGCTGTCTCGGCCGATGCACCGCTGCACCTTTACGCCCTGCGACCGGCGAATAGTCACGCCCCCGCCGAAACTCGCGAGACTGTTCCTGCCGTCGATGTCGCGCACCACGACGTTCGCGCATGTGTCGATGAACACCGCTCCTACGCCGTTCGTGCCGCCGTTGTGGTCAATGACCGGCCTCGGCTTCGAGGTGTCATCCGTCCCATCCGCGTTGTAGTACGCGCCGATCGTGAGCGGGGTTGCGGCAGCACTCGACTGGCTCGCAGGGCGAACAGACGCCCCGACGTAAGTCGTCCCACGCTTTTGGAAGTAGGTGTTATTCGCCGTCAGGGTGACGCCGGACCACGTGTTGTACGGGCTTGCGAGCGAACCAGAACCATTCGTCGCGGCGCTCGGATCAATGTAGTACGTCGCCATCTCAATACCTCCCCACCTGATACGCCCCGATCGGCGTCATGCCCGGCTGGGTGCGGCCGTTGCGCAGCGTCACGCCTTGCACGTAGGTGCC
>OFRC01000115.1_pt1 | contig 25257 bp, 33 predicted proteins | sample 1543051 | NCBI WGS metagenome assembly OFRC01 (sample SAMN07774231, study PRJEB24372) | wastewater metagenome
ATAGATATGAAAAAAGTATGCAACATTTGCCTTTCTGAAAAAGAATTAAAGGATTTCTATACTAACAAAGGGATGGCAGACGGTTATCAAAATAGGTGTATAGATTGTACTAAAATTAAAACTAAAGAGCGACTTGAAAGAATAAATAAAGACCCTGAGTTAAGAGAGAAGGAAAAACAAAGGCACAGAGATAAATACCACAGATTAGGGTACAGAGATGTCCATAAACCTACTCACGATATGAAAAAAGAAGCTATTAGTAACAATAGAAGTAAATATCCTGAAAAATATTTGGCTAAAAATTCATCTCAACGCATAGAAATAACTAAAGGCAATCACAGACACCATTGGTCATACAACAAAGAACATTGGAAAGATATTATTGAACTATCGGTATTAGACCACAACAAGGCACATAGATACATGATATACGACCAAGAAAGAATGATGTACCGAACTTTAGATGGAGTTTTACTTGACACAAGAGAATCTCATTTAGAATATATTGAATCACTTAAAAATAAATTATGACACCATATATAGCAGTAGGATTAACCCCTGTTCAGTTAAGAACATGGATAGTTAAGTCTAAAAATATTCAAGGTGAGGAAAGGCAACGGATAATTGTTAATATGGTCTGCGAATACTTTGGAGTTGAATACTTTGATTTAACTACCAAATGTAGAAAGAGAACTTTAGTTGAGCCGAGAATGATATGTATGTGGATGATTAGGAAGTACACAAAACTATCGCTAAAAAATATCGGAGCAATGTTCGGTAATCGTGACCACTCCACAGTTATTAACGCAGTAGAAACAGTAGACGACTTAATGGCAACAGGATTTAAGTTTGCACAGAAAGTAAGAAACATAGAAAAATTAATATGAAAATGACATTAAAAGAAGCCTTTACAAAGTATAAGCTAAACCACGCTTTAATTGAAGAACGGTCAGGAATACCCTACGGTATAATAGCACAGTTGATTCATGGTAGACCTTGTTCAGAACAACGGCTAAAAGCATTGAACAAAGGATTGCAGAGTTTAGGAGAAGAAGTGAGTAGCATTAAACTAATTCAAGAATGATGCTCACCGAAAACATCTATACCGTTCAGGATGCAGAAAGATACATAGAGGGATGCCTAAACGATTTTGCAGAAGGCATTTCCACTAAAGAAGAAACAATGAAGTATATGCTTGACTATACACTTAGAATAGCTGAAATAGCACAAAACCCTATAAATAAAAAATAATGGATAAGATACTATTAACAATCTTAGGCGAACCGAAAGCACAGAAAAGGCATAGGCACGTAAAAATGGGTGGATTTGTCAGACAATATGACCCAAGTTCAGCAGACAAAGGAGATTTCCTTAGCATAGTTCAACGTGAAGCACCAAAAGAGCCGTTTACAGAGCCTTTAGCAGTAGCAATAAGGTTTTACTTTACACGACCAAAAAGTCACTTTAGAACAGGTAAAAATAGCCACGTAATGAAAGACAACGCACCACTATGGCATACAAGTAAACCAGATGCAGATAACTTAGCCAAATTCGTTTTAGATTCCATGAATAAGATTTATTGGAAAGACGATAGCGTTATAGCTGACTTGTGGATTATTAAACAGTATAGTGACAAGCCACGAACATCAATAGAAATTTCACTATTGTAATTATGAAAAATAGTTTTTACCTTTACTTTGTTATCGAAGCCGTGAGAAGCAGACTTAGCATAAATACTTCTTAAAAATATACAGGCAATTTACTGTATCAGCGAAAATTCTTCTCTCACGGCTTTTTTCAACGATACGGTTTATTGTCCTGTTGTTTAAACTTGAACAGGAAAGGGAACATCCAAAGCCCTAATCAAAAACAAGTAGTCGAACATTCTGACATATCAAACAAAGTGGTGGCAATGATTATCCTATCAACTACCGACCTGCAAGTGAGAGAGAAACGATATGTATTGCCAATAGAATACGGTGGAGTATTCATGGGATATTGGGGAAAATGAACGGCTCGATTGAGTTATGGATCTTAAAGATATTAACTCGATAAATCCCCTTGCAGGGATATAGAGGATTCTTTACTCTAAACGAAAAATTAAATTAAAATAAATTTGCATATCTGTAATAAACTACTTACATTTACATATCAAATGAAACACACTTAAAACACTATATCAAAATGAAAGAGTCAGGATTTAATGCAATGGGGCAACCAGTCCCACCCAATAGAGTTCAAAAGGGTTATATCTTAATTAAAGAAATATTAGGGTGTAATAATGAACAGGCATGGAATATTGTCAATAGGTGCAAGATTCTGATAGAAAAAGATATGACCGCATATATAATCGGTGTTGTTTCTTTAGAACAGGGTTTTAGAAAAGAATTATTTGGAGCAAAATATCAGTATGCCGATGAAATGTTAAGTTCTATTGACTTGACAGGTAGATATAGACTACTTGCTGAAATGTTGACAGATTAAAAATGCCATGAAACACACACTAACAGACGAACTAACAGACCTTAGAGAACAAGCAAGACTAAACAAGGACTACACTTTATCTGATGCAATAAGAAACGAGTTAGATACAAGAGGTTCATTTTGTTTTGACAACCCCGAAGGACAAGTTATCTATCACTTAGGAGAAGGATATACAAGAGAGTTTGTTATTAAGAATAGGCAAGGAATAGAAAAGAGTTTTGAAACTAATAAGAGATTTGTGTTATGAAAGTTAAATCTTGTTCTAATCCTAATTGCGATTACGTAGGAACACTCTTTAAATCTTCACCTCCACTATGTAAAAACTGTGCTATGAAGTACAACTATCAGAATAAAGAGAAAGTGTCTGAGAACGGCTTAAATAAAGCGAGAGAGGTAAAGAAATACGTTATTCCGAAAGTTGGTGAGAAACAAAAGAAAATTAATACCGCATACACTATTTTAAAGGAACAATTTTTAAAAGACAAACCTTACTGTGGAATACGATTCAATAACTGCACTAAAATAGCAACCGATATTCACCACAAAGGCATAGGCTCAAACAAACGTAAATACTATAATGATACGACCACTTGGATTCAGACTTGTAGGAATTGCCACGATGTAACACATGATTTAAGTGCAGAAGAACAATACACATTAGGACTAAGAATAAGAACATGAAAGAACTCACACCACTTGAAAACGCACTCATACTATCGTATCTTCATAGTGACCAATTAATTAAGTCTTTAGACGTAGTATTAGTCGAAATGAAGGCACTTAATGATAGTAGGGCAGGATTGTTTCAGTCATGCTTAGAAAAGCTAAGAGGGGCAAGTAAACGAGCCTTTATAAACGTAGAGAAAAACATTCAAGATAAAAGTCAACTCGAAGATGAACTATGGGAGTTAATAGGACAGAATTGGGATGCAGTAAAAAGTAAACAACCACCCCCTTCAATAATAGGGGATTAAAACAGAACCGAATAGGGGTATTGAATCTATCATTTAGGATAAGATGGCTATGCAAAAGGTGAATGCCGACAAGCCTGCATAGAGCGTAATTGTAGGGACTTGATAGATTTAGTAGAAGATACTCCGCCACAACGAGAGAAAGCCCGTGTAAAAGCGGGCTTTATTAAAGGGGATTAAAACAAAGGAAATGGAAAAATTTATTTTAGTAAAAGTACCTAATGAAGCAACTGAGATTTTTATAAATAATGTTGGTTGTTTAAGATATTCTCACAATCAAGGCAGAGAATCAAGTGTTATTGAACCCATACAAATAGGGTATTATCTTGAAAAAGATAAACATGAAATAGTTGGAGAATCATCTATGAATGAAGAAAGGATAATTGTCATTAAAATGAATGAGTGGTAACCCTCTCCCCCTAACCTAAATAGAAAGAAATGAAACGTAAAGAAAACTGGCAATTTCTATACATATAAAAATAACGTGTAAAGAAAACTGATAAAAACTACATACGTGAATAGCATAATTGGTAATGCGATAAGGTGCTCTCGAGGCAGGATCAAACCTTATAGATGTGATGACCTTTTTAGGTGGTTCAAATCCCGCTTCACGTGCAATTATTTTAACCCCTCCCTACTAATGGGATAAATGAAAGGATATGGAAATACTAAGCGATAAGATTGTAACCACACGAAAAAGGCACTTATGCAATGCTTGCCACAGGCTATTTGATAAGGGTACGACAATGCGAGCGCAAGTAAATACTTATGATGGAATTTCGACATGGAGAGAGTGTCCTACTTGTATTGAATTGCTCGATAAACATAGAGAGCATTTTGCAGACGAGTACAATGTTTGCGAAGAAGGATGCGTAAACAATTGTCGTGACTATAACGAAACGCCTGAACAGTTGTTAGAACGACTTAATAACCCCCTAACCTAAATAGAAAGAAATGAACAACTACGCATTGGAACTACTTGAAATCGCATTAAGAAATGAACTCATAGCACAAGAGCAAGGTTTAGCGATTGCAAATGGTATGATAGGCTGCTACAATGAAGCAGGAAGGCAAGCATTTTTATATCAATTGGATTTGGCAAATGAACGGATACCACAATTAGAGGAAGCTATAAAGAAAATTAGTCACTAACCCTCCCTACTAATGGGATAAATGAAAGGATATGAAAAAAGTAACTTTTGAACTAACATGGAATGACATAAATACGGCTATTGCTAATTATGTCAAAGACAAAGCTGAATTGGTTTTGTATAAAGAAACCGATATTCCATTGCAAACATTTATTGCTTTTGGAGATAAAAAAGGAAATCAGGTTGGTGTTGAATCGGCATCCGTAACAATTAAAGCAGTATGAAAGAAATCCAAACAAACGGCATCACGATACTTCTTGTTGAAGTGCCAGAGGATGCGAAAGCATGGAGTTTAAAACACCACATGGATGGAACATTAAGAAGCCTTAGAATATCGGATGATGAAGATAATTATGAGTTATGTGTACTCCCAAAAGAAGGCTACCAAATCCTCGGCAAGTCCACAGAATTGAGTGAGGAACAGATGAAGGAGATATGCCCGAAATGTATAGGATTATCCGTTTACCCAGATTACAATTTTAAACCCACAAGATTGGTTGCCTTAAAGTTTTTTCACACCGTTCAAGAATCCTACCTCTCCCTGCTTGAAGCTAATGGGATAGACAATAATAAAATTCACTTAGTACTTAAAAGGATATGACAAAGGAAGAAAACAAACACGCAATAATAACCCTAAAAACTGAATGGGTTGATATGGATAAATTGGTATTGACAAATGAGAAAGGTGATACCTATACTACCAAATCAGAGGAGTTAATGGACTTTATATTATCGTCTGAATCCGAAAACGAAAGGCTGAAAGCGGAGAGGGAGTGGACTATCGACTTTGATGGTAAATTAATGGCTGGCATAAAAATAGTCAATGGTGAATTGTCGATAATCGGAGCAATGGATGGGTACGGAGACGGAATATCTATCTCAAAAATAGTGATTAAGCCCCAATCCCCTAAACAATCATGTCCTCAATGTAAAACAGAATATACAAAAGAGGAGTTATTAACCAATGAGCATTGCTTTAAATGCGGATTTGAAATGAAAGGATTTTAACCCCTAAATAATAATTATGAAAGCGGACAAAGTAAGACAATTCATGCTAAAGAAATACCCGACAAAGGACTATTTCGATTGCCCTGTTCCTAAGCATTATTGGGATGTAATACAAGAATATGCTGATGATTACGCCCGAATCCAGATCGAGAATCATATCAAAGAAGTCAAGCGATTAATGAATGAAAAGCTAAAAGACTTTGAGGGTCTTAATCCAGACATTGAGGATATTATCGACAACACCCCCATAAACTTAGATTAACATGAAAGCAGACTTTACAGAAAACGAACTTGTGCATGTTCATGATGAAAATGGCAGTAAAATATACGGCATACTTCATAAAAATACAGAGCATCCCGAAGTATCAGAGTGGTATATCCATTTTCAGGATGGAGAAAAGTGTGCCGTTTTAGTCGATGACTTAGTTTTTAAATCAGATAAACCATGAAAACCCTAATCCTAACCCTCCTACTGCCCTTATGCAGTTACGGACAAAGCGTACCTAAAGGCGCAACAACACTTGAATTAAAGCCAAGTATCGGACAATACTTATCAGAAAGTAATGATAACAACATACTATGGAATCCGCACCAATCCGATACCGTTGCAGTCTATATGCTCACTACTTTAAAGGTTATGATGAATAGCGATGGTTATGGCGTATCAGCGGCACCAATGCAAAGGAAAGGCTATTCGGTTACTCCAAGAATCGCTTATAATTCGTTACCAAGATCGACCTATCTTGACATTAACAAAAAACCTTTGCCAGACGTTTTTATAGTCTGGATGTCAGTACCACGTAAAGAAGAATGTATTTGTAAATAATGAGCCATGAAAGAAAAACAATTACATAAATACTTATTAATCCTGATTATAGCTTCACTTATAGGTATGTGCATGGATGCAAAAGCCCAAACCCATACCTCATTCCTCACCGAAATAGGCACAACCGATTTTAAAAGTCAAAGCTATGCAGGAATGATAGGCTTTACCAACTTTCAGGATGATTCCTTTCATGCAGGACTTTTGTATAAGAACTACGGATCAGCTAATCGGGTAGGGGTAAGAGTGAATGTGAACCTGAATCTTAAGGGCGCCATGTTTGTATTCATTCAATCGGATATATTCGGCAAGGTTCCAAAGCAGGATAATGCTTCATTTCTTGAAAATAGCTTTGGTTTGGGATTAAGGGTATATAAAGACCTATCTGTGCATTTAGGGTATCAGGGTGAGGATTATAACCCTGTGACTAAAATAAGGTCAGAGGATAGGGCATTAATGAAATTAGGGTATAAAATTAGATTGTAATAATATGACAAGTATAAAATATAAGCATATTAATGCGTTCCATAATGGTCAAAAAGTACCACGAAAAGTAAAAAAAGCTTGCTTGCAAAGAAGGATTTCATCAACTCAATTAAAAATTAAAATAAAGAAGTGGTTGAAAGATGGAGAAATGCACAACACTTTTTGCCCTAAATGTGGTGAAGGTGGAGAGCGTTTTATTTATCATAGAGAGGTAGAATACCCCGAAGTATGGACAGAAGGATTCTGCCTAAGATGTGGTTCTAAAACTTCATGGCAAGATAATTCGCCTTGGTATCATGTTTTAGGTGTTATGAAAGATAATTTATTTAAGGAGGATTGAAAGATGAAAAAGAAAGGAACTAAATTTAAAAGAGGTCAGGAAGTTTGGTATTGGGAATCAGAAGATTTCAGAACTTCCATAATAGTTGGATTTGATAATGAACTTAAAATGTGGGAAACAACAGATGGTGAATGGCACGTTGAATCAAGTCTTTATAAGAGTAAAAAAGAATGTAGGGCTGATGTTTTTCCAATTCCACAAAAAATAAACCTGCCAGTGATTGAATTAAACGAATCAATGCTATGCCGTAAATGTGGTAAGCCTCACGGTTTACAAATGTATCATGCTGGTTCAGATAGGGAGATTGACAGGACTTGTAGCAAGTGTTTTTCATGCAACCACTAACCGCCCTCATAATAATAACCGCTACAATTTACATTCCGTTATGGTGTGTGAATAAAGTGATTCAATTAATGTTTAAATTATGGAAACGATACCAACAATAATCTGCCTCCTAATCGCCTGTATAGCGATACACTTACTGAATGTTTTGGTAAGCGAGGAATTAAAAGAAAAGTAGTAGATTTGCTACTGTTAGAATTTTCCATTTAGACCTGCTATACGGATTTGGTATAGCAGGTTTTTTTATTTCCTCTTATTCCAAAAAGCAATAACAAACATTCCTATAATCAGGATTGCTATTACTGCGATTTGTTCAGGCTTTATTACACTTTCTCAATTACCTTTGTCGGCTCAAAGAAGTTTTTAACCAAATAAGCCAAACCGCCAGCAATGGATGCCATACCGATTGCATGCCAATTGAAAGTTAAGATACCTGCTTCAACTGACTGCTGAACGATAAGAATAATAGGGGTTAATACTGCGATTATAAACCCCCTTACAACGTCACGCCACGCCAACGTGCCTTGTTTTGCGATGATTTTTTTTGCCATGTTATTATAGTTTAATATTTATCCTCAAAGTGCATCCAATCGAAATTGAACTCAACACCATAATTTATAAATCCGTTACGGTAGAATATGTCAATCATTGGTTTATATTCAGGTCTTGCAAATCGTGCTGTTTTAGCTGATTCATGCAACAAGTTACGGTCAGGGTCTAAATCAATTGCCGTTCCCCAGCTATGACTTGACAATTCCGTACCTCCCCTCATTTCCCGATAATTAAAACACCCTCCGTATAAGTCAATTCCAAGTTCTACAAGCCTATCATATCCGTAGTGAGCGAGTAACTCATTAAAAACATTTAATAGCCTTGTAGCCACTAATCTGTGGCATTGAAATCGTTTTGTTTTACGTTTCCTATCCCAAGCAATACGCATAGGGAATGGCAAGTCAATCCATACAAGATAGCCCCTACCCTGTGGCGTTGCAAGTCCGTACTTAGCATTCCTTTGTGCAGTTGTCGGGCGTTTGTATTTCATTTATTCATCTCATTTAGTAACATCTGAATTTCCTCTTTAAGCCGTTCATTTTCAGCTTTCAATTCAATATTTTCATCCCTCATCTTTAGAATCAGGGTTGATAACTTGTCAATATTTTGTGTCATTCTTTTAAGTTCATCGGTCATGATTTAAGAGGGTAAAGAGTTTATCAATTCGTTTTCCAAGTTCTGATAACATATTGTGAATTTCTTTTATCTCGACTTCAATCGTGCTTTGAACGACCATTTTGATATACATTTCCCTGTTCTGATTTGCTTCTCTTTCTTTTGCTTCCCTTAGCTTTTCTAAGTGATTAAAATGCCCACGCAAGTATGAAAGGAATCCAATAATAGCAGCTAATAATGGCAAGCCTACAATTACTAAAAGGTTGCCAAATTCAAGTATAGTAGATGTTGTTGTCATTTCTTTTTAAATATATCCTTTATTGCCTGTGGGTTCTTAATTACAAGTTTTATCAATTCAAACAACTCATACCAAGCCCATCCCTTTTTTTTACCTATGTGGTCGCCTAAGTCTTTTTTCATGATTTAAATTCCTGTTGTGTCATGGGTTATTTTAATTTTGCTTTAATAGAATCTGCACTAATTTTGCTTAATTCTGGTTTAATTTCTGATTTTTTACATCCTGCAAAAAGTATCAGTATTATGATTAAATATCTCATGGGGCGTTGAATTTTTGAATTGATGCCGTAGATAAAACAATATCGTTATTTGCAACCGTTGTAGGTGCTGTCAATGTAATTACCAAAGAATTGGTATCAAGCGTTGCTCCAGATGTAACTTGTGGATAGTTATTTTGTCCGCTCTGAAAATAGTTGATACTGATTTTATAAATAGTTGATGAAACCCTTATGATTGACCCTGAAATTATCCAGTCTTCATTATTGCCGGGTGTTATTGAAGGTATTGTAAAGTCGGTTCCATCTACTGTTAAAATCATTTGAGGCTTAGAGTTTGTATTCGCTGCAAAATTTCCTGTATATTCAAAACTTATCTTATCCCCGTTTGTTGCTGTGCTTATTGTATGTTGTGCCAAATCTATTGCACCACCAGATGAAGAATTTACATCTGTGAATATTACAGCAGATTGTTTTGATGCTCCGCTACCTGTTGTTGTTGTTGCATCCACATAAGCCGTAGTAGCTATCTTAGTACTGTTGTCACCCGCTGTTTGTGTTGGTGCTGTTGGGTTGCCTGTAAGTGCAGGGCTAGCTAAAAGTGCGTAAGGTGTAAGATTCTGATCGCCTGTGTTTGTTCCTGAAGATGTTCCTGATCCAGAAGGCGCGCCAACCATAGCTGCAGTGATGCCAGATACTGTTCCTGTAAATGTTGGGGAAGCAATGGGGGCGTAAGTACTGGATGCAGAAGACGTTGTTAAATAAGTGTTATTATCATAACTTAATGTGGTGCCAGATACCTTAACGAACCCTGTCCCAGATATTGGATTAATATCTGCAGTACCGTTAAAAGATACACCCTGAATATTACGTGCTGTCTGTAAAGCTGTTGCCGTTCCAGCGTTTCCTGTTATTGTGGTCTGATCTCCCGTGTTTGTTCCTGATAAGTTTGAAGCCGATGCAGCACCTGTAACGGCTAATGCACCACGTACTCCAACATCTCCTGCATTGGTTATTGACATGTTAACCGCACTAAATGCGTTGTTTACAAACCGTACAGTACCAGATCCTGACTGATGAAAGTCAATAGTAGTAGGAGAGGATAGAACAAATGGAATATCGTCTGATGTTGTTACCGTTCCCGATAGTGTTAAATCTCCTGCCAGGTCAATCAATCCAGACGATTCAGTCATTATTGAGTTCTCAATATTTGAAGCCGATGTGAACTTTGCTATCTTGCCTGCTGTACCGCCTGCTGTAGTTACAGAACCTGAACTTCCTCCTGTTGCAGTTAATACCCCTGCCGTTAATGAAAGCCCTGAACCGATAGCAATTTCCCCTAAGTCCCCTGAATTATTAGCCCCTACAATAACATCTCCTGCACCGCCAAGCTCAGGGATAGTTACCTTTCTGGTTGTGCCATCTATTTTTAATCCTACTGTCTGATCGGTGCCTAATTCAAGATTCTTTGTAGTAGTAGTTGTTAGCACACCTGCATAAGCTGACCCACCTGTCAGTAAGCTGCCTGCTGCGCTTCCCTCAATACCCCATAGCAGACCGCCTGACGTATTAGTCATCCTGCCAAACTGATAACCTGTTGTAGCTGTTGCGCTATTGAATATTTGAGTGTTATTCCCCTGTGTAGATGTTAGCATCCCTGACAGGCTTAAAGTTCCTCCTGTGGCGTTTCCTAATGCCGGAGTAACTAATGTCGGAGAAGTGCCAAATACTACCGAGCCTGTGCCTGTTTCATCCGTTAATGAAGTAGCTAACTGAGCCGATGTAATACTTCCTGATGCAGTTCCGTATAGTGTTCCCTGTGGTGTAGATGATATTGAACCAACGGCAGTTAATCCTGCTGCTAATTGTAATGTCTTATCTCCTAAGAACCTACCTGCTTCTCCTAAAGTGCCACCTGTCATGGTAGAGAATACTAAATCCGCTACTGTAGAAGATGTAAGAACACTATTAATCCTTGCTGATTGTGTAGCTGTACCTGTAATAAAGTTTATCCTGTTCCCTGTTCCTGCCGTTGTACCTCCATTTCTTATTGAAATAGCATCTTGTATTCCTCCTGCACTTGTATTGGCAAATGTTATTGTACTTGCCGTTCCGCCTGTTAAAGTACCAAAAGTTGCATTACCAATATTAGGCGTTGTTAAAGTTGGACTTGTTGCCTTAACTACGTTTCCAGAACCTGTACTTGAAAGATAGGATGCCGTAGTTCCTGCCATCTCTACTATGCCAGTTCCGTTTAGTAGTGTGTAATCTGTTCCTGATGTAGCATTGCTCAATGCCCCTGATACTGACTTAACTAAACCATTGGTCAATCCTGCTGAAGTAATAACTCCTGTATAATCTACACTAAACTTGCTTACGTTTTTATTGAACAGGTTCAGAAGGTTGCCCCCCGTTAAAGCCTGTGTTCCATCACTTGATTTATAAGCATTGAACTTAAAAGCATCCGTAGGGTTTGTATTGTCGATGTTGGTTGCGGGTTGACCCGTAAAGTTTATCCATGCAGTTGATGATTCAGAAGATGCACCAAAGTTTGGGGCAAGTAATGCACCCGAACCAGACCCTATCGAAATCGCACCGTTGCTTACACGGTTATCAAACATATTCAGTCCACCCCATAAATTGCCATCCCCTTCAAAATCAATGTTAAATACCGATGTTGTACCATTTTTAAAGTTAAACGCATTTCCTCCCGTTATTGGGTCGGGTCCTTCATTATCGTAAACCTGAAAAATTATCCCATCAGCTGGATTGGTGTTATATAGATTCGGGGCAGGGTGAGCTAATATCTGCATCCAATAAGTTGACGTTTCGGAAGCTGAACCAAGCAATGGAGCCATTAAACTACCTGACCCAGAAACTATTCCGATGTGTCCTCCATATTGTTGATTTTCTGTAATCCAGATTTGATCGGTAAAGTATTTATCGCCAGCAATTGCATCAGTACCAGTTGTAAGCACTCCGCCTGTTGTAGCGGTTACTGCATGAAGTTTAAGCGTATCACTTGCATAGCTTATCCCGTTACTGTTTGGGGTGCTACTTATAGAACCGATATTGATATTGGCAGCATCACTAATCTTTGCATAAACAGTATCGAGAACCAAGGTATCAACTGCAAACCCTCCTGTTGTGGTAATTGATGTTTGAGGAGTTAATCCGTAACCGGGGGTGATGCTTGTAACCGTTCCACCACTTGAAGGACTTGTATTCGTGATTGTAAAGTTTGGATAAGTTCCACTCGTTGATATACCTGTTCCTGCATTTAACACCACTGTTTGGTCAGGTGCGGTATTTGTGATTGTTAAACTACCACTCGAAGTAATAGGACTCCCAGAAATGCTAATACCTGTTCCTGCGGTAGCACCTACACTTAATACCGTTCCTACGTTAAATATCCTATTGGCAGTTAAATCCCTTGTAGAACCGTTAATTGTGATAGTTCTTGAACTCGGAACATAGCCACCTAAATTAGTTGCCAATCGTGACTTCGATACAAGACCGTCAGCCGATGTGGTATCTGCGGTGAATGTTCTTGCCACACTACCATTAAAACTGCTTCCTGAGAGTCCATATCCTGCGCTAAGACTAAATGGAGTTGCAACAGGACTTCCAAGTGGTTGATATAACTTATCCGCTTGTTGCTTATTTAAAAAGTAATTCCACAGATAGTTTGTTCCATTATAGAAATAGTACGTGCTATCAGATAGTCTAACGTAAGCCTGATTTGTGCTTAATGGCGTTAAAGTCCCTGACGGTGCAGGTTGCAATTGTCCGAAAACACTAACCGAACAAATAACCAATAATATCGTGAGTAATCTTTTCATTATGTACTGATTAATATATAGCCTGTTTGAGCAAACCCTAAATCAAAGGATGCGCTCTGTAATAAAGTTAAGGTAATATCGTATTGTAAGTTCTCTGATGCCCCTGAGAATAATGAATAACTTCCTGTTGAACCGTTATACAGATAAACTGCGAATGTCGGATTATTCCCAAACGTAGTTGCGTAATCTGTTTGGTAATCCGCTATACTCGGTGTAGCATCATTGTTAAAGAATAGCTTAACAGGGGTTACATAACTTTGGTCAACTACTATTGTAGTCGTGCCACTTAAATCTTGGTAGTTAGGATTGATTGTAGAGTACGTAGAATTGAATGAATCTACTGCCTGACACATTCCTACTAACACATTGATTAATGCTTCATACGTATCTAAACTCGCTCTGTAAGGGTAGTTGTCACTCAATGACTTCCACAATACGTAAATATCACGTTGCTTATACTTTAACTCGCTATAAATATCAGAATACAGATACAAAAAATTGCTCTGAATCCTGTCACTTATAATAAGCATAGCACGTTGCCCCCTTAATAAAGCGTTTTGTATGTAGGTTGTAGTCATTATAAAACCTGTGAATCAATTATGTTCTGACCCCTTGTTAAAGCGTTCTGCGCCCCTGTTAATGAGCCGTACAATACTGACGTTTGACTATTCTGTTGCTCAATGATAATATCAATGGAGTTTAACTGTGCCTGAACACTTGCTAATCCTACTAATTGGTTTTCAATGAATCGTGCTTCCTGAATGTTATATACGCCTTGTTGAAGAAATCGGTTCATGGCTATTTCCTCAGTAACCTCATAATCAGAACTTGGGTCAACAACAGTCGGAACAAGGGTCATAGTTATCGAAAGGCTCAAATCGACTGTAAATCCTGTTAATGTTATAACTCCTGTTGGGTACGAACCGAATGAGAAACTTATTGGATTTGGATAATCGGTCAAAGCATCGCCATTGCTGTCTACAATAGTAAGTGTTCGACTTGTATAAGTCTGAGTATCTTCGTTTACCGTAGTGTCTGTTATGGTCAGACTTGACGGGTCTGCTGACTGCGAAACTGAAATAGATGCTGTTATTGTAGCCATTTTTTAAGGTTTTTCGCCAATAAAATCAGATGAATTTTGCAACGCTTCGGGATTTGGAATCTCGATATACGTAACCAACGTATCATTGTTTGCCGAACTTGCAGGGACTTTATCTAACGTAAGTGTAAATATTGGTAGTCCTGCACTTGAAGTTATCGCTACCGTTCCTACCGCAGTAGAATCACCGCCTATCATCCATGCCGTTCTTGTGGTGTTATATACTTCAAGATTGTAGGGCGTAACGTCTGCATTAAGCAAATTAGTTACGGTCAATGTCTTTGCTGCCGCGTTAAATGCAATCGTGTAGTTATTCCCGTTTTGAAATTGTACTTTCATCGTTTATGGGTTTTATGATAAGCGAAGATAAGTACAAATGGATAATGTTTTTTAATCGGCTTATTCCTTGACCATTAACTTATCTTTGTACTTTTCGTAGATAATATCTCCTGAATCAGTATTTGCTTCATCCCTTAAAGCCTGTTCTTCAATCATTATTGCTATATCAAGGTCTACCTTGTCATATTTAGCCGTTTCTCTTGCAAGACTTCTGATTGAACTTTTGTTTTTTCGGATGTACGTTTCAATATAATCGGTACGCTTTTTCAATAAGTCAGGTGGCAGAATATATTTAATTCCTTCTCTTGTTAATTCTGATGCTCTATTGTCTACTGCACCAATAGTTTTCAATGCTTCATCCTTAGCCTTATTCTTAATGAACTTCATTACTTTCTTGAAGTCGTTCTCTGATAAATCGGATATGCTTTCAGACTTATCTTTAAGTATTCCGTAAACAGTTTCACCGTATTTCTTATCGTACTTCTGCGCCTGTTCTTCACTCATGTATGTAGAGAAACCCTTATAGATTATTGGTTGGTCTGAATCAGCGTTAATATCCAATCCCTTACTCCTTAAAAACTTGATAGTTTTATCGTCTGACTCAGGTATATATTCTTCTATGTTACGCATATAGGTTCGGTCAGGTCTGAAACCCATGTAGTCTATTGCACCGTAGTTAAAGAAACCATTGGCGAACCCTATATTTAAAAAGTCTTGCCTTTCTTGTGGCTTATCCACTATATATTTATAAACACCACCTAAATCCCTTAAAAACCTAACAGGGGCTAATGGAACGTCAATACTTGAACCTAATACGTTACCAAATACTCCAAATGCTTTAGCACGAGAAGGGTCGCTATCTTTATTGTATTCTTCTATGCCCTTGACTATTTTAGGTAGCTTTTCAAATTTGGCTGATTTAGAAAATGTTTCTGTTACCCAATCTCCAAATTCACCTTTACGAGATGCCATTACAAGTAAGGTTAATTGCGGAATAAATACCGATAAGTATTTCTTAGCCCATTTATTTTTTTCTAACCACTTGTCTAATTCATCCTCCCCACCTGACGCTATAAATCCTAAAGTAAATAAAGACGCTGCTGTTGCACCTATTAAAAATCTTCTTGATAAAGTTTTTAACCTATAATCAGCAACTAATTGTTTTTGTAATTCATTAACCCCCTCTGGCGTAGATAAATCTATACCACTTCTTAATTTACGTATAGTGTAATACAACGGAGATGCGACATCTATTCCTGATTTCTGTAATCCTAAAAACAACCAATTCATACCACCGCCAACAAACGGATTAATTATGTTTCTGTTTATTGTGGCAATCATTGTAAGACCTGTTGCGTCACCCCACTCTTTATTTTTAATCGCTGCTTTTAATTTTTCCTCAATAAACGCTTGTTGCCTATTAACTCCTTCCGAAATAAGGTTGTTTGCTTCGTGACCTAATCCATACCCTGCTACCTTATATGCTGCGTTGTAAGACGCTTCAATCATTTTAGCATCTAAAGCCTGACCGACAAGTAAATTAGCTTTTACCAAGTCCATTGCACCCCTGAAAATATTCTCTTTTGTTTCAGACAATATCTCTCTACCTGCACTTTGGTTTATTTGCTTAATAATACGTTCTGACTCATTTAACGCTTCGGAAAACTTTTGTCCTGTCAACTGCTCATTAAGTATTTTAAGGGCTTCCTCCCTTGTTACTCTATTAGGGTTTGAACTATCAGTCATGGCTTTCAAAACCATAGACGTAAAGAATCTTTCAGTTGATGCAGCCTTGTTCAAACTATCAGCACCTTCTAAGTATGACTTACCTAATGCTACTGATAATAAATGATGATATAACCTATCTTTGGTAAGTGAGTTTAAGTAATCCTCAATTTGACTTTTAGTAAGGAATGGAGTATTTACTTCACCGAAATACAATCCTGCATTTTTTACAATATCTTCTTTAACTACCGAAGCGTATTTTTTTCTTAAATCGTCAAGTTCTTTGGTAGATATATCTTTGTAAAGCAAATTACCTACGTCTTGAATAAGTCTTTCCTGACGACCCGATATTTGGTTATCTAAGTATTGTTTTAATGATTGAAGTTTTGTTCTTAACATCAGGTTCATTAATTCAGATACAATAGTTACAAATTTAAACCCTGTACCACCCTCTTGAAAAGCAACTTTATTCAACAACTTACTTATCTTGAAGTTTATCTCACGAATAAATTGCTTAGTAAAGAACTCATTAGATGACATTTTATATAACTCCGACAATGATGCAGCAAATCTTTTAGCTTCAAAGAACGCTTCTTGACCTACATCACTTAAACCAATAGCTTTATTCACTAAGTAGTCAAACTCGTCTGAATTTTGTTCAAATAATCCTAAGTCGTATAACTCGGCTAATCTCCTTGCGCTACTCTTTCTTTGCGGTGCTTCCTTTGGCTCATTTAGTCTGCGTAACTCTTTTATAGCCTTAGTTGCGATATTCGCTCTTAACTCATTAAATTCAGTTACAAAGGCATCCCTCATACGTGATATTTGAGCATCCGTAAAACCTTTGTCTTTTAAAGCGTTTTCAACCACCTCACGAATATTGTCTATACTTCCTTCTTCTCCTGCAAGTTTCTTCCAATCTAAAACTTGTCTTTTCTCTTTTGTTCCGTCTTTTAGTGTTACATTAATCTCTCTGCTATATCCTGCATCAATTAGGGCTTGTTTAGTAAACTCTTTAGGGTTAGGGTCTAACTCATTCAGTATTTCTATTTTAGCCTTTCTCTGCGCTCTTAATGCTTCGATTTGAGGTGTTGACTTAGGCTCTTTCTTCTCTACTCTTTCTTTCTCACCTTTGGCTATTTGTTCGTCTAAATCAGCTAACTCATTCTCCAATCTTGTGACAATAGCTTTCTCCTTAGACTCATTGATTCTATCAATGCTTTCTTGCGTAAGGTATTTGTTCGCTTCTTCCTTTAACTGCTTTTCTTGTGCAATCAATGAAGCGAGTTCGGTATCTGTTTCAGGAACATTCCTAATCTTTAATTCCTTACGCTTGTCGGTTATCTGTTGTTGTAATTCAGCTACTCTTTCCTTTACTCGCTCTTTAGCTTTTTCAAGTCTGTCTTTTGGATTAGCCTTACCTTCTTGTTCGCCCTTTAATATTGAACGTATATCTTGCTCGGTTACATCAGGGGCAACTTGTTTAATCTCTTTACGTATTTCAGAAATTATCTCCTTAGCTTTCATGCCACCCAATTCGGCATACAACTTAGCTAACTTAATAACGTGAGGTGTAACTGTCCTGATTTGAGATTCAAAAGGTATAACTGATGAAAGAGCAACATTACCCCTCGCTGCTTTCACTAAATCGGCTCTCATTTTCTTGATAACCTCACTAATATCGGCTTTTACCTCTTTAGCCGTTCTCTTTACTTTAGGGGCTTCAATGATTATATCGCCAACTTCTTGCTCTTGCAACTCTGCTTCGGTATTAATATCATCCATATTGGATTCTATCGCCTTTAATATTTTACGTTTACCCTCCCTTTGCTTTGTAGAGAAAAATTCATCCGTTACTCGGTCAATATCATAACCAACCCTTGCGATTTGACGTAACTTTCCATAACCTAATGCCCTTGCTACTGTTCTTTGATAAGCAATAGCAATGTTTTGAACCATTCTCTCTTGCTTTTTGATAGTAAGATTATCAGGGTCGTCAAGCATTTGCTTGTTTAAGTCGTTCTCTAAGGATATAAGTATTAAACTGACCTTATCTACTCCTAAAGACTTTTCGTTATCTCTGATGTAGTCTAATAGCGTCTGTACGTATTTGTCACCAAACTCGTCTTTAGCCTTTTCAATAATATCTGTTCCTAACCTGAAAGCGTCTAATAAGGGCTGAATTGCTAAACGCTTTTCTTCGGGTGTTAATTCTCTGCCACTCTCACGCTCTTTATTGCTTAACGTATTTCTAAATTCGTCTGATTCAATATTCTTATAAGCAAGTTCGGTGAAATCGTCACTTGTTTTAATAGGTTCGGCTTTAGGAACACCACTAAAATCGTTAAATGAAGATTCTATTGCATCAGTATTTTCATCGACAAATTCATCACCTGCGTCTTCTCTTAATTTAGCTACAACATCTTTCAGTTTAACTATTCCTAATTTAGCATAAGCCTTAAATACCAAAGCCATTTTAGCGGAGAATGTACCTACATCGGCAAAACTTCCTATATTACCACGACTCTTTTTTACAAAGTCTAATAAATCATGTACGGCTGCTTTGGCTTCTTCTCTTGCTGATTCAACTTCACCTTTTCGTTCAGCAACTCTTGGAGTTTCGATAGGTCGTTTGACTTCTTCGGTTTTGGCTTTTTCATTTGTTTTGTTACCTAATAAATCTTCTACTGCTTTTACTAATTCAGGATTTGTACCGTCTTGTTTTGCTTTGTGGTAGGCTTCTGAAATAATCTGTTTTTTAGTTTGGTTATTTTCAGAAAATTGCTCAAATTCTTTTTGGAATGACAATCGACCCTTTTCTGTCTTGAATTGTTCTTTCTGTTTATTTTTATCAAATATTTCATCAGTAGAAAGCCCTTTGCTTTCTTGAAACTTTTCTTGTGCAAGTCTATAATAATTTTCTCTATTAAGAATACCACCCTTATCTTGCGCAACAAAGTTTTTAGGCAATTCTATATTTTCCAAAGCCTTAGTCGTACTCTCTACATCTTTTAAAGCATCTTCTTTCTGTACTCCTTTACTTTCTTTTGGTTCTGATTTTGGTGTAACGTATTGTTCGGTTACGTCTAAAGGTCTTGCCAACTCCCATTTTTTATAGTTAGCATCGGTATTTGTAAAAGGCTTCAATAAGTATTTATCACCTTCTTTAACTACTACTCCATTTGAACGTACCTCAATAATTGTGTTCTTGTTTGGATTGACAAGTCTATTTACAACATCATTATATTTTGCACCTTCTTTCTCACCGTACTTCTTCTTTGATTCGGCAAATATTCTATTTAAGTCTTTACCTTCTGTGAATCCTTCTTTTGCAGTTTCAGTTGATTCTTTAATAACTTCTTCCTCTACCTTTGGCTTATCTGATTTCTTTACTTCTGCTTCACTCAATCCTGCTTCGGTAGGAAACATATCTGTTCCTGCTTTAACTCCCTTACGTGTGCTTAAACGTGCTTGTACGGCATCGTTAAAATCTTTGCCCTTATCGGTTAAATAATATCGTTCATCTACTTCTTCAATAAGACCACTATCTTCCAATCTTTTAAAAACTCCTTTTAGAATTGGTGGTACATTATCTAAGTCAATAAAAGTATCTTTTGGTATTTCTCCTGCGTTGTCATCAACTTCTGCATCGTAAAGTCTTTTATCTTTAAATTGAGTAAACAAAACCTCCCCATCAGTTTCACGAATTTTCCTTGCCTTAGCAATTTCTTGTGATGCTATCTTCTGATTAGCCTTAACTGATTTGTTAGGTGTTATTTCAGGTGCAGTTACTTCTTCGACTTCCCTGCTTTCGACAACGCCACCGCTATCGCCTGTTTCTGTTTCTGCTTGGCTGATAGGTTCTTCTTGGTATTGCCTATCTTCTTGTTGCCCTTGTTGCTGTTCAGTAACTCCCGAATATTCTCCGATATTACTTTGGTCGATTTTCCTTGTTTTAGTGGCATCTTGTTGTAGTTTAATAGTTCCTACTGTTTCTTCGGTAGGCGGTTGTACTTTTTTTGTTAAGTAATCCTCTAATAAATCCATTGTTTTTTCAATGTCAGATTTTGTTGGATTACCGTTTTTATCATGTTCATTTTTAATAATTTCAACTAAACCATCAACAGTTGCATTAGAGCCTTTAGGAATAGAAATTTCATATTGAGCAATACCGCCACGACCTGCTTTAATTGGTGCGCCAATATGAACATCAGTATCTCCTAATGAGTTTACGTCTTTATCAAGAACAACTGTGCGACCATAGTTTTTTATCTCAATATTATCTCTTTGGTCTATTGGTGTTTCAATAGCATTTCTATCAATGTTCCGATAACCTGCTAAAATTTGTCCTTCATCGTTTAGGTTAGCATTAACTACAATTTTAGGTTTTTCTACTATTTCGGCTTTAGGTGCTTGTTGCCCTTGTTGCTGTTCAGTAATTCCCTCACGTTCTGTGATATTACCTTGTTCGATATTCCCTTGATTAACGGCATTTTCTTGTGGTTTAGATTGTTTATTTTGTGCTATCTCTGCTTCTTGGGTAGGGGATTGTTTGTTATCCGATGACTCAACAATTACTTTCCCTTGTTTTACTATAACTCCATTAGCATCTCTGATTATAGGACTTAAAACCTCTATAACTTTTAAATTTTCAAATCCAACTCCTGCTATGGTTGCATCAAGAGATGTGTTTGTTTCATTGTACTTTGTGCCTATTTCAACATTTTCAATTTTTAGCCCGCTTTCAGCCAAATGTGCGTTCAATAATTCTTGTACACTTTCTTTTTGCCCTGTATCAACTCTGGTTGCTGAATTTAACGCATCATAAAGTATTAATGCTTTATTTACAGGATTTTTTTCTTCACTTGCATTTGCAATTTTCTTTTCTATCCTTTTTGTATAATCCGCTTTTTTAGCATCTTCCTTGCTTTTCGGTTGACCAACAACGGCATTAGGGGTTGTATTTTTAGATGCATCTTGCTCTTGCCTTAGTTTTTCTAATTCAGCTTTTAATTCTGCTCTCGCTTCTGATAATAGAGGTCTACTACCGGTTTCTGCAAACACAGCATCATCGTTAGATAAAATTGATTCTATCTCTGCTATCTTATTCGATTTCTTACCTTCTGCTATTATCTGTTCTTCGGTGTCAATAGTTGGTTTTTCAAGTGGGGGTACTTTTGATTCAACTAAGGCTTGTATTTCAGGCGATAACTTTTTGCCTTGAAGGATATTGTCAACTTCTAAATCTAATCCATTAATTCTCTCTTGTGCTAACTTCTTGGTTTGTTCCGAAGCATTGGGGTCTGCCAACACTTGTTCGTAGCTACCAATAACCTCGTTTATGCTATTAATTGTAAACTTTTGGTCATCAGACAATCCTTCAACTTCATTTGCATCATTCTCTATTGCATCAGCTACTTCCGCTACATTCTGTCTGATATTTTCAGCAATAAATTCTTGTGTTGCAGGGGAGATATTCGGGTTGCTTAACTCTGATTCCATTTCGGCAATTTTTTGAGTAGCTTCCGTAGCTTTCTTTTTATTGGTAGGTAGCATACCTTTTACTACTCTGCCTACTCCTGCTGAACCTGCTGAACCAACAACACCCATTAGATAGCTTTCCAAGCCTTTCTTAGAGAACATTTCATCTACTGCTACCTTACTTGCATCAGCAACACTTTTCCCTTGTGATAGGGCTTTATTTGAAGCGTCTAACCCTGTCTGTAAAAACTCGGTTAAACCCTCTTTGTTTACGTCAACAAAAGTTGTAGCAAACTTCTTGGCAAACGACCCTGTAAGTTTTTTATTGATAAGACCTATCGTTCCTTTTAAACCGATTGCTTCCAATCCTGTACCGATTACACCGATTGTGGCAGGGATAGCAAATTCGTTCTCTCCACGATTATAGAGTTCGTCTACGCTAATGCCCTTTGATTTTGCTTTCTCTTGATTGTATGATGCGATTGAACCTCCTACCATATCCGAAGCTAATCCTATACCTGCCGTTGGAACAGACGTTATAGCCGTTCTTACAAGTGATGACATAGCATCTATTGTCGCTGCTGCAAGACCTACCGCATCAAAGTTTTCAGCACTCTCAATAAGCCCTCTTGTTCTTTTAAACTGTGGCTCTAACTCTGCTAATTTAGCATACGCTTCTTGCCTGTCTAATTCAGGATTGTTTGCACTACCGACAATGTTACGGTAAAAGTCAGAACCTAAGTCCTTGCCTAAAAGTCCTTGTAATGTTTCTGATAAAGCTATTGCAGTATTTGGAATAAACTGTTGAACACCTGTGCCGACATTACTTAGACTATTCTTTACGCTTTCAAAAAAGTCAGGCTTTTCTTCTTTCGGTGCAACGATTGGTTTAGATTTATAGTTTTTAATTTGCTCTTTATAATCGGCTTGTCCCTTAGGCGTTAATACACTCGGAATGCTATTGCTTATAATAGAGGGGTTATTACCCCCTTTAATTCCATCTAAATTATACCCATCTAAATTAGACCTATATTTATCTACACTATCTTGTATAGCAAATTTAGTATCGTCTTGGATTTGGGAAGGATTTGAGCCACGCTTTGAAGTCTGTGTACCACTCGTTAAATCGGTATTTAAGGGCTTTCCCCTTAGCTTCGACCCTCCAAATTCGGCAAAGGGGTCTTTATCGTTAGCAACTAAACTACCGCCAAACTCTGCGAAAGGGTCTTTATCTTCTGCCATTACTGTACTATTTTAGCTTTAGGGTATTTCTTCATAAAGGCATCTACTTTATCGGCAGGTATTTCACCTATGCTACCGTCAGGTAATTGTATTTTTGATTTTTGCGTTGCTTGTGTCGGTGCTTTTGGCTGATTTGTTGCAGGAACAAAGTTTTTTAATGCTTTACTACCCTTTTCTTTAACAGGCATCCTATCGTAAGGAATCAATAAATCTTCTTTACCTCCACGCCTTGTAGGGTTTTGAACATGAATCATTGGTTTCTTTTCAACTAAATCAGGGTTATTTCTTGCAAATTCAGGTTGTGCAATAGCACCCCATAGTTTCTTATCTGCCCTCGAACCACTTTTGATAATATCAAAGTTAGCTACCCCTACTATCTCATAATCTCCCGATGAAGGAAGTGGGTCTTTAGAGGGTCTGCCTGTTGACATATCAATATACTCGCTACCTGCAAAGTTTCGCTTTGGAATAGAAATAGGAACGTAATCAGGAACTTCTACGCCACCTTTACCTTCTGCAAACGGAATATTCATTGTTATTGGTTGAACTGATACTGCTTCATCGCCTTGCTCTGCTTTATTAAGTCGTCTTTCCGCTTGACCTATTCTTATTCTTTCTCCTGCCGAAATATAATCAGGGTCGCTTCTTGATATTGGTGTTTCTTCTCTTATTAACGGTCTGCTTTTAGCTAATTCTTGTGATGCCATTTGCAATGCTTGCTGCTCGTTATTATCCCAATCTAAATTAGGGAACGAGTCTTGCATAAACGCTTTCATTTTATCATCTGCACCATAAGCTAACTGATATGCCGTTAATTGTGCTTCAGGACTTCCAATACGTATTCTCTCTTGTGTTAATAATCCTTTACCATCATTAACAAACTCTTTATTTTCGTATCGTGAGTTATTTTTCATAACCGCATCATCCAAAAAATCTAAATCTTTTGGTATTGTACTGAAATCGTGACCCAACGGAATAGTAGAATAATCAACTATATCATCTTTTGAATAAATAGGTGCGGTAAGTGACCTGTTATACATTTTCTTGCCTTCTTCATTAAAAAAATGTGGCTTACCTAAAATCTTAGTACCTATCGCTAAATCTCTTTGAGTTTTAGCTTTTGAATCAGCAACGTATTTTTGTGCTTGTTGCCTAAACTTCTCTGCTTCATCAAGTTTTTGGAATTTTAATCGTTGGTCTCTCTCGGACATAGCTTCCTGAGTTTTACTGCGCCAACTATCATACACCTTATAAAATCCATCCTTGTCAACATCCCTTAATCCTTCTGTACTGAATTTAGATAGTTTATCAGATAATTCCTTAGCTTCTGCTTCACGTTTAGCTTGTTGTTGTGCTAAAGTACGAGCATACGTATTTACTGCGTTCTGCGTTTGGTTATAAATCTGAGCCTTGCCTATTGCGTTTCTACCTTCCATTATCTTCTATAAGGAATACCTCTCCAATAATTAGGTTGTAACTGACCCATTCCGCTAATCTGATTGTAATCACTCTGACCTCCGAATCCGCTAAATGGGAATCCACTCATAGGTTGTGTATATTGTGGGTTAGGCATACCGAATTGAGATAAATATTGTGCTGAATTAAATGGTATTCGACCTTGAGATACTCCTGTTGCCATTTGACCGTCACCTCCACCCATTTTACTACCATTCATAGTTGCCATTTGACCTAATTGAGATAACTCCGACAATCCACCCATTACGTTTTGACGACCTGCGCCTTGCAACGCTGCTGCTGCGTCTGCCTTTTCCCCGAACAATTGAAACTTATCCCATTGTTGTTTCGCTAATTGCTGATTTCCAATCTGACTTCTGTAACCCATAGCATTACGCTGATTACTCATTCGTGCTTCCGCATCGGCTACGTCAAGTCCTAATGTAGCATCATTTCCTGCTCTTACAATTCCTGCTAAACCTCTCGGATTACCCATTCTGTTAAACTGTCGTAAAGCTGATGCTTGGTTACGTTGGAAGTTTTGTTGCGCTTGGTTATATTGTTGTTGTGGCAGTCCAATTCTGCCCATATTTTCGGCTATGGCAAGGTTTTGTTGAAACTCTTTTGGTATTTCGTATGTAGGTCTTTTGTTTTGTTTGGCAAGTTTATTGCCTTTGATACCTTGACCTATACCCTGTACAGTCTTTAAAACTGACGGTATAGCTGCTATCGCAAGTGGAATTAATGGTAACGGCATCGGTTTATGGTTTTAATACATAACAAATATACA
>OFRC01000116.1_pt1 | contig 25229 bp, 31 predicted proteins | sample 1543051 | NCBI WGS metagenome assembly OFRC01 (sample SAMN07774231, study PRJEB24372) | wastewater metagenome
CCGAGGTCGTGCCAGCTAAATGATTTATTCCGACCGCCTTTATAGCACTATCTACTACCAAGCTGGCATTGGGGGCTATGGCTGTAAATCTGTTAACCCCGGCACTTTGTTCCATTAATACCCTAAGAGAACCGCTTACATTCAACCTTACGTGTTTTGATGTTGGCGTTGAAGTTGCGTACAACATTGCCAAAGTCGCTGCTGATGTGGTATCATTAAGGCTCAGTAAGTAATTGCCGCTGGTGTCTGAAATTTTCCACATCAGCGCACTATCAAAGCTCACGCCGTATCTATCCAAATGGTGCGCCCGTGTACCCGTAAACGTCAAATCTGCCGTAGCAAAGTTGCCGAATGAGGTTATATCCCCCTTAACCGCTAAAGTGTCTCCGTCATGCGTAGAATTAGGAAACCATATATCCGATGTGTCATTGCCAGTAAAAGTCCTGTCAAACCGTAACTTAGCGGTATTGGTAACCGAACCGATGGAATTAGTATAGTTGTACTCCTGATAATACGGGTACGCCTTTAGCCTGTTAACGACTGTCCCCGATGTATTCTGCGCACCCATATAAGTAGGGTAAACAGACGATATACTACCCGCTCCATCGTCAATGGACATAACACCTTCGTCATAAGTTCCTACACTTGTTCCGTTAGTAACCGTTATCGGGTCGGCTGTCGTATGCAGTACTAATGTAGCATCAAGCCCTACACCGTCACCTTCATCAGGTAGCAATACCTTTCTATTGGCGGTCAATGTACCCGAACCCATGTAACCGAAGAAACCAAACGCATCACGAAGGTATAGCACGTTGTTGCCGCCTACCCTACCCATAAAAGTTACGGGGTATTCAGTCCCTGCGCCCGATGGGTTGTGTATCACCTGACAACCGTTATATCGATGCTTTGTGTAAAATTCACCTTCTACGCCGTTATCCATAATCTCAATGGTAATGTCGCTACGGTTGCCTAAAGTAAGTACCGCATCAAGGTCGCCCGCCGCACCTGTAAGACCTGCAAGGCTGTACATGATAGCCATAATGCTGTCATCGGAATAGCCCACGTTTAGCGGTGTAATGCTGCGTGCGCCTGTCTTGGTAGTTATGTTGGTATTAGTTAATGCCCTTTGCGCCGTTAATCGGGTTAGTATCGTGCTAATCTGCGCATGGCTACTATTCACGGAAAGAACTACAATTAATGTAGCTAAAAATAGATGTTTCAAGATAGAAGGTTTAAAAGGTTAAACAAAGATAATAGATTTTATTTTGATTGAGGTAATATTTTTCTGTAATTCCTTTACCATGCTTTACGGTAAAGGGGTGTCTATTGTTTTTAAGCGAACTCATCCGAAAACTCGCCCGTAAATATCCTTCCAAACATATCAGGCGTAGGGCTTACAATCGCCGCCTGTGCCGAATACCGCTCCATAATCGGAGTATTGGCATATAGCAACGTCCTGTTATCGTCACGCCTTGTTTTCCATATGTCGGATAGGGTTGTTTGTGAACTTGGGTTAAAGCATATATAACTATACCTGTCAATAGTCCACATATCGGATAAAATACCCGTTGTAATCATTTCAAGCAGATACGGGGGTATGCCTGTGGATAGTTCGCCTACCTTTAGCATCTTCATTCGCTTTTGTTGGGTAAATACCTGCTGCTGGTCGTACATCTGCTGCAAATAGCCCACATTCACAGCTTTTGGGTCAAAGTCCACAATGTACCCCTCAAACCGTTTGGTAAATACAGGGCTATAAGTTGTGCTATTAGTCGGGTAATCGTCATACCAACCTGTTATTACGATGTTCTTATCGCCGCCTACGTTGGCATTGTAGCCACTTTCAAGGTATAAGGTAGGTGAATAGTTGCGTTTGCTTTCCCGAACCATAAACGGCTCACTAAACAGGTATTGGTAAGCTATTGTCGGGTAAGTTTCATAGCTACGGTTAACGAAAAGCACGTAAAATATCGCCCCTTCGTTACCCGGCGTATCGAGTGATAAGTCCTCAAAGTTGAACGCCCACATATAGGACTTTAATTCGTCTATTGCGCCAGTATAGGGATTTGTGTAATTATTACCTGTAATACGCTGCGCCCCTTTAAGATATGGAGCTACATTTAAGTCAATAGAACTGCCAACCGTAGTATTATTTGTTGCCGCACCTACCACATGATAATCACCTGTATTCGGGTCGTAATAGTCACACAGGTACATAAGCGGAGGGGGGCATAATCTCGAAACACCGCTATCCATAATAGCGTACTGCGTGTGCATCTGAATAACGATGTTATCAGAGAAAAGTAGTTTTTGATAGTATTTAGCGGGAAACTGCCAGCTTTGAATGCCGTGAACTCCATATGGGGATTGTCCTAATACGGCTAATCCCTCCTGATCGGAGATGTAAAGGGTATTTTCAGCGCATTTAACATTTATAAAGGTTGCCATGTTGAGAATTATTGTATATTTACGTCATGAAATGGATATTTATATTTGTTGTTGTGGCGTTTGTAGGGTGTAAAAAGAAAACTGAAACTAACAGTTTCCATGTCTTACAATATACCTACGCCGATGTTTGGGCTACCGTTGGCATTGAGTATGAAAAGGCGTATTGGTGCAATTACAAAGGTAAAGGTGATACACTAATATTCCATTCAAACAATACCGTTACTGAAAAATACGGTTCAAAAGTTATCACATTTCCTGTTACCTCATACGCTGTTGATACTATGCAAAAAACGCCACTATCACCTAATCCTGAATACTACTACCGCTACACTTACATAATGTACAACAAGTTAGAAACTACGGTACTTGATAATGGCTCATTCAGGGGTGCATTGTCGGATAATATCGCAAAAGTAACCCCTGTTTACAACAAATCAGTAACCATAGCGCAACATACATTTACTACTAACTAAATGTCTATACTTGGGTGCAATACCCCTATAAATTCAGTAGCCATATTTGTCGCCCCTACCTGTGATGCCTGCATAATAAAGAACTTGTACTCTTTTACTTCAAAATTCTGCTCTTTCCAAAAAAACCGCACATAGCCGTTAGGGTTAGTGTTGAATATGTTGTACATATTCACAGGGTATTTGGATTTAATCTTTATCACATAAGGGTTATACAGCTTATCGGGCAAATCCCCTATTAAAACATCTTTAAACTCTGTAATAACGCCCGCCGTACCGCTTCCTATATTCAGATTGCTTTCTATGCCTGAATTAACAAGTACGGTATTGTTGTACTGCATTACCGTTGTGTTCCTGAATGTGAGGTAGTCACTATCCATTTGGTTTAATACCGAATGTAGCTGCGCCCCTAAATCAGTCCGTAAAGCCCTGCAAGGCGACAAAGGCAAGTTAATAGCTGTATCGGGGTATCTTAGCCCGTAAACATATGGTGCGGTTGTTGCCGATGGGTCGCTACTTTGCGCTGTGGCGTATTGCTTTACGGGGAATGAGTATGCAGAAAAATACCTTAAATTACTTGGGTCGTATAGTGGTGTATCTGCTGATGGTACAGTAGCATCATCACAATATAAAGCCACCGTTACATTGTCGCCTGATTGGTTTGAAGGGTCATAAATAGCCCCTACGGGTTGCTTTACCTGTTGTGCCCTTATCTTTTCAATGGCGTACATATCGCATAATATACCCGATGTTTGATAGCTCATTACGCCTGTGTAATTTGATAGCGGAGTATTGAAAAACAACTCCGTACAAAAACTATCCACACCTGCATCTTTATTTGTATCTACCTTAGAGTAGCCTAATTTCAGGTTAGCCCCTACGTTATCAGATACCGCCTCAATAGTAAGACCCTGCACATCATAACCTAAATCAAGTATCATTGTCGAACTATCAAAGATTGTTGACAGCTTTTCAATATAGAACTTGTTGTTAAGTATGTACGCCCCGCAACCAAAACGCTGCTTGCAGAAATCAAAAAGCATATTTAGCGACATGGTAACATAGCTGCGACCTTGCAAATTATGCAGACAATAAGCCGATGTAAATAATGTTTGGTACGGTACACAATCGGCTACGGGAGTAGCGGCTGCATCGGAAAGGTAACTACTTATCCCCTCATAATCGGTAGTTGCTAGTACGGGGAAACCGTAACCGTCTGTGGTGGTTGTTGCTAAGTAAGGTACTATCTTTTCAAGTAGTGTATTTGGGCGAAATGCTGCTGCTGCTGAACGTGGGAAACTTGGCGCATCTATCGGTATCCCGCTAACTCCATAGTCGTAATTTGAGCGGATAGATAGTATTAATCCGCCTAACCCGAAACTAAGATAACGGCTACCAACTATTCCCGCTCCGGGGTCTGGGCTTGATGCTGTATAAACTACTGTGTCATCATAGATAATGCCTAATACATAAACCCTGTCATAACGCAATGTTACCGCACTTGGCGTAGTTGTATTGTCAAAGTAAAAGCCATCTGAATAAGCACCTACCGCAATCTGCATCTGATAGTTTCCTGAAAATACACCCGTATAATTTAGAGGCATAGTTAATACCTCCTGATAGCAATATCTACCGCTTGCTGTATTCAAAACAGGGGTATTGGCGTTATCTATCTCAAATAACACAAACTTTATACAGGATGCGCCGTCTGCGTATAGGTTTGATGCACCTACCGTAGGTGAATAATCGGGTGATGCGGGGTCTGAACTTGCCTGAAATGTACCCCTAACTGATGCTAACATGCTAATTTCTTCCGTATCATTTGGTAGCATGTTTTTTATAACAAAGTTGTTCTTTGTGTATGGTTGGCTATGGTTTGCATCGGAAAAGTTGCTTTCACTTGCAAAGTTTGCCGCCCCCGGTATTTGGTTATTCTGTATTAAGAACGGCTGTAAAATATCATTGCCTATAAAAGTAGTAGTGCCATTGTTTGTAACTTGGCTGTATTGGTTCATACATGGTAGAATGTGGTATCCATCACCAACCGCACCATGATTAAACCCACCTAACTCCCTGCCACCGGGGTAAATACCCACAGGCGATACCGTGTACCATATCGGGTCATCGCCTGTCCCATCGCCTGCCGTTCCTAACTTCGCACTTGCCGTGTATTGTGCATTGTATAGCAACTTAATGCCATTGTGCAACATTGGTACTGCATCATTCAACACCCATTCAGGTACTATATCCGTACCTATGTTATTCCATATTGGTATCTGAAACTTAGTATCTCCCTTTGAGTGTACATCACGAATAAGGTCGCTATCAAGTGTGCTTATAGCAAGTACCTTTGATTGCATGTCATCGCTGTACGTCTTGAAATCTAACTGTGATGAATAAAAAACAGAGTATGTATAATCAGGTTGCCATAACCATATGGTAAGCGTACAATAGCCGTTAAGCCCTTGAGTGCGCATAATGTGCTGTATTATTGCCCTTGCTGCGCCCGAAAACTTATAATCAGAATTAGACTGCCCTCTGAAAATACCCATGTACGACTTATCCCGCTGCCATTCGATTGTCGTATTATCCCATCCATCAGGCAATTCAGGTATATAAAACACGCCTAATAAAGTAGTTACAACCCATGTGCCATCGGCATTTAATGTAGCGGAATAGTACATATCCGATACATCTTGCATTGTCATTTTAAAAACAGGGTCGAAAGCCATTAATAGATAGGTCTTTGAAGGTTATTATTTTGCTTTAATATAACGGTGTTGTTTATCTTTTTCTCTATGAGCATTGCCTTAACTAAATCAGTCCGCAATTCCTGTATTTCCTCAACTATGCGCTTATCAGTCATTGTATTCTTTTCTCCGCCGCCGCCCGTCATAGTAGAGTAGTAATCACCGCCTACCATGTTTGCCGCATATTGTTGCATCTTGCTAAGTGGTGTTACTGTTGAGTGTGCTGGTAAGTCAACAATGGTTGAGGTAGATTTACTCCAAAAGTTCTTACCCGTTGGCGTTGTTACAAATTCAGGCTCACCGCCATCACCAATAACCGCAAACCCGCCTCTGTGGTCGCCCGTACCCTCTGCATACTGTGGCAATGGCGTTGCCGATACAGCCGCATATTGTGCCGCTCCCATCGCTGCGATGATAGCCGAAAGACCCGCCGCAATAACAAATCCGCCCGGTATAGATGCATAAGCTGCCACCGTCTGTATAATCGCCGATGCTGTTTCGGCTATAATCCTTGCCTCTGCCGCTTGTTTATCTGCCTGCGCCCTGCGAAGTAATAAGTTATTTGACTGCTGCCTTATTTCATTCTCTTTGGCTGCTGTCCTTGCTGCCGCCTCTGCTTTCTTATTGTCCTTTTCAACCTGAAATGCTGTTGTTGCATCAATAGCCCTCATTTCCTGTTGTGAGGCTAATTGCACCGCTTGCATCCTGTTGTCAAGTGCTTTTTGTTCTGCATCAAATTGCAACTGCTGCATTTTCTGCATGGTATCAAATGCCGTTTTAGCTAACTCCACCGTCTTACGTGCCAGTTCCTTCTTCCCCTCAATCATTTTCTGATTGTACATTTCTTCACGCTCGTATTCCATTTGGTCGAGGTTCTTTTTCTCTTGCTGCGCCTTAGTCTGCAACTTCAACAACTCTAACGGGTTGCCCTTGCTACCTTTTGCGCCCTCATTTGCCCAATCTTCACGTGCTAAATCTACTTTATCCCGTTGCCCTTCTATATCGATATTCTTTTGCTTAACCTGCTGCCCGAAAGCGGTATTAAAACCAAACCCTTCAAGATATGGCGCAAAACTTTCTGCGTACTCTTTACGGCTTGCTGCTTTGTCCTGAATGTTATCTATCTCACGGTTAATTTTCTCAAGTTCTTGGCGTTGTTTGGTGAGACTTTCGATGTATGTAATTAGTTTCTTATTAGCTTCAATACTTTTTTTAAGTCGTTCTTCTTCAATCTTATCTCCCGCCTCTTTAGCTTTTATCTGTCCTTCAAGTAGTATTTTATTCGCTTCATTTAACTGTTTTTTATACTCATTTTCTGACAGCAAATGACGTTTGTTAAAGTTATCAACTATTGATAGATACCTGTCCCCGTAATCAGTAGTTGCCTTAAGATTATCATCTTTTAATTGCTGCGCTGCCATGTCTGTATCTCGGCTATTGACAAACTTTTGACGATTAAGCAACAACTGCAATTCATAATCAGACTTGGCGGCTGCAAGGTCATCGGAGATTGTGTCTTTTTTTGCAGAACCCGAACCGCCTGAACCCGTTTTCTTTAGCTGCCCTACAATTAGCGGTGCAGCTTTTGCTCCGAAAGCGTTAGCTTCATCCTGATACCGTTTCATTTCCTTCATAGTATCGGCTAACTCTTTCTGTATAACTTTTATTTGCCCCCTTGCTGCAATAACATTAGCCTGATTTATGCCCCTTTCCTCCGCTTTTTCTTTCTCTGATAATGTAGGCGTAACCGTTGCCTTTTTAAGTCTTTCAAGTTTTACATCCGCATCTCTTAATTGGTCATTCAGGTCAATGTACCTTTTAGCCATTTCGCCAACCTTGTCGATAGATGCCTCATACAAAGCCTTATTGAGCAAAGCTGAATTTAATCTCTCCATTGCATCTGCTACATCCCCCGACAATATTGCTTCACGGGATAAATGCCCTAAGTAATCAGGGTACTTGCTTTGCAAATCTTCAATAGCCCGTATGCGTATATCGTATGATTGGTTTACATCTTTAGCGATAGACATTAATGTTTGAGCGTTGGCATATTCCGACTCGGCATTTGCCTTAGATGCCTGCTCCAATTCACGCATTTTCTTTGCCGCTTCATCGGATGCGCTACCGAACTTTATTAACCCGCTTGTATATAGCATTATAGCGGTATATGCAAGGGTGAAAAGATTGGTAAACGAGAAAATACTCGATGCCATTATCTTTATTGCCTTACCTGTGCCGCCTACTTCCTCTTTTAGCCTCTTAAATTGGTCGAATAGTATAGGTAGGTTATTTGATAATGCCCCGATACCTACATTCAGACCGTAGGCAAATGATGGGGCTTCACGTATTAATTGAGATAGCGCAAAAGTCGCATTTTGATACTGCCCTACTTTCCTTTGGTGTTGCCCTACCGCCTCTTCTGCTTTTAGTAGGGAAACATACATTTTATCTACATCGGCTTTCATCTTCAATACGGCTGCATCTGCTTCACCGTATTGAACTACCATACCCTTTAAGGCTGTGGATTGCTCGTTGTATGCTTTGCGTAGTTGTAAGTATGCGTTACTTTCCTTCGCCGCCTCTGCTGCCGCTTTTTCAGACTTCTTTTGTAATGCCTCTTTCTCCTTTGTAAGTGCCGCCGTATATTTCTGCTCGTCAATTATTGCCTTAGCATTTTCCCTACGTGCTTTCGCCTCCTTCACCATTGTATCGGCAAGCGTATTAGATACGGCTACTACCTTCTGTGTCTGCCCGTTATGTTCCTTTATCGCCTCGGTAGCCATCTTGTAAGTATCAACATACTGTACCGATGTGCTGCGTAGCTTCGTTAATATATCATCTTGTTGCTTATACAGGTTAGTTAATTCCGATAACGTACCTACTCCCTGAAAATCAACTTTAATGGTTATCGCCTTGCCGTTGATAACGTCAAGTTCTTTTTCTACTACGGCAAGTTTAGCCACCAACTTGTCTAAGTCGCTATCAACATTACCGCCTACTATATCGCTAATCAGCCCTGCCATGTTTCTCTTTTTGTGCTTCTAAGTGTTCGATGTAATCGGTTAGCCTGTTTTCTAATACCGCTAATTCTAATACGGTGGTGGTGTGAACGTCATATTTTACCCCTTCATGCTTATTAATTTCTGCCAGCCTGTTAAGGAAATGTGCGTGTCTTTGTTCGGGTGTGTAGTTGTTGCTTTTCTCCTGTGTTTCAGATAACTTAGCAAGTTCCTTGCATAGCCTTTCGTGCTTTATTTGGTTGGCTATCTCGCCCGTGCCGACCTTGCCCAAATCTTCTAATATGCTTTTACGGGAAAATTCGTAGTTCGGGTAAAGTTGCTTCAATGCCTTTGCTGCACTTTCGCTGTAATGCTCCTTTACTATGTCGGCTATGATATTGACTATCTCCCATTGCGTTTCTATGGATTTAATCTGTCCCGATAGCTTCACATACTGCTTTACATACTCATTCTTTACTTGGTCGTGGTATTGCGCTATCAGTTGGTCAAATGCCGCCTTTAATTCGTCTGTTGTACCTTTCCCTATGCTGCTGTAATCTTGGTAAAAACAGCCCTCTATCATGCCCTTTACGTACCATTTGCTGATATTGTCGATTATATCAGGCTTTGCGGGTGTTTCGGGTACGGGAACAGGCATGGGAGTAAGCCCTGATAGTAATTTATTTAGCCAAGACATTGAAAGGGAATTATATGGGTGTTACTTAGTCAAATGCCAACTGCTCATTAATCTTTTCTTTGAGCGTGTCTTCAATTATGGGGTAAATCAACGCCTCATTTTCTTTGGTTAAATCCATTATTTCTGACCCGTTCCACTCGGTTAACTTTCGACTTTTCAGTATCCCATCATGTGTCTTTGACGGGCTACTAAATGAAAACTCATCGCCATCAATGTTTAACCGTGTGGTATTATGAAACTCGCCCGTATCTCTAAAATCAGTATGCCCCGAATAGATACCCTTGTACTTTTTTATCTCAACCGTGCGCCGTGTGTATGGTGCTAATGGTCTGTTATCGCTGTCAACCCCTTCATATTCGTGTTGGTCTATGAATATGCGTAGTATCTCGCTTTCATGCTCCATCATAGCCTCACCCGTAAGCCTGATAATACCTGCTTTCAGGTCTTGTATCGCTTCACGGGCTTGGGTTACATTCATGGTTCGGGTGTTACATCGGGCTTAGTCCCCTTCTTCTTTTCAGGTGGTGGCGGGGTCGGATGCAACCCGTTCCAGTATGCCTCTGCATCTAATTCACTCCAACCGTAAACAGCACTATTTTGGGCGCAATGGGCTACAAATTCATCTTTGCTTAAACCTTTCACCCATTCGGTATTGAAATCTACATTTCGCATCGTAAAATATTTTAAAAGCGGGGGTATATTTCAACCCCCGCCGTGTGATTAGAATGTATGTATCGCACAGTTTGCACCGTTCACATTGTTAAGCGCAAGGCTTTCAAGGTTCAACCCTGTTACCACGCCATTCGTTACCGATGGAGCGGCAAGTGATATGCGTACCACATGCCCGGCAGTAGGTGCTGCTGACAGTACCAATATGTAGTAGTAGTATGTTTCACCGCTATCTACAATAGTTCCCGCAGTACGGGTTGATATGGTAAGCGTTGCGCCTGTGGTGAGGTTGGTAGCCACAAAGCAAGCTGCTGTAAGCGATGCGCCGTAAGCCTTGCCTATATCGTAGCTGTCCTGTCCCGCTTTCACAGTTACTACAATGGTAGTAGTGGTTGTGATAGACAATGCAGTACCGATTGCGCTTGAAACGTCATTGAGGAAAGCATTTTGCAGCATAACAAGGCTGTCCGCCTGCGTCCCTGCTACATATATCTTGAAGTTGCCGTTTGTCTGTGTTGGGTCGGCAAGCGATACCTCTATCATGTACTGGTTAGCAGTAGTGGTAGTACGGGCTTTCCTGTTAGGGATAAAGAACTGTTGGTTAGTGTACGCTGCCAGTCCGTTCGTGCCGCCTGTTACGTCTTTCGTGCCGTGCCAGTTACCGAAGTCATCGATGAAGAAGTAATCATACTGTCCCTGACAGTTTTGGAAGTTGTTAGCCTCTATGAAGTTACCCATCCCCTGCATGTAGCGGAAACGGAACTTGTTAGGGAATGAATAAACCGAAAGGTTTAAACGCCCTGTATCTTCGTTTGAAGTGTCTTTGGTCAGGTCTTCGAATTTATCCAAGTTCATGAAGCCAAACCAACGGCTGCTATATGTGTCGTTTATAAACTTAGCGTTTACATAGGTCGCAAAGGCTGATTGCGATACCATAGCCGATTGCGGTATTACCGTCCCTTTCGGGGCTAATACGATGGTACGCAATATCCCCAAGTCAGGGAATGTACCTATCGTTCCTGTGTTGCCCGACAGTAAAGCGGGGTTTAAGTTTACATTACTTGAGGTTGCCATTTGTTGATAGAATTAAAGGTTAAGAAAAAAGGTTTATCGGTTGTGCTTACTATTGTTTGTTGTTGTTATGCTGTGTTGTGTTGTACTATGCTACTGTGTTGCTGTGTCTTAATGCTATGTTTCATTACACCATATCGGTAAACGTCAGTGTTACATAATCGCCATCATTGAACCCATACGGTGTGCCTGTTTTAGTCCATGTACCCGTGCTAAGGTTGAAGTTTGGCAAGCTGTCATTCGTGTCATTATAACCGAATGGCAATTCCATGTTCTTACCGGCTAAGTACCCCGTTGCCGATGTGGTAACAAGCGGTGTTAATGTGTTGCCCTCTGCGTATTCCTGATACATATACAGACCGTTGCCAACCGCTATCAATGTAGCTGGATTAGGTGAAGCCTTAATGTATAGTACCACGCTCTTTTGCATCGGTTGTAATTGTGGTTGTTGTGCTGTTGTAAATAATATCGGGTTGTACCTTAGTTCGCAGCATATCTTAAAACACATCTTCGGCTGCATGTTCTCATGTAATGCGTTTTTCTTCATCGCCCCGCTAAACTTCTCTAAGACCTTATCTACCTCCCTGATTGTTTCATGCACCGTACATGCGCAACCATTGTTTTGTATAAAGTTCTTTACATCGTTTATCGCTATCTCATCTAACCGAAATCCCGCTTGGTCTGTTATACCTGCTGGCGTTATCTTTGACAGGTCAATGAAAAACAACCACTCCAATTTAAGAACGTCATCTCTATCTTCGTTTTTCCTTATCGGGTCAACCTGATAAACGTATGATAGAACTGCTAACTTATCTTCAAAGAACAATCCGCCATTACCACCCCTTGTACTCGTACTCGCTATGTAATCCCTGCTACTGTCATTATATGCCATCGGAACGTAGCCATCCTCTGTATGCACCCTGTAAACTCTGCCGAAACTTTGATACAACGCTGGTGTTAAACTTAGCCCCCACCTGTTTAATAGGTAGTTATATAGCCTTGTTTGCACCTGTTGAACATAATAATCAGCCCCATACGGGTAGTCTATAAGGTGGTTCATTTCTTCTTTTTCTTGCTCGTTTCAGGCACTTCTTCAACCGATTGCGCTACTTCAACCTTTGGTACTACTTCTTCAAAGTAACCTACCCCTGAATTGGCTGTATGCATGTTAAACAACTCTGCCATGCTTTCGGGTATAGATGTATGACGTAGGTAAGCACCTTTAACACCGTTCTTTACTTCATGTATTGCATATCGCTTGTTCATATTCATTCATTTTATGGGAATGTGCCGTATGGTTCTTGTCTGCTCGGCATATCCCGTATGTCATAACCTTCGTACATATAATCGCCGCCATAAACACCGCCTATCGGCACACTTACCGCTACGGGCTTGGGGCTGAATACAAGGTTAATTCTGTTCAATTCCCTTGCTAACTGCTGCTTCAATCCTGAAACATATGGGTTACTGTTAAACTCCCCGCTTTGCATGTCGAGTGACGGGCTTAACCTGTTAGCTATGTCTTGCATAACCCGTTGATTGCCGTTGGAACGACTTGTGAACAGTATCTGCTCAATAACATTGATAGCCATCGTCAAGCCCCTTGCTTCATCAAATAGGCTTGCGTTTTGTATCAGGGTCTGCGTATAGTCCCTGTAACAGCTTACCTCGAAATTGAACCCGTATGTACGGTAGTTTGCAGATACGTTTGTGCGGTTGAAATCTAAATCACCTACCTTATCACTCTGAAACGGTATTGCGCCGAGTATCTTAGTCTTGCTCCACATATTCAACTGCTCATCAATAGCGTGTACATCACCTAAGTCATCTTGAAAGTACATCAGGTACCATACGCCGCCTAAGTTGCCATCGGACACCGTACTATTAATGTAATTCATAACCCAATCCATTTGTACCCGTGTTTGGTCGTTTGCCTTTGTAGTAACCGACTTTGTTTGAACAGGTGCAAGTATCAGGTCATTGAATAGGTACATATTGAACGTTGCAATGCCATCAAAAAGCAATCCGATGCTGTCAATATTTACGGCATAATCACCAGGCGATATGTTGATACGGTAGCCCACCGCCATACCCATATTAGGTATAATAATGCTTTGCCTGTATGCTACACGGGTATAATCTACAACATGCTCGATTAACTGCGGCTTATTCAGTACGGCGTTAATCAGACGGGTTATAACGGCTTGGTCTTCGTCTTGCAGTAGTTGGTTAAAGTCGCTATCTGATATATCAGGGTTTTCCTGTGTTTCATAATAGTTCTGAACCGTCACTGCCTTGTGAAAGCCCCTATCGTAATACCTTCCCGATGTAGCCGAAAGGTTATCCGCATCGAGCGTAGGCATACCCGTTATGCTCGGCTGATGCCACCCCAAACGACCTTGAAACACGGGGAATATCCGTGCAAGGTCAAAGCCGTTTGAGATGGTAGCTGGCATAGGTGATAGGTATTAGCGTTCTGTAAGGATTTTGCCTGAATAAGTGCTGGTAACTGTGCCTGTCTGTATTGTCTTGATAAAGTAGTTATCAAACAAAGCCCCTGCGCTGCGCGGTACCTGCCAATACTTGGTTACAGTTCCCGTAGGTACAACGGTGTAAGATGATGCAATACAACCCGCACACGATGCAATAGTACCTGTGATGGCTGTCCCCGTAACCGTAGCCGCTTGTGCTGCTGTCAATGGGTTGCCGTTGTTGTTGTAGCCGTACAGTATGTCGCTTTCGCTTGCTACTGTACCCGTAAGCACTCGGCGGGTCATTTCAAAGGACATATCAAAGCCCTGCCCAACCCATATGTACAAAGTACCTGTGTCGGCATCGCTAAGCGTGTCCCTTGCTGAAGATGCATCCGTACCTTGTGGCGTAACAGTCTTTAGCGTTTTAGAAAAGTATGGGCTTGCCCCGTTACTCTGAACGTATGGCGTACCTTGCCCGTATGCTACTGTTGAGCATACCGCTATAAGCAGGGCGATAATCGGTATTAAGAATTTATTTTTCATTATTGATTAGTTTAAAGGTTATTTACTTTGGTTTACTCAATCATTAGCTTACGCCGCCAATCTTAGATATTTCCATCAGCGTACTGTCACCTGATAATGACAACGGAGGCAGTATGTAACCCATTGTAAGGGTAAGCTCCCACTGGTCAACAATATCTTCGGTAGAACCACCTGTTGTATCTGCGCTTGTATCGGCACGCTGCGAGTACATGGATATATCCGCAACTGCCTGACCTCCAAATGGGTCGTTAGCTGTGGTAAGGATACCGATTGAGCCGCCTTCGTCTTGGAAATCACCCTTAACGTTCAGACCTTCATTCCAACACAGGCCTGCGAACGCACCTGCTGGCATAGCCAATACCGTACCTGCTGTGTAGTTGCTGTCGATGTTCATCTGTGTACGTGCGAAGTTGCAACCCGCAAACTGCCATTGAGTATTGCTAAAGTTACCCGCACCCTGATTCATGTAGTTCTCAATCTGCAATGAAGTCTGCACATCCGCTACTATGTCATACTCTGTTGAGTAGTATGAAGCGTAAAGTGCCGCCTTAACCTGCGCTATAAACAGCGATTGGTCGGCTGCTGACAGTTCAAGTGCGTAGTTCGTTTCGTTCCAGTTTGTTGCCGATGCGCCGAAAGCCGATGCCAAACGTGCAGCCATTACCGCCTGTGAAAGCTGGTTACGCTGTGCGTATAGGTAAGCAAGCGCAAGTACGTCTTGCCTTGTTTTCAGGTTCTTCCATGCCATCTCGTATTGGTTGGCGAACATCTGCGTATATTTCTCGATGTTGTTGTATGCTATTTTGCGTGGCAGGCTGAACGTTTCAACGGTCTGCTGATAGGTAACGTTTATCTTTCCGCTATCGCCGATTGTACCTGTGTGGTTGTAGGCTTTAGCTGTTGCGCTGCCCTGTGCGATGTTCTTGTTATAGATAACATCTACTGCGCGGAGCGGGGAAACCCTTAATGCTTGTGCATCGGGTATGGAGATGTGTTGATTTTTCAACGCTAAGTCCATTACGGTAGGCATCTGCCTGCGCTGCTCTGCCTCGTTGTATTTCTTGGTTACTATGGTTTGCCCGTTCACGAGCGCACCTAAGGCGTAATTTGCCATTGTGATAGGAATTTAAGGTTAAGGAATAAAGGTTTGTATCGCTAATGTTACTACGCCGTAGTAATGTGGTGCGCCGCACCGAGTGGTAAGAATGTAAGGTTAAAATCTCCGATTTGCCTTACAAGTACAAAGGTAGAAATAAAAATGATATTGCCAAAAATATTTTTGTAGAAATAAAAAAGCCCCGTTTTAGGGGGATTGGTTGTAAGGTTTTGGTAGTTCGGGCAACGCTAATTCAGAACCAACACCTATAATAAAACCTGCCCCTTTATAAGTACCGCCTGTTATATAGCTTGGGAGAGGTTTCGTTTTATTGTACTTTCTACGCCTGAAATATTTACGGGTGCGTGGTGTCATCCTACTCATAATCCAATATTTCTCCCGTTATCGGGTGTCGGTCTTTGTAAATATACTGCGCATAAAGATGCACAAGGGTAATGTAGTCTTTTGTAAAATAACCATTATCGCTTACTGGCTTAAGACCGTATCTGTTTATTAAAAAGTTTAGCGTATCCATTATGCGTGCCGTACCCACAAATTTAAACAAAAAACCCGAATGTAGAAACATTCAGGCGAGATAAAACTATGAAGATTTTTTACACGGACACCTACTACACGTCCCATCGCTGAACCACGAATGAAAGCCGAACCAGCAACGCCAGCTAAAGCGGTATAGCCCTAATAGTCCTTTATGGTATGGGGTTGGTGGCATGGTTAAGTATGGAATACATCGTATTCCTCTTTTGTTTTAAATTCGTAAATAGATGTTATTTGCACAACATCAACGCTTACTGATTGCCCGTCTTTTATAGCCTTATGGAGGATGTCTAAGCTCATAACCTCACCTTTGGATAGGCAGTATCTTGCGGATGCAAATACCCTCACCTTATTATCGGTTGAATATGCTGCATAGAACACAGCAAAATAACGTTTAGGCGGGTACGGGTTATGTGCTAACCACTTAACAATTTTAGATGCAATAACTGCTGAGATAACCCCAACAATAACACCAAGCCAATAACAGTAGTCTGCATTCATAATATCAATCCATTTCGTGAACACCGTCCCACCATGCTTTACTGCTGTGGTGAACGGGTATAGCTTGTTCCATTAATCGTAATTCACTGTCTATTGCCAGCATCTCGCTATAATATTCTGTACCTACCATAGGCATAATTGCATGTAATTCTTTGCTCCTTTTATGAAGCACATCGTATGTGTATGTGTTTTGCCCTTTCTCCATTAGTCCCATATCCCAAATATACAAAACTATCCCAAATAAAAAAGCCTGCCTAAGAATAGGCAAGCCCTTATGAAAATATACCCTACATTCTTAGCTATACAGGTCAAAACCCGGCTGTTTTGCCTGTTCTGCATACCACGCCATACCTTCAGGCGTTGCAAGACCTTTATCGGGGTTCTGCTCCCGCCATGCCGCCTCTGCTGCTGACTTAGACATAATACCGCCCATACCGTCACCCGATGGCTTTTGCCCTGCACCCCTGCCACCTGCTGTAGGTGTAGCGGCTGGTGTCCATTTCTGCTCTGTCCATATCGCCGCAATAGCCTTATCTTCCGATAGTGGCGCATGGGTAACAGGGTCTTTCATCACTTCGCCGTTCTTCTTCCATACTACCCCTGTGTCTGTATGTTCAGGAGTATAGCCCCGTAACTTTGCCAATTCAAACGTTTCTTTAGGGCTTAAACCCATAGCATTAGCTGGTAGCTTTGATAGTACACCTATCTCAAACAAACCTGTTTTTAGTTGTGTTTCTGCCTGTGCTACCTTATCGGCTAATGATGTTTTATCAGCAAGTAAGGCTGCGTTCTGCTCCTGCAAGGTCTTTACTTTGTCATCACCCGTTGCATTGATAGCGGCTTTTATCTCCTTACCTACATCGCCCCACCTTTCCGCCGTAATATCCAAACCTGCGTGTTTTTTTAGTTCGGTTTTGGCTATCTCGATGGCTTTCTTTTCACCTACCTTCTCCCCGTCTTTCAACTTCACTTCATCACGGGTTGCAAGTTGCGCATCGGTGTAAATCATACCTTCAGGTACGGTTATATCCTTCTCTGCGGGGTCTGTATGTGCCGCTATGATGGCATCTATGTCGATACCTAAACTTTTTAATCGTTCTTTATCGGTTGCTTTTAACATTGTGTTGGAATTAATGGGTTAGTAAATTATTTCTCCGTTGTCGGCTTTTGCAGTACGTAGTAAAATATCGGGTTGTTATTGTCCCCGCCAATCTTCGCATACAAAGCGGTATTGAGTAATAATGCATCCTTAAGGTAGGTAGTTGTTACCATCTTAGGCTTACTTTCCCGCAACTCAAACCCGTTGGGTATCATTGTCTTATCGGTCAATGACTTTGGCACTAACCTTTTCTGCAAAGGGCGCACGTTATACACCTCAAAAACGTACTGTTTGTTGGCATTAAGACCTCCCGACCTGCGCTCATGCGGGTCATCTTCGTCTATGATTTTGCCCTGCACGTAATCGATGTACTTATCATACATCGCGCCTTGCATTTGTCCGTAATCAAATTGCCCTAAATCGAGTCCCTCGTTTAGATGCTTTTTCTTTGTCGGCGTCCCGCCTTCATTTGGTTTCGTCATTGGTTTTTATTTTTGGTAAAGTCTTATTGTCTATTTGTTCATTCAGTCTTTCTAATTCAAGTTCTAACGCTTGCTTTTTAGCACCTCTTGCATTAACCCATTTAGCAAATACCTTGTTGTATTGCATGGTTAAAACCTCCGTAGATGTGATTATCTTACTTGGCATGTGCAGGTTTGCCGTTAAGCTGTACTAACTTGCTTTTAGCTTCAAGTTCCCGCTTATCTCTGCGGGCTTTATCCTCTGCGAACTTGCGGGCTTCATCTTTGTATGGGGCTGCTATGGTGTCCCATGTGGTGAGCATGGCAATGAATAAACGCTTACGATTAACCCATTTCAACGGGGAATAACCTAACTGCGTAGGGTTGACACTTGTTACCGCTTGGAGTGCTACAAACATCTCAGGAAGAAACCACTTACTATCATTCAACGCTGTGTTATACACCTGTTCGTATTCATCAGTTGAGCAAGATAGCGATGTATCTGTGCAATGTTTCAATGCAGACATAACATCGGCTGTAAACTCTGTTATCATTCCGCTTTCAGGATATGGTATATCCTTAATCAACTCGCCTAACTTTTCATTGTAGATTTGGTCGTATATATTCATAATTACTCGGTTGTTTCTACTTCCGTTTCTCGCTCGGTTTCATCTTCTTCCTCCGCTTCAAGTATCGCCATCTTAGCAGTCGCAAATGTAATCAATTCATTGCGTAATACTTCAACGTCTTTGAACGTCCACTCGGTATCTTTCACAGTATCATCCCATTCACCAAAGTATCGCTTACATACTTTATCTTCATCAGTAACGTACTCGCTCGCCTCTACTTGGTCGGCTGATAAGTGCGGGAATGGCTCAACATCGAACTTCTTTTTGTAGATAAGGCTTTGTATCGGGTTTGATTGCCATAAGCAGTTGATGTACTTCTCATACTGATTATCTAACATGCTATCGGGTACGCCGTTGGCTTTCATGTCGTAGTACGATGCAAGGATAGTTTCAGGCGTTTGCAGCATGTAGTTACGCCCGTATGTGATATTCGCGCCCTTGTAGCTTTCATAGAACCAAAACTCCCCGATGAAGTCAGCTATAAAACGTTCTGTTTGTTCCGCCCAATCTGCGGTCATGTTCAATCGTGCGTACTTACCTTGCAGGTCGGTTAATACCTGTGTCGCAGTTTCTTTTTGGTCTTGCTTGCCGTTATACCCTGAAATCTGATTATTGTTCTTTGTCCAATAGGTAATCTGCATTAACTCTTCGAGGTTCTTAATGCCGTCTATCTGCATGTTGATACCCTCTATATCAGGGGTGACATAACCGAATATCTTTTTAAAGTCAAAGCTCGGCGATGCATCTTTACCCAAGATACTAAGCGGAAACTTAGCTACCTGTGCTATGGTTGTTTGTTGCTGATACCCTGTGCCTGTGTTATGTCCCGGTGGTGTGCAGCTTGGGCAAGCGTGTCCATCGTATTGCCCTTCGCCCTGACACCTGTTACATTGCAGTAACGGTTCTACCGCTTTAGGGAAACCGTGATACTTCTTAGTGAGCAGGTTAATACTCCTGTCATACAAGTACGCATCGGCAAGTTCAATAACAGGGCGCAAAGGTGTATCGAATGTGGCAGGGTCGGTAAATCGTATCAGGTCGGAAACGATAAATGCAGGTACTTTGTTCCATAGCCCACGTATCGGGTTCTGAACGCCTTGTAATGGCATAACCGTTACATTCGCACTCTCTCCGTTTACGCTGTTTGATACTTCAAGTTTCAGGATAACATCTTGCCCCGCATCTACCCAACGGAAGTATTGTTTATTGGTGTTCCTTGCATCTGCATTCTGCGGGTTCTGCGGGTTTGGATATTGGCTTGTAGGTGTATCGATTATGCCATACTCCACAAGTTCACTTTGCGTTAATGCAAAGCAGATGTAATCTAAGCCCCTTCCGTTACATTGATACTCCCATATATCCTGCGAGCATTTGTACGTAGGGTAACATTTAGGCGTTTCAATGTTATACTCCAACGCCTTGCCCGCCTCCACATTATCCACACCTTCAACGGTTGTTACCTTCTCTACCTCCATGAAGATAACGCCCATCGGGTCGGCACGGTACGCATTAAGCCCGAAGTTACGCACCCATTGCCGTAGTGATTGCCCGTACACGACATTCTTTAACAGGGCGTGCATCTGTTTCTCTTCGCTTTCGGGTAGGTTGAAGTAGGAACTGCCGCCCCGTGCTGTAAATACCTGCTCTTCCTCCGCAAGTAGCCTGTCAAATAGGTCAATGTTACTCAATGCGTACTCGACCCGTGCTGTGTATATCGGCTCACTTTCAAAGTACGGCAGTCGTTTAAGTGCTTTCTTCAAACCAACGCCGTGCAGGTGCATCATGAGCTTTCTGTTGAGAGATTGCCCGTAAAGCACCCGCTTTTTGTTGGGTCGCTTGGTAATGATATTACCGATTTGCGTCAGGCTATAAGATGCCATAGGAAGGGAGGTTTATAAGGGCTGGCATTAAACGATAATAGCCTATAACGCCATTGCTGACATTACAGGCTATTGTAAATATTTTGTTGTGTTTCAGCATGTCGGTAACCCGTCATATTATGCTTAATGGTACAATATTATAAACTTTGTTTGGTTTAACCAAATATATTTTTTTATACGTTGATACCCCAAACGTTTTTAGTACGGGTTTTATACTTGGTAAACTCATTATTCAGCAATGAGCAAATAAAATACCTTTTTGCATCGGAAAAGTGCCCCACAGGCTCATATGATTGCCCTGTTAGCTTATCTTTTACCTTAGTTTTTAGCATCGTGCCGTCTTTATCCTCCTTCGCATTTATGTAGTCGTCAATGCTTACCCTGCACTCATCACTTATCGTTATGCTATACCCGTACAATTCATGCTCATAAATATCGTTGATAAACTCTGCGCTTCGTGCCACCTCTGGGTGCGACTTGCCAATGCGCCTAACTACTGAATAACTGTGCATTTTTAACGTGCTGATAAACTTATCGTACCACGACATATTATTTTCGTCTATTGTGTTTTGACTATTACCAGATGGGTCGCCATACACATATACCACGTCTTTATAGTCAATGCTATCAAGCCATTTAACCACCTTTAACGCTGCTTTTACTGCATTGTTATCAGGTGCTTTACATGGAAACTCTTTAACCTGCCTGATATTCTTTGTCGATGATATGTACTGCCATGCCCCAACCGTAACGTATGGTAAGGCGTTTTGGTCACATGATAGATGTACGGTTGTTGGCTCTAACTGCAATGGTGCGACATGGGTACTTTCATTAAACTGCTTCCAAAACTCTCCTCCTGTCCTGATAATACCTCTTTCGCCATTGGCATAGATACGGTAAAGGTTGGGCTTTTTAACCCTCATATCCTCAAACGTATCTAATGCGTGTTGGTCTATGTGTCCACCACCACCGGGGCGACCTACCACCCAAAAGTTATCCCTGTATGTCGTCTTTATCCATACCGCATCGCCCTTGCTGTTCACCCGCTTGAAACTATATTCAGGGTTAAGTTCGCTAAACTCTATCCCTTCCATGTGAAGCGGTAATTCCTCCCATTCTTGGGTATCTATCAGGTGTTTATACTGCCATAGCTTTGCACTAACAGGGTTCCAGTCGCATATGAACTTCTGATTAGGTCTGCCCCTTAGCCTTAGTTTAGCTTGGTCGAATAGGTATTCTTCAAACTGATTAAACTCATTGAAGTAAACGAAGTCAAACCGCTCAATACCCTTGATATTTTCATCATCATCTAAGCCCCTGAAACGTATATCCGCTTTGCCGTCTTTGCCCTTCATCAAGTGCTGCTGAAACTCAAAGTAATCAAGCTGCATACCTGAATTAGCCATCTTGAAAGCGGAATAGACACTATCCACCACATCAACTAATTGCCGCCTGAAAGTCATTGTGGATTTATTGAACTGAAAGCCCATCAATGATAGTGCCTGACATATCGTATAGGTCTTAGCTGCCGAACTGCTGCCCTCAACAAAGATGTAACGTATAGATGGGTCTTGAAGTGCGTCCCATATGTGCCAGAAAAGCGGATTAAAGCCTTTTTTGCTGAATTTGTATTGAGGTGTAAAGCTACTCAAACGTAACTGTTTTTACCGTAATCTCGCCCTTGTTTTCAATCTCCAGCTTATCGCCGTATTTCTTAGGGTCAAGTTTGGATAGTAACCATTTACGGGCATCTACACGCAGCTTTGAACGGTTAACAACCTCTTTGTTTTCTTGCTCATAGACCTCATCACCCCTTGCAATAGTCATAAGGTCGTTTACACCTTCATCGGCTATATCCATAATCTCCTCGGCGATATGTTCTTTTTGCAGTTCTTTCGCACGTGCGTACAGGATTGAAAATGGATGTTCTCTGTCAATATACCAACTCCGTAAAGTAAAGTAGCTTATCCCGCATTTTTCTGCAATGCGTTTTAAACTTAGTGAGGTTGTGGCTATCATTTCGGCTATTTCTTCGCCAAGTTCGGGAGTGTATATTTTTGGTCTGCCTGCCATGATAGAATTGATAGGTTTATATAAAGTTTATAACAATACAAATGTAAGTTTATTTTCGGGAATACCAAAAAATGTTTTTCGTGGTGGTACTTCTTCCGCCTTTCCCCTCTACATGAACCCCATTGCAAACATATTCTTTTGCGCCCTGCTGATTAACAGAACAGGTGCGAAGATTACAGGTATTTTTAAAAGCAAACCTTTGGCATTGTTGTAATCCCGATGGCGTGAACCGGGGCAACACAGCGAACATAGTTTGGGGCTATTCTATCGCTCTGGTATCAGAACAAAGTTATAGCAATTAAAACGACACTACCAAATATTTATTACTCATTTGCTCGGTAGTGTTTAAAGAAAATAGAATGTAATACTGGATTAGCCGTTACAAAATCTTCTATTTCCTGTGACAGGTCGAGCGGGCTTGTGGGGCTATCGTCTTTAGTGGATTGGTCAATAGTCACCAATTCATCTGGGCTTACTATCCGTGTTTCGTTTATTTCGTTGAAATAAATGTCATCCTTGCAGTCCTCCTCAAACGGTATGTGCCAATATTCGCCTTTCCATTGCGCCACCATCCACTCCATAAAGTGTCTTACCCAATAGTAACCATTTTGCCTTTTCATGCTATTTATTTTTTTTAGTTACACATCTTCCCCGAACCGCCAAAAATAATTCTATTTATCAGCATCTTTTGTACTATCATAATCAATTTGTACCCGCCCATCAGGGTGCATAAATCCTATTTGATAGCAGTCAGGTGATGAGGATTGATAATAACCGCCTTGTGCGAATTGCGGTAATGCAGCACATTCAATTTCAATAGTCCACGGTTCTATGTCCTTTTTTTCTTCTTCATGTTTGGGTATCAAAATACCGTTTTTGTTTTCGTACGTCATATCATTTTAAGCCCCTTATCAAGCCCTGCGCTCTCGGCAAGGTCGTGAGTATCGAAGTAGGTTATATGCGAATTTTTATCGTTGCTATTCCTTATTATCTGTACGTGCATCTGTGGGTAAGTATCTTTGCCATGAGATAGGTTTTTATGAATACTTACAGCATAGATAACGGCACTATCAGAGTTATCAACAACAGGCGTAACATATACCCCTTTCACCTCCCACAACCATTTAAGGGCAAGTGCTACGGTTGGGGCATTAAACCTAACGCCTATCACACCTTCTTTCCCGTTCCAATTCTCAACGCTATGTTTCTTTTCTATTTGCCCGTTGTGTAATGAGCCATCCTTATAAAAATACCAATGGTTTGTAGCCCAATCAAATCCCGCATCTTTCAATGCTTTAGACTGTTCAAAATTTACTAATTGTAGTTGCATATTTTCTCTTCCATTTAATTCTTGTATTCGGGTGAAAGGGTGTAGAAGTTATAGCCGCCTGTTTCGTGGCTGTATTGCACAATGCCGTTTGATACAAGGCTTTTACCTGTACCTGTAAGGATAGTGCCACCCGATCCGACATATTCAAACCAACCGTACTCATTGTATTTGCGTATCATTATGCCGCGTTTTTTCATCACATCTACAACCCTCTGCTGCGCTGGTGTTAGTGGTTTCATATTGTGGTGGTTTTGAGTTGCATATTCAATACTTTTTTCATAATAAAGTTCAATTCCTTTTCTATCCTACCGCAATCAACATCACTATACCCATCTTCGCTAAGTGTACCAACATCATCGATTGTTGTTTTTGAATTACTGCGATAAAAATCATCTGCCGCTGCGTACAGGTAATCTATTGCTATTTTACGGGCTTCGTTCTTTCTCATATCTCAACGTTTAATTCGTTACCTGATAGTAGTTCCTGATAAGTTTTATCCATGTTTGCAAGACCTTCAATGCGTTGGCTGTATTGCTCCATGATGTGCGCCTTTAGCAACTCCGCAGCCTCCGCTTGTTGCCCTTCAAGACAGTAGGTATGGTATATTATACTATTCCATACAAACTCGTAAGTTAATGTGTCAACACGAAGTATTTTATTCTTATCAAGACGTAACCCATCGGCAACGTAGCTTTTAGACGTTTCCTTAACCGTAATCGGCTTACCTGTTGATGTGTAGCCGTGAACATTCAATGTTGCCGTTACTCGGTATATAACCATAATCCCCATTTTAATACCCGTGCAAGATACACAAGATTTATGAAGCGGAAAAATTTATTTTGTTAATCAAATTATTTCTATCTACCTTCGCAATTATGGCAAGAACGAAACACGGTCTTAAAGGGAAACCGAGCAATAACCCCAACGGTAAGCCGAAACAGGACATTAAAAAAGAACAGGTAGGGATATATGTAGAAAGCGAAACCATACTCAAATTAGGCGGCAAATGTGAGATTAGGCAGCATTTTAACCAAGTTATTGAAAAGCTACTTAAAAAATAATAGCCTTACTGGTATTGCGTTTCAAAGGTTTTTCTATATTTCTTTCTGCTTTTATTTTGTAATTCAAAATCTTTGATTACCTTTACATCGTCTTAGCAATGAAGCGGACATTAAAGCTCTCAAAAAATGAACACAGTACGCACATCAAACATCGCAGAATTAAAGAGTTTAAACGCTCAATTCGCCACAATAGCATTTGTTGGAAACGTAAAGCCCGTATCGGTTGCCATACTTAATTATGGCGGAGCATTTTATAAGGACGCTAACGGAAATTATATTTCCATTGAAGGGACTGATGATATTTACGATAGCGAAGACCTTTGGTCATTCGTTAGAGATAATGAAATAGTATTCGACTGTTAACTACTTGGCTTTCCTGAGAGCTTAGTCAGGCGTGGACATGGCATACGTTATTAACCAACC
>OFRC01000119.1_pt1 | contig 24421 bp, 23 predicted proteins | sample 1543051 | NCBI WGS metagenome assembly OFRC01 (sample SAMN07774231, study PRJEB24372) | wastewater metagenome
TAGATTATGAAACCTCTGGGCTTAAGTATTGGTCGCCAGATTTTCGTGTGTTTGGTGTTGCTGTTGCCTATGGTGATAGTAATAGTCGTTATTGGGACGTGCGTGATACTCCGGGAGTTGTGGAATGGTTGCGTGACTTACTTCCGGGCAGAAAAGTCATCGCCCAAAACGCCCAATTCGAATACCAGTGCACTCGACAGTTCGAAATTGACCCCCGATCTGTGAATTGGTACTGTACGATGGTCACAGAGTGCCTTATTAATGAGCACCGTTTGACCTATGGACTCGACGCTATCGCCGGGTATAATGGCGTCGAGTCCAACAAGCTGCTGCTGCTGGAGGATATCCGTGTGGCGATGGGGTGGAGCAGTACCGCCGAGGTACTCCGGAGGCTCTCTGAGGTCCCCCCCGCTATAGTAGCACCGTACGGTGCGTCGGACGCTCTCCTCGCGCTCCAAATATACCGGAAGCAGCAGCGAGAGATTGATCGCCAAGAATTGCATCGAGTGGTGCGACTTGAACAAGACGTCATGCCGGTGCTAGCCGATATGTCATGGGGTGGTGTGCGGGTCAACTTAGAAGCCGCGTACGCCGCGATCCCCGCGCTCGATGAGCAGGAGGCCGCGCTACAGGCAGAGATCAACGAAATCGCAGGAGGTCCATTCAATGTCAACAGTTCCCCGCAGGTCCGGGCGTTTTTCAAGCCAGAACCCATCAACAAATACCAATGGAGGCTCATTGACGGAACGCTTGTTGGACCGACGAAGGGCGGCAAGGGGCCGTCTCTTGATCAAAATGTCATGCGGGAAATCAAACATCCGCTTGCCGAGAAAATACTGGCTCTTCGTAAGACCATCAAGTTGCGCGACACCTTTATCAAGGGCCATGTCATTGGAAGTGCTGATGGGGATGGATACGTACATACGCAATTCAACCAGACAAGGAACGATGCCGACGCTGGGACCGTCACCGGACGTCTTTCGTCTACGGACCCGGCTTTACAGCAGATCACCAAACGCGATAAAGCTAACGCCGCGATCTTGAGAGCGATGTTTTTGCCCGATGCGGGAGATGAATGGCTGTGTGCTGACTATTCTCAGGTCGATTTCCGATGTGCTGCCCATCTGATTAATGATCCGGAGATCATTGCGGCATACACTGAAAACCCGGCCTTGGATTATCATCAGATCGTGTCCGACATGACCGGAATACCGCGCAATCCCCCATATGCTGGTGCGCCGAATACGAAACAGATCAATCTTGGATTGGCTTTTGGTGCCGGTGCCGGGAAGTTGGCTTTTATGATGGGGATGGAATACCAGATCAAAGAGTGGCGTGGAAAGATGGCGTATCTGCCGGGGGACCAAGCCAAAGCGATATTCGAGTTGTATCACTCAAAACTCCCCGGCGTAAAACAGTTCATGAAATCCGCTGAGGCAGTGGCGAAAGAAACGGGATACGTTAAGACTGCAATGGGGCGGCGGTTGAGATTCCCGACAGGGGCACACAAAGCGGCGGGATTGCTTTATCAGGCGTACGCTGCTGACCTACACAAACTTGGTCTGATTGCTGCTGACCGAGTAATCCGCGAGAACCGATATCCGGCACGATTATTGATGTCGTGCCACGATGAAATTGGAGTGAGTATGGTTCAGGACGAGCAGGTCAAGAACCATATCATTCAACAGTACACAGACTTTAATTCCGACAGTTCTGTGGTCCGGATGCGCGTGCCAATTCGTGCGTCCGGAGATTATGGTATCAATTGGTGGGAAGCAAGCAAATGACACATAACATTGATTTGGTCATGGATTTCCAGTACGGCAGCACCGGTAAGGGGCTGATTGTTGGTTACCTCGCGAAGCGTGGGGATTACGACACCGCCATTTGCAGCTTTGCTGTCAATGCGGGGCATACCTATATTGACGAGGAACGTGGAATCCATTGCATGGTACAACAACTCCCTGTCGCGGCAGTTGCGAGTGAGACTGTCAAAACTGTGTTGATTGGTCCCGGATCACTGATCCATGGGCCAACTTTACTCAGTGAAATCACCAAGTACGGTGAGTACCTCAAGGGCAAGCGAATCTTGATTCACCCACACGCTGCCGTCATCGAAGACTACCACACTGATCAAGAAATCGAATGGGGCATGTCCAAGATCGGTTCTACTGTTCATGGTGTTGGGGCCGCTGCGATCGAACGCATTAAACGCAACCCCATCAATCCGAATATCGCGTGTCAGCGTTTTGTGTCGGGACCGATGAAGGGGTTACGGGACTATGTGGCTACCGTGCCTGAGTACACGGAAGCTTTATCTTTGGCTGAATCAGTGATGATCGAGGGCGCGCAGGGATTCAGTCTCTCGATGTATCACGGCCAATACCCATACACGACCAGCCGGGACGTAACCCCCTGGCAAATCGCGGCGGACTGTGGAATTCCTTACAAATGGGCATCGTACATCAAGGTAATCGGCACGATGCGGTGCTTTCCGATTCGAGTCAATAACCGTGATGGCTCCAGCGGCCCGTGTTACCCGGACCAATTGGAATTGTCGTGGGATTCTTTTGCCGGTCTGGGAATGAAACCCGAACTGACCACAGTGACCAAGCTCCCGCGCCGAATTTTCACGTTCAGTGGGATGCAGTCACAGGAGGCAGCATTTCATTGTGGCGGGTATTGGGATACCCGAGTGTTTCTGAACTTCGCCAACTATTGTAGTTCTTCCGAAGAGTTGCAGGAAATCATCAATAAGATTGAACATCCATCATCATTGAATATGAACCCGCCGAAGGTGGCTTGGTTGGGCTACGGCCCGGACGATGCCGATGTTTGTGACGTAACTGAGATGCCTTGATCATGGACATGGATAACCTCGCACTGGAAGTGCAAACGCAGGCCGATCGGCTGTTCCCAAAGCGCACTGACGTCAGCATGTTTTTGAAGATGTACTCCGAACTCGGGGAGTTGATCGATTCGGACGGGTCCCACGACGAGTACGCCGACATTATGATCATGTTGTTGGATTATGGCAGCCGCAAGATGATCCCAATTGAACAGGTCATCCGCCACAAGATGGAAATCAATGAACAGCGGAAGTGGACACAATCCAACCTCGGAGTAATGCGCCATGTTTAAGATCGAAGATTTTCTGGCATACGAACACGAGTACCATGGACTTGAAGCGGTAATGCGACTTCAGTCCGTCAAGCGGTGGCATATGATTGAAACAATCAGGACGCAGACATTGGCAGAACATTCAGCTAATGTCGCGATGTTGGCTGCACTGATCGCTCATACCGCCCCCATCGAATACTTCAGTAGCCCTGGGGATATTTCGATTATGGCGCTAATTCATGACATGCCTGAGGCGTTCACTGGTGACATTCCAAGCCACTCCAAGAGGCATATTTCTGGCATCGACTCCTTGGAAAAATCAGTGATGCCGAAACAGTTGGCGCGCATCGCGCCGGTGCCTTCGGACAATGATGCCGTCCTCTTGAAGCTGTGTGATTTGGCGGACGGTATTCGGTTCATACGAATTCAAGGGCTTGATGGTACGGCGGTACATGCACAGGAGGGGTTGGAGAATCAACTCACCATGAAGCGCATGGAGATGAGCGCTCTGGGGTGGCCCGAGCATGTCAGATCACACGTTATGCTCCATGTGCTTTTTTATGCGTACGAGGCACACTGAATGATCAGGACTCATGCGGAATCGGTCTTCAGGAAAGAGGTCGCGCAAGCGATGGAGGGTCATTGCTTATATACATGGCACGAAGATCGGATCATTTCTCCAGGAGTTCCTGACCTACATTACGTATGCAAGGGACTTCCTGGGGAATACCGGGTCGGGTGGCTGGAATTAAAGGCGATATCGGCATTCAGGGGCATGAAGAGAGTCCATGTGGAACCGTCACAACACCAGTATGCGAGAAAATGGGGTCCACATATGCCGATTCACTTCTTGGTCAAAGTTGGTAATAAGGCTTACCTGATCCCGTCGAATATGAGTCGCGAAATTTCATTGGCGGTGGATGCCTCTTATTTGGCAGCTGCGGCGGACCATGTTTACGATATGGCCACCGATTTTCATACGTTGCCGGACAAACTAAAAACAATCACGAGGATACACAATGGCGCAGTTTAAAGATTATGATGGGGAGTCACCTGCCATCATAATTAAAAATACTCTGGACATTATTCACCTTCCGGGCGAGGTGTTTGAGGTCCGAATCCCCAAGACGAAGATGGGGACCATAAGTGGATATTTTGATGACACCACTGTCGCGGCGGCATTGATCGCGAGAGAGAATGGGAAGCATCAGTCTATATACATGACAGTCAATCCGGTTGACCCGGATTTATTGGCCCGGTCCGCTAACCGATTAACCTCCGGGTCGTTCTTGACATCATCTGATAGAGACATCGTTCGCAGGCGGTGGTTCTTGATGGACTTTGATCCGGTCCGCCCTGTTGGGATATCAGCGTCCAGTCATGAGCTTCAACTTACCCGAATCAAGGCCGATGAAACAATCGGTTGGTTGACATCAATCGGGTGGCCTGAACCGATCATCGCTGAATCCGGTAACGGGGTGCATGTTATGTACCGGGTCGATGAACCGAATGATGACGCCACTCGGGTAGATTTCGAGTGCGCCCTTAAAATGCTATCGTCGATTTTTTCGGATGACGCAGTGAAAGTCGATGTCACAGTGTTCAACGCGTCGCGTGTCTGGAAAGTCTACGGAACGATTAGCATGAAGGGATCGTCCACGAAGGACCGCCCACATCGCGTGGCCATGTTCACCAAGATCCCCAAGGAGCGAGTACTATTGCGCCGGGATCAGATTGAAACTGTAGCACGAGCGTTACGCGACGCGAAATCGGATGAATTCAGGCAACAATCCGGTGAATTCATTGAGGATATGTCAAAGTGGTTGACTGACAGGGGACTGACGGTTACCAGTGGTCCACGCCCCATGTTCGGAAATGAGGGACAAAAGTGGACAATCACCAAGTGTCCTTTCAATGAGAATCACGACAACCCGATGGTGGGGTTGGTGAATAACCGCCCCGTATTCAGGTGTCTCCATGATTCGTGTTCAGCGTACCGTTGGAAGGAATTCCGGGAGAAAATCGATCCGACGTACAAGGACCCGGACACCATCTACGCTCGATTGAAAGAGTGGTGTGACGGCACTGATCAGAACATGGATGTTGAGTTGGTGCAATCTGCGTGCGCCACGGGCAAATTGTTGACGCCTGTCCTCAAGAACATTCGCAAAAACTGCACCCGATCCCGAGTGCTGCTTCTGGAAGATTTAATAAAAAATGAACGCGCCCGATTCCAACGCGAAACCATCGGCGATAATAACGAACGGGGTAACATAATCGGTCTAATCAATCGTACCCGTCAATTTCAAACCGAAGGCACCGTGCCTATGTATTGGATCGCGGATTACGATCATCGGGTTCGGGCAGGAAAGATCGGGGACATTGATAGTGCTCGGTGTGGTGAACAACATGAAATCGCGCTCATGGTACGATTCCACACTGCTGGTGACAGTTGGGTAAAACAAACCCACGCCAGCCAAGTAATCAAGTATCTAGCGGAAGAATACCGTGTCAACCCATTGCGCGTTCATCTGAAACAACTAGAATGGGACGGAGTGCCGCGAATTAATACGTGGCTGGCAGATTACATGGGGGCCAAACCCGGCCCGTATACCGAAGCGATCGGACGTAAATGGTTGATATCGGCAGTGGCCCGAGCAATGGACCCCGGATGTCAAGCTGATCATATGTTGGTTATAGAAGGGACACAGGGCATTGGCAAATCACAGGCGCTCCGCATTCTTGGCGGCCAATTTTATACCGAGTATTCGGGGGCCATGACGGGGGCAGGCACGAATCATAAGGACATGGTGGCCGTTATTTGTGGTAAAATGATCGTTGAAATGTCAGAACTGGCCACTATCCGCAAAGCAGATATGGAGGCGCTAAAAGCTATTCTGACGACGACGGTGGATGATGTTCGATTGAGTTACGAGCGTGACGCCAAACCGTACCCACGGACTTGTATTTTCGCAGGTACAACGAACGAGGTGGGACAGGCGTATATCGCAGATTTGACGGGCGCCCGTCGCTTTTGGCCATTCCATGCGGGTGAGTGCGCGCCGGTCAACACGGTAGGCCTGAAAGGAATACGGGATCAGCTATGGGCGGAGGCAGTCGCCGCATATGAGAACGGGGAAGATTGGTACACGGTTCCTCAAGAATATGTCTTGGAAGAGCAAGCCGACCGTCAAATCACAGTTGAAGGCAGTGACCCATGGTATCAAAAGATTCGGGATGCGCTGACCGATCCCGATAGTTATGCGAATGAATTGTTCGTTGCCGTACCGAAATACGAGAGAGGGCTACAAGTAGAAGGTTTTTGTGTCAGGGCGGGTCCGCTGCATAATATCTTGGGGGTTTTGCTTCGCATAGATACCGCCCAACAAACGACTGTGGCGGTAACTCGGGCGCTCAAGATTTTGCGCACGATCGGATTCATTAAGGTCCGCCCCAGCCAGAAGTGGTATGGGATTTCCTATGCGTACGAACTGAAAGAATCATCGATTCCACATTTGTGGTCGGCAATCGATGCCGCTAGATCAACTATGAAATTCCCAAAGAAGGAACCGCACAGTTGATTATTCTTGATTCAAATTGTTGACGGTTTGCCCGGCATAGACGCCGGGCGCGACTAACTTGTTTGCCACTTCTTTGATCTTTTTGACTTTGACTTTACGACGCATGCCTTTTTCCATGGTGTCCGCCACTTTCTTTGGATCGAGCATGTCGTTCGCAATCTCAATCGCCAACTTCCGGTCGATCTTGCCTTCAAGTCGATCAAGAATGGCATTCGCTACAGTCACCACCCGGCTTAGTGGGTTTGGTATCTTGCCGCCGCCGGTGGCCTCGTGAATCGATGAAGACACCGCTTGCCCCGCTTGCGGCGCGGCTTCACGACCTTTTTGGGCCAAGTACTTGTCCCGCGCTTCCCGAGCCAAGTCTGCGCGGATCGATTCAACCCTTTGTACTTGGTTGGGGGTCAACACATCCGACAACTTTTCGTACCGGGGGGCGTTCGTGAGCGATCTTTTAATTGTTCCGGGTGCGTCACGAACAGCGCCAGCGAATGAAGTTGCCTTCTGTTGGGCTTCTTCACCGATCGCAGGGACCAATTTGTCTTTCAGATACTGACCAACTTCAGCTTGGTTGATCGGAGCGCTGTCCGCCTTGAAGTTTTCCCGTGCTTTTGCGAGTTTGGGTGCGATCTGCTCAAGAACATCAGTTAAATCTTGCTGCGTTTGAATGAGCAGTCTCTTTTCATTGGCGTCGGTAGCCTCACCGATTTGTTTCCCGAGAGAGCGTCTGATCAGATCCAATCCTTCCACATCGCCTAGACTCGAGAAAGTTTTGTTTTCTTCTCTGGCTGATTTCACTGCATCTTTACGCGCTTGCTTGATCGAATCTCGTTTCATCAACAGATCGATCTGCGGCTTCAATGCTTTTGCCATATCAACATCGACACCTTCGGCATACGCGGCGGGGTAGTTTACAGCAGCGTTGGCTTGTCGCGCCGCCTTATTCGACGCTTGTGTGGCTTCCGTGCCGGACACCTTCTCGATCTGGGTGATGCGCGCAGCATTTGCGGCGTCGTCACGAGCGACGTATTTCGAGGGAGCAATTTTTCTGGCGGTTTCTTGCAACCCACTGAATTCCGCCCGACCCACACCCGCTGCTGCTTGACCGGCTGTGGGGGTACTTCCGGGCACGATTTCTTTTGCCGTTCTTAGTGCATTGATGATCTGGCCGAACTGATCCCCGGCAGCGGTCATATAAGTGCGCGCTTTGATGGCACCAGGATTCATCCAAGGTTCCATCGCAACTCGATATGCCTTTTGCCCGAGCCACCCTGCGACAGGGGACACTAAAGGAATTGCTCCGCCGACACCGCCACCGATCAAAGCATTCTTGACTGTCTCATCGACACCAGATACAGTTGAGGGCGTCGCTGCGCCCATTCCCGTGCCCACGCCGACACCCTGAGCTATCCTAGTAGCCATACCCGCCGCCTGTGGCAGCCGTGATACCGCCCCGGCCCCGGACGCCAGTGCCCCGAGTCCCCCGGCCACATCCCAGGCATCGGGACTGCCCATCCCACGCCTTTTCATCTCTTCAAACGCTCTGATTTTTTCAGCGGTCCATTTGCCGACGACAGGCTCGTTGCCCATTTTCTCAGCCAACCAATCACCTGCATTGGCCCCTGCTTGGAACGCTCCGACGACGGGAGAAGCCACTCCCCATGCCGCACGCACCGGGATCGACCCCGCTACCATGTCCATCCAGTCAGCTTTAGCGCCTGACGAGGGAGCTGCACCTGTAGCGGTGGGCCGGGGCTGGACGGGAGGTACCAAAGGTCGAGCAGTGGATAGATCGAATCCTCCCCCTGACGATCCCATGGTGTTGGCCCTATCGGTCAACACTTTTTCGGCATCTTTCCACGCCGCCATCTGAATGGCGTTGCCGCCTCTGGACATTTCTTTACGAGGGGCAATCAGATCTTGGTCGTTGCGGGAGCGTGGCGTTGGAGCGCCACCTGTAGCAGATACCATGTCCGCAGGACCTCCCGGAATTCCAGTATTGGTGGATTCCGGGAGGAGGCTTGGTTCGACAATGGGTTTAGCCGAGGCCAGATCGAACGCCATTATTTCACCTCAATGAAATTCTTACCATCAGGACTCACATACGCCTTATTGCCTTTGGCATCTTGATGTAGGTTCCATCCGGGAGGGATCTTTGATGTCGGTGCCGGTGCCGGTGCGTTCCCAGCAGCGGGCGTACCGCCCCCCGCCTTCACCCTCATAATTTCTGCGATCTTAGCGTTGGACTGTTGGAATTCACGCATTGCTTTGATGAATTCAGGCTCAGACTGTGATGTCCGTGCACGTAACAACGCTCGGGTGCCTTTCTCGCCTTCGATCTCGGTGATCGCCCCCCCACCTTTGAGCGAGTCTTTATACGCAGTCAAAAACGCGTCGCTGAGGATCTGATCTTTGAGCGCATAGAAATTCGCCTTGTCCGTGCCCGGAACAAATTGGAATCCCGGTTGTGCGGATGCGCCCACCGATACCTCGAATCCTTTGTGGGGTTTTGCGCCGCCTTGAGGTATGATGATTTTTCCTTTCGCGTCTACATTGGCGTCACCGATCATTTGGCCGATGATGTTATTCACTTCATTGACATGTTGCAGTGCGGCCGGTAGCGCTGCTTGCGCATCGAGTGTGTTCTTGGTTTGAATCTTCGCGCCTTCCTTCGCGCCAGTGACCCGAGCTTGTTCTTCGGGGTTCATCTCGAAGTTGAGTCTGTCGCGTGTTGTTTTGTTAGATTCAATACCGCGTGCGTTTGTCGCGGATTCACCGGGGGTCATCTGCTTCTGCTGCTGGGCAATCACATTCGGGGTCGCACCAGGGGCATACTTTGGCACCGAGAACTGCGTGATTGTCTGACCGTTGTCAATACTCCCGAAGTGCTGTTCCAGTTGGTTTTGTGCGCTCAGGAGATTGAACATCATCTGCTGCCGCCACTTGCCGAACCCCTCGATGTCTTGAGGGATCGTCGCCAGCAGTTGTTCAGCCTTGTCCTGCGGAATCTTGCCTTCTCTCACAGCGTTCTGAATATGCGTGATGGCAGCACCGGGAGTGGTCAGGCCAGCGGCATCCTTGAGCGAGTCGGTCAACTTCATCCGCGTGGTTTCGTACTCGGTCTTTCCCGCATCGGCAGCAGACTTCTGAGCCGAAGCCATCTCCTGCTTTTGCTTGACCCGTGACCCGAGCAGCAGTTGACCCGCACCACCATACTGGTTGAGTCCCTGGAGTCCTTCAGGGGTGTCAAGGTTCGGGTTCGACCGCAGATAGTTCCTCAGACCCTCCTGTTCAGCCAGGGACCGGGACTTTTCGGTCATGTTCAATTGGTTCATCTGGTTCTGCTGCATCCCTCGTTGGATATCCTGAGCAGCGGCATACTGCCCAATCATGTCAGGTGCTTGAAACTTCCCGCTTTGAGCAATGAGTTCGTTGAGTGACATGATCAGTACATCCCGATTCTGTTTGCCGTGGGGGTGTAGTCATACGTACCATCAAGTGTCCCGTATGGTGCTACCGCTGGGTTTGAGTTTTGCAGTGAGTTTCGCAGGGCATTCGCCTGGTTGTAAGCACTCGCTGCGGTGGTCAGGGCACTCCCATAGGCATTTGACTGAGCCATCTGACCGGCGGCACCAGCCTGCCCAGCAGCGTTGATCCCGGCAGCGCCAGCGTTACCGGCCTGCTGGTACGTGCTGCTGGCGTTGCTTGCGTAGTTCTGACCAGCGGCACCCGTGTTGTTCGCGGCGTTCTGACCCGAGGACATGAGGGAGCCGAGGGGCGCGAGTGCATTGGTCCGGTTGGTCTGGTACAGGTCCGTGTTGAAGTTGCGGTTCTGGTTGTACTGGCCCGTCTGGTACGCACGGTTCGTGTTGAACAGTCCCGAGTTGTAGGTGCGGTTCTGGTTGTACCGATTGAATGCGTTCTGGTACTCCTGCGAAGCCATGTCCTGACCGTACCGGGATGCAGCCTTCAGGGCACCACCGGAGATCAGACCACCACGGGCAGCAGCGGTGCGATCCAGCGCCTTCAGACCCTCGCTCATGCGGAAGGCGTAGCCAGGGTCTTGCTGGAACTTCTCCATGCTGAAGTCGCCGGGGTCTTGGTAGTTCCCGACCATCAGGTCCGGTGCCGCCTGATACCCGTTGGCATACATCCCGTAGTACGGGTCTTCACCGGGGATCGTGCCAGCCTGACCCATTTGTGCCTGACTCGCCTGCCACTGCTGCTGCTGTGCCTGCTGCTGACCATACAACTGGTCAACTGCCGCGTTCAACGCAGCCTCATCCACCGATGCGGGGGTGCCGCCTGACATGGTGTAGCCGCCACCGTCCATGCCGGGGTTGTTGACCATCTCGCCGGGGGTTGCCGGGGTCGTGTACTGCGCCAGAAGTTGCTGACGCAGTTGTTCACGGGTCTGCATCGCAGGCTGCGGCATCGAGGTCGCAGCAGACTGAGGCTGCTGGTACAGGGCGTTCGTCGATGCCGATCCAGCGTACCGGGGATCAGCCTGGAGTCCCAGCATGGACATCAGACGGTTCTGGGCAGAGAGTCCAGCGCCAACGTAGGGTTGGTTTCGAGCAACCTGCTGCTCATACATCTGCTTCTGAAGCGCCAGCGCCTTGTCGGCGGATTCCGCCTGAATCCGTGCCGCATCTGTCGCGGCCTGCGCCTGCGTGTTCGCAGCACTACTCGCACCCTTGGAACCAAGCAGTCCGCCGAGGATTGAGGCTCCACCTCCAATAGCAGCAGCAACCATGAATGTCATTTCAACACCTCGTTCTTCAGTTTGTTCCCGATGGTGAACATGGATGCTGGGTCATGTTCGACCAGTTCTTCCTCTGCGTCCTCAACGGTCGTGGAATCGACCCGATGGAACGTCATGCACAGGGCATCCGTGACCGAGTAGACCACCCGCTTGGTTCCCGGCTTGCTGCACAACAGGTGCGGACCCGTGATGACCTGAACACCGTCGTCGGTGGTCACAGCAACCGTGCCACTGACGATCATGTAGAAGTGTTCCTTCTTGTGGACCTTGCCCACCACCGTCACATCAGCATGACGGAACACCTTGCGGCAGTACATCCCACCGTGAAAGTAGTGTTCCGTGACCGGCTCGTACTGCGGCATCTGGACCAGCGCGGACTGAAGCGCAAGCACCCGATCCCTCATATCGAGGGGTCGTTCCTGCTCAACGACTTCAACCGTGTCGGTCATCAGGTCACCTCGCGCCCGGATGCCCGAATGTTGATCGACGTTCCCGCGCTGCAAATGGTCGAGATGAACCCGCTGGGAGCCAGAATCTGACCCACGATCTCGGGGAACGTGTAGGTTTCACCCGGCTGGAGCGATTTCGTCTTCGTGACCAAGTTCTGGTTTCCGGCGGTATCCCCCGAGGTCACGAGGTTGACGCTGATCGTCACCGCTACGGTGGTGTAGCAAGTGGCAGTAAACTTGTCGATGATCGTCGTGACGTTCGTCGCGGTGTACTGCGTGGTCTGGGACGCCTCTGCGATTTTCGCGGGGATGAGGACTTTGGCGGTGACTGTCATGATTACTCCTTACTTGGCAGTGTAGGTGGATGCGCCGGTCTTGACGTACAGGGTTGTCGAGGCACCCCCTGCGGTGTTCAGGTACAGAGTCCCGATGGGCTTGCCATCAGCACCAGAGGGTGCCCCACTGCCTGTGACAATACTGACCTCTGTATCCCCGATAAAGAACTCACGAGAAAAGACACCAGCCCAATGCCGTGCAGTGCCCGATGCGGGGTAGCCCAGGAACTCGCTGTTGTTGTCGTTGGGGATTATCCCCCCACCAGCGCCACCGATCACGGTCACAGCATCTGCGATGTCAATCCAATTGCTGCCAATGACAGGGGAGATCACGGGCGCATAGGTTCCATCGGGTGACTGGAGCGCCAAGCTGGTCGCAACCAGGGCACCGCTGACCACGCCACCGCCGGGGACGGGGGAATCGTTGGCATCATAGAACGTGTTGCCGACCATGACTGACCGAGCGTTTGCATAACCTAAACCAAGGAACTCAATGTTCTTGGTGCCTGACCCAGCGGTTCCCGTGTACCTGCGGAACCCGTTGCCGATGGCAGCGAAGTCGCAGTACGAGGTCGCACCCAACACCACAGCAATATTATTTGTAGGGTTCAGTGAGGTTGTCGGGTAGTTTCTAATGAACGTACTGTTGGACACTAACACTGAACAAGTGGATGCTGTGAGAGTGCCATCAATCACCACATCAGCAAGCCCACCATTGGACTCAAACATACAGTGGTCAATTGTCAATTGCTTACACAACACATCCTGATACTTGTTTCGGACCCCTCCTCCTGTGGGGGTGTTGATCCCGTCGAATGAGAACGAGCAACCTTTGATCCCGACGTTGCCGCCAAGGATGTCCACACCAGCGGTGCGGCAGATGTTGATGGAACAGTGGTCCACTACCACAGCGTTCGGGGGCGACCGAAGACCACCCACAGTCACAGGGGTCAGTTCTCCCATATACAGACCAATGTCTGCTTGTGACAGTAGGAGGTCGCGGAACACACCACCGATGCAGTTGATCGCTTCGACGCAGATTTCATGACCCTTGATCTGCATGTCCCACACCAACCCTGACACGATGCAGTTCATGTACAGACCAGTGCCGGTACCAGGGGCGATGATGTCCCCCGTGATGGTGGTGTAATTCACCTTCTTGATGATCGAGAACCCGCCGATCCATGTGTACAGGTATCGGTAGCCGATCTGTGCTTCGGTGTACCCGCTGAAGTCGTAGCTGACGCACCCGCCTGTTGAGACTGATGTCCGGTAGTCCAGCAGGATGGTCAGACCCGACCCAGCGCCGCGCAGGGCAATCTCATTACCCGAGTCCTCCGAGGTGGCGTTCGGCCAAGTGATTGTCAGGTTGCTGGTGATCTTGTACCGGCCCGGTGGCATGTACACGATCCCACCATTCCCAGCACCTTGGAACTCATCAATCGCAGCCTGGATCGCGGCAGTGTCATCTGTGGTGCCATCGCCAACGGCACCGTAATCCTTCACGTTGATCATCTGGCGCAGCTTGTCCTGCACCGTCTGGGTCGTTGGGCTGCTGACACCGGACGCATACCCGATCAGGTCCGCGCCACCGGACGCTGCGAGGGTCGCCAGCGTGGCTGCAACCGTGGCGGCATCAGCGCCGTTCAGGTTGTCCACAGTCCAGACCTCAACGTCGGTGGAGGTCTTCAGGACCATCTTGTACATGCCTGTGCCCAGCCACACCGACGCCTCGCCACGGGAGTCCAGAATGACCGGGTTCGCGTTGGCAGTGCCACCTCCGTAGTTGGTGTAGCTTGCCAACGGTGTGGTCGTTCCAGCGGCGTATGTGTACAGCTTGCCACCCGACAGGGGCGCACCGTTCGCGTCGAAGAACTGGAGTTTGGGTTGGGGTGCGATGTTGGTTGTCATAGTAGTCCTACCGAGTACATGGCGAAGGTGGCATTGGGGCAAGTGGTCGTGGTGAAGGAACTCCCCGCACCAATCTCAAGACGAAGTGCATGACCGACTTGCGAAGATGAGATCGTAAACGGCAATGTGACACCAAATGTGTAGCCCACGAGGTCGGGAGCCACAAACGGGGTAATCGCCAAATTGGTCAGTGCCGCCGATGCAGTCGTGTCGTACACCCGCATCGCAAACAACCTTGACAGACCACTCGAATCAAACTGGAGAGATACGTTCATGACGAACATGTAGTCCCCCGCGTAGGCAGGGGTCAGCGTCCCGTTGGTCAGGTCAGTCGTCACACCGCTGCCGGATGTGAACCCGCTGGCATCGTACCCTGTGATCGCCACGTAACTGGCACCCAGCGTCCCGATGGTCTGAGTGGTCGAGTACTTGCGGATCGACCCGCGCCGGGTGTCGGTGGATGAGGTTGTCTGTACGGGAACGAACGGAGGTGCCAGGGTCAACCTCTGCATGTCCGACACCAGCGAATCAACACGCTGGAGAATCCCGAGGGGGTCGATGGGGGTCAGAACATCCGGCAGGACCATCTCGGGGTACGAGGGGATGATCAAGTCCTGCACCCGTTGCTCGGGAGAGCCGGGGATCAGGGCAGCATCGTCCGTTGGCACCGGGTACGCAGGCAGAACCTGCAACGCGGGGTCATCTGATGGGGTGACACCCTGACACACCGGACACACAGACCCCATCCCCTGCAGATCAACGTCGACCATGAACGGTTGGGTCGTGGGGGTCAACTGGAGGTCAGTCCACGAGGCATCCGTGGTGCCGCTGCCCGTCAGGGTGAACAGATTCAGGAAGAACCTGTACCACTCACGCGAAATCAGTCCGGTACGCTCATCAATGAACGGGACACGCGGGGCGGGAATGCTCGTGACATTCATTGCCGGGTGGGCGACAGGATCAACTGCGCCCCCATGATGGTGATCTTCACCGGGTCAGTCCCAGACACCTCGTACACGCGATCCCTGATCTTCATGGTCATGCCCAACCTGCGCCAGAAGGTCCGGTATCCATACCTGCCGATCTTGCCCATGCTGGACCAATGCTCGTTGGACCATGTGTGCCCACCGTCATCCGACCAGCGGAGCATCACTTGAGGGTCCGACCCCTGCCCTGTGTTCAAGCCAACACCCGTTTCACAGTCCAGTTGGAGAGTGTGCTGCGCCGTGCGGTTCAGGTCGTTCTTGCCCGTGGGCAGCGCACGCCAGGACCGGAGCCAGCGTTGGATCGAGCCGTTGTCGGCGTAGACGTTCAGGTCGAAGGCATAGACGTTCGAGTTCTCGAAGTCCCCGATGACCACCTCGCCGTTGTAAGCCATCTGACAGTTCCCCCGGTGGCGCACAAACTGACCCTCGTGGAACCCGGCCCGTTCATGCCACAGTTCCGTGGAAACGTCATAGACCCATGTGGTGTCTTCAGAGGGGAACACCAGCACGTAGAAGGCATGACCGTCCTGCTGGTACGTGTACCCGATGGCATCCGAGATGTCACCGTACTGCTGAATCTGCCACTCGACAGCATGGGTCGAGATGCGCTTGCCGGTGTACCCATTGGAGCGATAGACGATGCCTTGACCACGGGAGTCAGCACCGAGCCAGAACAGACCGTTGTCCAGCTTGGCGACAGAGTACGCGGCAGCGAGGCCAATCTCGTTGAATGCGCCCTGGATGCGCTGGAGGGGGAAGTCCGCGCTCCCCGCGTCATACCAGACCTCAATGGAGTTGGTTCCGAACAGCCATGCTTCCCGGTGGTCCACGATGGCAGCGACCAACTGGTCGGGGGAGCCTTCGGCGCTGGCGAACTCCAGCGGGTCGATGGCAGTGCCGTCCAGCAGGCTCGTGACCCAGACCTTCTGACTGTTCGGCTCGTTGAACACGAAGTAGCCGTCAAGGTAGCCGACCGTCACCGCGCCGGGGAAGTCAGTGTCGGCAATCTGGGCAAACTCCTCAGTGGTCGAGTTGTAGATGAAGCTGGGGCCATTGCAGGCAATGAACATCTGCGTCCCGTTGTCCGCGATGCTCACGGGTCCGGTGCCAGACAGATTCCCGATGTACAGGGAGGTCCAGTCTGCGTTCAGCCGGTACAGTTCCTTGCCAGATACCACGTACCCATAGTTCCCCATGCGCCACAGTCCCCGGATGGGACCATCGCCCACCGTAGCGAGGAGCCGCAGGCCGGGTGCGCGGTTCAGAAATGCCGCCTCCTTGCCACCTTCGGGGATGCCCTCCGCAAAAAGGTTCACCATGCGCGAGTCCGCAGCATTGACGCTGCGTGCGACATAGGAACCCCCGAGGATGGGCGTCTTCATCAGTAGTTACCTGCGTAGATATTGAACCGCTGCCTTGACACCATGATGGCATACGGGATGCTCATGATGTCACCGGGGTTGTTCTGGCTCTTGAGGTTGCGCTTGGACACGTTCGCAATCTGGGACACGGTGCGAGGAGGCTCAATGCCAAACTCAGCGGCAATCTCACGGGCGAGGTTGTACCGGAACGCACGCAGGTAGCCGGGTGGGAACGCGAGTTCCGTTGCCAGCGTGGCGGGTTGCGCCAGTTCCTGAACCGAGATGAAGTGCCACTCCAGCGCCCTGGTGGGCTTCGGGTAGATGGTCATCGCAATGTCAGGGTTCTCCATGTTGATCCACATGACCTGTGGATAAGTGGAGGTCACGGTCTTGACCGCGATCCCGTCGTACTGCTGCTGGTTGATGAACTTGATGCCAAACGAGACACCCGTGGACGCATCACGATAGTACGTGGAGTCATCAAGTGCCACGGGGCGCAGACCCACGAAGTCGCCTGTGGGTCCGAGGGTCTGGGTGATCTCGTCAGAAGGCCAAGTGAACTGCTGGTCGATGGTGTTGTAGATCATCAGACGCTCGGTGTTCCACGAGTCAATCATCTGATTCATTGCCATCAGGGCATCGGCGGAGGTTTCGGCAGAAGGAACTTCGCCTTCAGCCAGCGCACCGATCAGTCGGAGCGACCCATTGATGATTTCACCCGCTGATGCCATTTTCTGCTCCTTCGACGGGCTTGCGCCGGTTTGCCTTTAACCTGCCATCCGGTTTCTTGACTGGAGCCGCCGCGACGGGCGTATCTGGATTGTACGGCAACCATCCGGCTTTGAGGTCATATTCTGCCTCAAGATCGGAAACGGCAACCTTGGTCCCATGAATGGGGTGCGTGAGGTAGATGACCATGTGATACGGGGGACCGAAGTCCCCCGTCCTTTGTGGCAGTTAGCCGATTCGCCACGCAGACCCGTCGCAGAACACGCGGACGTTGCGGCAGCGGGGAGTTGCGCCACAGTCATCCCGGTCAACGTGATATTCGTCAGAACAGGGTCACTGTACGCGACACCCGCCGATTTGGTGTTTCCGGTCATGTTGGTTCCTTTTATCCAGCCCCCGAAGGGGCCGGAATTGATCAGGTCAGACGATACAGGGTCCACGCGCCAGTGCCGGTCTTCCGGGCACGGAACATGGCGGAGGTGGTGTAGGTCACCGTGGCAAGACCAGTGATGGTCCAGCCGGTGCCAACAGCCACTGTGATGGTGCCAGTGCTGGCACCAATGTTCACGATTGACAGATCGAAACTCGAATTGACCTTCGCATTGGTCAGTTGCGCTTCAAGCAAGGTCACAGTGGGCAACGTGTAAGTTGCCGCCGTGGTGGTCGTGTCACCGACCAAGATGCCGCCAGTGATCTGCGCCGCCGTGAGGGTCGCGGTCGAGGTTGCGGTCTGGGGTGCGGGTTGAATGCCCAGCGGTGTTTCGTTGATGTTGCCATCGCCAATTTGATAGCCACCGCCAACTGAGGGAATTGCCATGATGTTTCTCCAAAAATGTGAATGTGGGAGACAGGGGCCGAGGCCCCGGTCAGGTTAGCCCCAGATGCGGGTCGCCATCGAAGGACGGATCGCAGCGTAGCCGTACAGAACGTCAACACGACACGGCATCCGGTCGTTGTTGATGTCGTACTGGCGCACGATCCGCATGGAGATGCCGTTGTGGGTCTGGCGCGAAGCCATGTCCACACCCTGCGGCAGGAGCAGGTCAGCCGTCGCCAGCGTGATCGCATCCTTGTGGTACGACAGGTTCTGCGCGTACTGCGTCGAAGCACTGCCCAGCATCGTGACCACAGCGGTCGCCTGCGGGAACGAGTCCACAGTCGCCAGAGCGTGATCGGCGGTGTAGATGGGCGGGGAGATGCTCAGGGTGCCGGTGGACGAGGCAGTCAGGTCGGCGGTGACGACGAACTGCTGCAACGATCCGGTGGACTGACGGGTCTGCGGGTTGACCGCATACACGCCAGCGATGGTGAACACATCACCCTGCTTCCACGTCTTGCTCGAACCCGTGAAGGAGATCGGCAGCGTGGCCTGACCCTGCGTTGACAGGGTGCCGGTGGAGGTGATGGTCGTACCCCATGCGCCCGTGGTGTGCATCCCGATGGACTGGCTCATGTTGATCTCGTCGAAGCCGAGAACACCCGTACCCATCATGCCGTTCTTGAACTGGCGGGACACGGTATCGGTCGGATTGAACAGACCTTTCATGCCTTCGACCAGCCCAGCGTTGGCAGCAGGGTTGACGGTTGCGTAGCGCGGCGACATCGGCGTGGCGAACTCGTTCAGTTTCTGCTGGGCCTGCAACAGGACCAGCGATGTGCCGGGAGTGGTGCCGGGGGTGCCGACTGAGTTGTAGATCGACTTGTAAGCCGTCGCAACGTCAGCGTCGATGGAGGAGGCCAACTGCGAGATACGCGGCTTGAGGACACGTTCCGCGAAGTCGTCCAACTGCATCGTCAGTTCAGCACTGGTGAAGTTGATGCCGATGTGCTTCTGGCTGGCGACGGACAGCGTGGTGTACTGCTCGTTGTCGTCCTGCACTTGCAGCGCGGCACCGTCCGTGACCAGAGCGCGGTCAGGCAGGCGGATACGCAGCGTGGAGCCGATCTTGGCACCCTGCACGGCGAACGAGTCATCGTACTGACGGTTACAGTTCCGGCTGATCACCAGATTGTTTTCGAGGATTTCCAGCGACTTGCGGGTGATCATGTCGATGGTTAAGAGAGAATTGGCCATTTCAGGTTTCCTTTGCGTTGGTTAGCGAAGCCGTTGTGCTTCCAGCTTTTTCATCTGTCGGGCACGGTCCGCTGCGATCCAGTCCGACGTACTCATGGTCTTCACAGACCGAGGATCGGTTGTATCGTAGGTGGGCGAACCCACCGAACGGGCAGTGACCGGCGCGATGGGAGCCGGAGCACTCGAAATTTTCTTCACCGGGGGATCAGACGCCAACTTGGCCTCGATCTTCCCGATTTCCTTGGCCTGCACCAAAGGTGGCAACTTGGAAATACGGTCCGCTTCTTTCGGGTTGGTTCCGAGGTAGTAAGCCACATCGGGACCACTGTCCGAAGCCTGGATCGTCTGAGCCATCGCGGTCGTGATTCGCAGGTTCGGGTTGTACGCTACTTGGTCAAAGTCGTCGTACTTCCCACGAGCCTCTTCCTCACGCTCATGGTAGCTCTCAAGAATCTCGGACTGCTGCCGCGCCTGCTCCCGCTGTTCGAGCTTCTTCTGGGCCAGTGCTTCGGCGTAAGCCTCAACCGACTCAAACTGCTCGGCGGGCGGCAAGTCCACCGGGGGAGGTGGTGCTGCAACCGTCTGATGTTCCCGTTCCCATTTGCGCTGCTCTCGCGCAAGCCTTTTGCCAATCGCTGCGTCCAGTTCCTCCTGAGTGAAGGTCTTGGGGGCTGGCGGTGGCGTTTCTACCGGCGTTTCAATAACCTCAGTCTCTGGTGTCGCCGTGACCTCAGATTCCGACGCGGGGGTTTCAACCGCTGCTTGCAATTTTTCAAACATTCAATTTCCTTGCGGAACCCGGTGATCGCGCCGGTACGTACATATATTCTATCAGGTAAAACACATGCCTGTCAATACCATTCAGACCGCATTCACCACTTAAAATCTACACCGGATTCCCAGCATCCCACCATCAACTTCCGCGTTCAGCGTTGAAGGGTTCGCTGGATCGAGGCTTCTCAGGCTCGGGGACTGCTGGGTCCAATGGGGGGAAGCTGTCGGTCGGCAACTTAGGCGGAAGGACTCCAACCTTGTCGCTGGTGGCGAAGGTGCTGAACAGGCCGACAACAACAGCAATGGCAGTAGCAATGCTGGCCGCATCAGTCTCCGTGATGGGAAGGACATAACCAAACCCTCCAGCAACGCGGCACCCGGTCAGGATCAGGGCAGTCAGCGCCAGGATCAGGGCGCTGCGGTTCTTCCACAGGGCAGGCTCAGTGACAGCCGCGCCCTTGCGGAACAGGTCGAGGAAGTCGAGGAGCCGTCCCACGGTCAGGCTTTCTTGAAGATGCCGGTGTTGTTGAATAGCGTGACCAGCACACTGATGACGCTGCTGATCTGCGGCCACAGGCTCGTGATGCTGCCATCCACCGCCTCAAGGATGCCACGGATCGCGGAGAGCTTCTGCTCCCCCTTGCCGCTGCCGGGGATGGCCTCCTCGATGGCCTTGAGCGCCGTGATCAGCGCGGGGATGAGTTGCAGGATGATGACGATGTTGCCCATGATGACTCCTTGGTTACTTACCTACAGATTGAAGGTTGACCGCGATCCTGCGCGCCCACCCCTTCCCGAAAACATCCCACGTTGACAGATTGGTCATGAATGCCAGCCGGTGCCCGTTGAACCGTGCCTGCACGGCGCTGGGATCGTTCTCCCGGTTCAGCGCACCGAGGGTCAGGGGGCCGACATAGCCGTCATCCGCAACCCCGACTGAGCGTTGCAGCCAGCGGATCGCCTGCCCGATGCCACTGTTCACCGCAGCGTCGAACACGTTGAATGCCAACTCAGGAGGCATCTTGTCACACTGGGCGCGGTCCCAGAAGTCCCGTTTGTAGATCGCCTTGGCGTCGAGCAGCGTCAGAGAGGCAATGTCCAGCGTCGGGTAGCTGCGCTTGGAGATGCCGAACTTCGTTTCACCGCCAGGATCGTGCGGGTTGAAGACGTACCCGCCCTCGTGGTTGATCAGCTTGTCGAAGGCTTGGTCAAAGGTCATCATTCATACCTCGGCTTGACTTGAAACGCCGCCAACGTGGTGCTGATCGTCCACAGCGGATGGCATCGGTGCTCTGCAAACAAGGTGACGTAGCGGGCGCCGCCGTGATGCACGCGCCAAGGCCCCCACGACGACGCGCCCACTGGCCTTGTGTACGGTGGCGCACCTTGCGGGCGGTCCAGATAATCCACTTGCAGCGACGGTCCAGCCTCAGACATGGCGCGCAGGCCGACCACTTCGCAGGCGCGGTCCTTGATGAGCGTGCCTGCCACCTTTACCGTGCCGTCGCCGTGCTGGATGCTCAGGACATCGAAGCGCGACACCACCGGGAATAGCCCGCGCTCAATGGCCGATGCCATGCTGAAAAACACGTAGCACGCAATCACGGACACGCACAGCCAGGCCATCCACACGTGGCGCTCGGCTTGTCGGTAAATGCGTCGGTTCATTTCGTTGTGAAGTGTTTGGCCAGCCAGTCGCCCGTCGCCACCACCGCTGCAATGATCGTGATCACCCAAGGCCATATAATTTTCACGCGACCGCGAAGCCACGCCTCGTGCTCTGACGCCTGCCGCTGTGCATCAACCCATTCCTTCGCCTTGCGTAACCATTCGATTTCATCTTCGGTCAACCTGTCGGACGGTTTCTCTTTGGGGGTGTGTGGTGGCGTCATGGTGTTGGCTGCTTTGCGGCTCTGTACGTTGTTCCCTGCGGTCGCTTTCAGCCGGCACGGTAGCCAGCGTCGTCACACAAAAGTGCAGATCAGATCGGGCACCTGCACGCGCTCACGTGCACAGAGACCCCAAAACTCACGCTCCGCCGCGCTGGCGCCCCATTGCTGCACGCCAGCGGCCACACCCAAGATCAGGCAGGCCGGGGCAAAGGCGCCCACCGTGGCGATGGCCACGATCACGCAGACGTTATTCACCGTGGCGCCCGTCCACACGGCGCCCAGCGTGATCTGCGCCTGCTGGCGCTCGCCTTCGGGCAGCTTGGCGGTCGTTACCGTCTTGCACGGCAGCAGCGCGGCCATCTCGGTGCTGATGATGCCCGCTGAAACGTAGTGGGTCGCGGGTGCTTGCCCGGTTGCCGACAGTCCGGTGACGAACATGCCGTCGCCAGCGATGCCTGCCAAACCCTTGCACAGGGCGCGTGCGTTGGGCTGCACGGACGCGGGGATGATGATGGTCCTGTGCTTGATCATGGCAGCGTCACTCCGTAGTAGTCAGCCAGCCACTGCCTCGCGGCGTCCTTGTCGGCGGTGGAGTCGGTGCTGGGGTACAGCATGATGTCTCCGATGGCACCGTTGAGGTGATAACCAGCACCAAACCCGGCGATGCCTAAGCTAGGCCATGCGGACAGGTTAAGACCGCGCAGTTCAAGGATGTGCCACGGTCCAACACTGAGCGCCGTGTACAGCGTGTCGCGAGTCACCGATGTACCGCCGGTCAACTGCACGCCATCAACAAAAATAGAAGCGCTTCCAGCATTCGCGTTAGCCGTAGCCGGGCTTCCAGACTCTGCGGCGGCGAAGAACGCAGAGTGATCTGGCCTGTATGCAAAAATCGCATTGCCAGCAGAATCCCGCCTCACCGCAATCATGCAGTCCATCCCGCTGGTCAGCGTGCCAGCGGCGAAGGGTGCTGAGGCGAGGGCGTCGTCGATGCCGTCGTACTTGGTGTAGGTGGGGGCTACGCTGGCGTCGTAGTCGCTGGCGGTGTTGACGCGCTGGTATGGGGTAACAACCGATCCGCGCTCAAGCTGTGCGGTCGTGACTGACCCAGCCACCGTAAGCGTCAACGTCCCTGCCGTGGGCGTGAATGTCTGCCCGTTTGTCAGTGCGCCAACATGCGCTCCTGATGCCGTGACAGTACCCGCCCCGCCAAAACTGATGGTGTGCGGAATCGCTGCTACTGTGACGTTTTGAGTCGATAGCGTTGCAGTGCTTACGAGCAGGTTGGCGCGGGCTGAGGCGACGGGTCTGGATGTCGGAGTGGCCTGACTGAGGTGGATGCCGGTAAGAATTACAGAATCCAGCGTGGCAACAAGCACTGCGCCTATGGCCGCATATCCTGCGGCATTTGGGTGCAGACCATCTCCACTGTCGTACTCTGCACGTAGCGTTTGACCGTCAGTTGACAATATTGAGGAGAGGTCGATTAACGGCAGGTTTGCTGTTTCAGCAAAAGCAGTGATCCATGAGTTATAGGCATCCATCCATGCCTGCCGAGTTGAAGACCATGCTGTGTAGTTTTTATCTGGCGGCAGCTTTGTAAGAACCGGAAAGATGTTCACCGCCACGCAATTGTTAATGAAAACATTCACCTGCGCCTGCATCGTTGCCACTGGGTCTGAACCCGCGAGATTAATGTCGTTGATGCCACCCTGCAATACAGCGAATGAAGGGTCGAAGGATGAAACGTCTGTCGTGAATGCGGCATTGATCTGCGTCAGCGTCCGGCCACCTGTGCCAACAGGGACCATCATCATATTGGTGGAGGTGTTGTTGACGGTCTTTGTTGCATCAGTGGTAGATGGGACGGCAAAGGAGTCCCCCATCAACAACCCTCCGCGATACTTTGGCGTCGGCAGTCGTGTAATAGTGGAAGCGGATGCCCCCGGGGATGCGTTTACAGTCGTCTTTCCATGCCGGAACAGGTTTTGGCGCACGTTGCGGGCGTAGATTCCGCTGATGTTATCACCCTGGTAGTTTCCAGCGCTATCGCCGGATGCGTTTGCCACCCATCCGTTGGCAGCAGTGATACTTGGAGCAATGCTGACTTCAAACCAACCATCGGCAAGCGCCTTGATGCCGTATCCCACAGTATTCACAAACGTCCCGACAACGCCCGAGCCGAGATTGAAGTACACATACCCGCCAAGATTCAACAGCGCCCATGTGCGCGTGGATGGCTTTACTTCAGCAACCAAAATGCCTCGCGCACCGCTGGTGATCGCGTTTGTTGGGTAGGAAATATGCCATCCGGTGCTGGCGTCCTCCTTCAAGAAGTAGGTTCCGCTGTTGTACGAAGCGCCAAGGAATATCCAGCTTGCAGGAACGACAACGTAGTCTGTGTATACCGTCGCAACCCCAGAGCCACTCCGATCCAGAATCAGCCC